>WOYI011223138.1_pt2:0-5000 | contig 24098 bp, 22 predicted proteins | sample 6423411 | NCBI WGS metagenome assembly WOYI01 (sample SAMN13441803, study PRJNA592873) | oil field metagenome | biome: oil field; feature: oil-well bore; material: oil-contaminated soil; isolation source: oil-contaminated soil from oil-well borehole | place: Germany: Wietze | collected... | reverse complement strand
TATTTATCTTCTAATTTAATGAACCAGGTTTCTTCTCTTTATCCCAATAGAACTATTGTGATTTATTGTTTTTGAAGTGACATACATCACCAATTTTAGAAAGTTATTAATAAAATAAAGGAAAGATATTAAAATGATTATAAAGGTGGGACCAATGATAAAGATGGAAAAAACCTGTGGATCACCCAAAGTCGAAGTGATGAAGGATGGTAAAAGGATCGGCCATATGTATGGGATGAATGTAATCCAGTGGTTCCTGAAAAATAAGTACAAATACACTGGCACATTTTCCCGTTTTATAACAGAAGATCCAGATGACAGCCACTCCGGAATCAAAATAGACATAATAATACCGGAAAAACATCTGATCATCAAAGACGCCTGTATTGAATGGATGAAAAGCCCCTTAAACAACGGTACCTTCAACGCTAAACGAATAGAAAGCTATGAAGGACCGATATAGCCCTGGTTAAACATCCGTTTATTTTATTAGATAACATAACGTTCAACTAATTTTATTTTAAGGGCCATTATATGAGTAAAAAAGGTACCCGTGAAGAGCGCGAACTGGTGAAGATGCTGTGGGACGCAGACTGCGCGGCAATGAGAGCGCCTGCCTCGGGTGGTGCCACCAAAAAACCACTGCCCGATGTAATAGCCGGTAACGGTAAGATATACCTGGCGATTGAAGTGAAATCCACGTCCCAGGAAAGGATATACATCGATTCAGGTAAAATAGACGCCCTCCTGGAATTTTCAAATATATTTGGAGCCCAGCCCTACGTCGGTGCCAAGTTCATACGCGAAAAATGGCGTTTTGTGAAAATTGAACACCTCCACAAAACAAAACAGAAAAATTATCGCTTAGACAAGGAATTAGCCTTTAAGAAGGGTATTGAACTGGACGAATTACTCGGTAAAAGTAAACAGGTTAAGTTTTAGTTAAATAGAGGGTTAAATAAGCGATTTTTTTTATTTCATTATAATGGTTCCTTCCTACCAGCTGCATCACGGCGGTATTTCCCGAATTCTGTGATTAACTTTACCTCATCACTCCAGAACACCGGGCCTTCTTTACATATCCTCCATCCCACATCGTCCACGCAACACTGGCCGCAGATGCCCACCCCACATTTCATATAGCGTTCCAATGAAAACTGGGCCGGGATTTTATATTCCTCTGCCAGGTCTGCTACTTTTTTCATCATGATCTCCGGGCCGCAGGTGACTATCATATGGTAACTGTTGCTTTTAAGCATTTCATGGGCGAGATCTGTTCCGAATCCGCAGAAACCGTAGGTTCCATCATCGGTGCAGACCCTTAAGTTGGTATCCGTTTTGTTAAGGCGATCCATAAAAAGTAGTTCATCCTGTGTGGCTGCTGCACTTATAAGATCCACTTCCACACCCTTCCGGGATGCTTCCTCTGCAAACGCTGCCAGAGGGGCCATTCCAACTCCCCCACCAACTGCCAGGACGTGTGAGCCTGCAATTTCAAATCCCTGGCCATAGGGTCCTCTCAGTCCGAGCTGAGCTCCTACCTCGAGCTCGTGGAGTGCCTCGGTGAATTTACCCACCTTTCTGATTGTGAACCCGATTTCACCCTTGATTGGGTCAATCAGGGATAGGGACATGGGTTTTTCATCATGGAAGTTCCATACCATCATGAACTGACCCGGTGTCTCTTCTGTAACCTCCCAGTCAAAAATGAAGGTTTTAACTGTGGGTGTTTCCTCTATTATGTCCTTTATCCCTACGATTTTTGGAATGTTCATGTTTTATTTCCTATTATAAATGTAATTCCCATCAATAATTTAATTAGATTTCATGGGCCTTACCAACCATCTCTGATACACTATCATAGCCCTTTCTGTTCATGAAATTTTCAAGTCCAGTGCAAATCTTCTCAAATACTTCCATTCCCTCATAGTAAACGGCTGTTCCGATTTGTACAGAGTTTGCACCGGCGTATAAGAATTCAACTGCATCTTTATAATCCCTGATCCCACCCACACCTATTATAGGCACTTCAACGGCTTCATATACATCGTAGACACATCTAAGTGCTATTGGTTTTATGGCTGGTCCTGATAAGCCGCCGAATTTATTGTGTAGTATGGGCTGGGCTGTCTCCAGGTCTATACGCATGCCCGGGCCTACCGAGTTTATGAGGGTTATGGCATCACAGCCAGCTTTCTGGGTGGCTTCTGCTATTTCAACTATATCGGTTACATTAGGGGTTAGTTTAACTATTAGTGGAGTTTTAACCGCATTTTTAACCTCTTTAACTATCTGTGCCGTTGCGTCGGGGTCCTGGCCTATGGATGCTCCGCAGCCGCCTGATGCATGGGGGCATGATACGTTGAGCTCTATCATATCCACCATTCCCTCTATCCTGGTGGCGACGCTCTGGAATTCATCTGGACTCGCCCCGTAGATAGATGCCACTGCAGGTACCAGGCCTTCCAGTTTCTCCAGTTCGGTTTTAAATAGTTCTACTCCTGGGTTGGAGAGTCCTATGGCATTTATAAATCCGCCGGTGACTTCCACGGTAGTTGGATTGGCGTATCCAGGATTAGGTTCCATGCTAAAGGATTTGGTTACCACTGCTCCTGCACCGCTCCTAGCGGCCCAGTTAAGTGATGCTGCGGTGCTGCCCATGATCCCTGCCGCCAGCATGGTGGGGTTTTTCATTTTAATTTTGCATATCTCAGTTTCAAGCATATGGATCAGACCCAGAAAATATTAAATTGACATCAGTATAGACTTATTGGTATGAAGTGTTATATTACCTGGTGTTTCGCGGGTTTTATTGCCCTTGATGAAAATTGTGCCCTCTTAGATTATGAACTTTTCCCAAAGAGCAAGATAACCCTAAGGCTTACCGAACTACTGGAAGGTAATTTGGTAAGAGAAGAAAAATCTCTGCTCAAGAGACTGGTTAAAAACCATGATGAAGTTGTTGTAGAGACGGAAATTTCCCCTTCTAAATATGAAAGCCTTAAAGACTCCTCTAAATTTAAATTCCAAACACCGAATAAAGCTGGGGAATATGTTAGAAATTACCTGGCTGATATTTTAATCGAAACTGATTTTATCGAGACAGAGGAAGAATTAAAGGAATTAATACATGATACTTCCCTGAATATCACCAGGGACCGCCTGCAGGAGGCAAGTGAAGCAGAAGATCTGGTTTTGATACAGGCCATAAACGCCTTGGATGAACTGGACGAGACCACCAGCAAGTTAGCAGAACGCCTGAGGGAATGGTACTCCATCCACCTCCCGGAACTGGATAAAATAAAAAGCCACGAATACTACGTTAAACTGGTAGCAGATTATGGAGATAGGGACTCCATTATAAGTTCCGGGTTAAAGGATTCAGACATGGAAATAAAGATTAGTATAGGAGCTGAGCTGGATGAATATGACATCATCATGCTAAAAGAATTTGCTTCTTCCACTAAATCACTGCAAGCCACGAAAAAGTCGTTGAATTCATATATAGAAGAGAAGATGGATGAACTGGCACCTAACCTAAAGGACCTGGTAGGGGCCTCCCTGGGGGCGAAGATAATCGCCCATGTAGGCGGGTTAAAAAGATTGGCCCTGCTTTCATCCAGTACTATCCAGGTTTTAGGGGCAGAGAAAGCCCTCTTCAGGCACATCAAGACTGGTGAAAGACCACCTAAACACGGCCTGATCTACCAGCACCCCGAGGTCAGAGGGGCGAAGTACTGGTTAAGAGGGAAGATAGCCCGGGCCCTGGCATCCAAAATATCCCTGGCTGTACGTAAGGATGTCTTCTCCGGAGAATTCGACCCATCCATTAAAACCAGCTTCGAAGCCAAGGTTGAAGATATTAAAAAGGCACATCCATTCCCTAAAAGGCCAAGTAAAAGCAGTAAACCTGGTAAGAAGGTTAAAAAGAAGAAGAAAAGGGAGAAATATAAGAAGAAGTTTGATACTTACTACTGAGATAATTTGTATACTATTTATGAGAGATATCCAATTATTCTATAAATAAAGATTTCATTAAAGAGGACCGTATCATTCAATAATGGAAGATTTCATGGTCAATGAAGCTGTATTTGAACACATAAAAGTACGTTATCTCTTTTTGTGGTTGATCTTATTTTTTATTCTTGCGGTTTTTCTATATGCTGGAACCACTAATCTAGTTACCGAGGCAGAGGTTAATGTGGTCGTCAGTTTTCTATTTTATGGTATCATATCCCTCTGGATCATCAGGAATTTTCACCGGGTAAAGGTAAACAGTGAAAAATTCTTCGGACATTTACCCCATAATTACAACTGGTTTTACCTGTTCATCATAATCTTTGGTGTGATAATATTGTCATTGGGCCTTGGTGAACTCAGTCGTTATATCCTATCTACTATAGACCCTAATATATTAAATGAACTTCCATCAACCAGTTTTTTCTACAATCAAAGTGAAACACCACTTGCTCCCATCCTCAATTACATCGAATTCATTGTAGCGGTTATCATCGCCCCCATCGTTGAAGAAATCCTATTTAGAGGAGTTATGCTGCACCGTTTCACCATCAAGTGGGGTATCAAATGGGCCATACTGACTTCCTCCATTATCTTCGCATTATTCCACGCGGATATAATAGGAGCATTCATCTTCGCAGTTGTGATGTGCATCCTGTACATTAAAACCGCCAGCATCCTGATGCCCATATTAGCCCATATTACCAATAACCTGCTGGCCTATGGTTTCGAGATTTTGACAAGCTTCAGCCCAGGGAGTACAGTGGCCAGTCACAGCTTAGAAGTGGCTATTTTTCTCTTAACCGTTTCTATTATAATCATATTGTATTTCCTTTACAGAAACTGGCCACAGAGGTACTGGCGGCCTCCCTACTTCCAGGAAGTTTATGATGGAATTCCTGAAAATTTCTATTACGATTCATTGAAAATTTATAAAAAAGGAATAGTAAATATAACTCCTGATTTATAAAAAAGGAATAGTA
>WOYI011471958.1_pt1 | contig 24143 bp, 21 predicted proteins | sample 6423411 | NCBI WGS metagenome assembly WOYI01 (sample SAMN13441803, study PRJNA592873) | oil field metagenome | biome: oil field; feature: oil-well bore; material: oil-contaminated soil; isolation source: oil-contaminated soil from oil-well borehole | place: Germany: Wietze | collected 2016-10-18 ... | reverse complement strand
GCAGCGCCTTCGCTTCCTCGCGGGTGAGCGAGGACCGCACCTTCGATGGGCGCGTCCGCCGAGGGGGATTCAGCGCGGCGATGTTGTCCGCGATGATCCGCTCCGCCCTTGCGTGCTCGAGAAGACTTACCAGCGTGCGGTGCGCACCCGCGACGGTCGCGTCCCCGAGACCTCTGCGGCGCATCGCCGCATGCATGCGCCGGATGTCGGCCGGCGTGAGATCCGCAGCGATCCGGTCCCCCAGCACGGGCAGGATGTTGCCCTTCACATGAGAGCGGTAATTCGCGAGTGTGTGCGGTTTGGATCGATCGGCCACGTCGGCCAGCCACGCGGCGGCGAGGTCGCGAACTCTTGTGGAGCGATCCAGGACCATGCCGATCGAGTCCCGCTCACGCAGCATCACGTTCAGCTTCTTGACCGCGCCGTCCTTCGTCTTCGACATCCGCCCCTTCTGAAGGCGCGCGCCCGTCTCGGGATCGAAGCCCACGTCGATCACGGCTTTCCACAATCCACGGGACTCGACCCAGAAAAGGGCGCCCTGGCCATGTTCGCGAGCCTTCGGCATGCCCTGAGACTAGCCGCTTTAGTGCACACATAGGTGCACACATACGTGTGACGCCACGTGGTGTGCTGTGACGCCGACAAAGGAAAAACCCCCGGAATTCCGGGGGTTTTGTGGAGGGGATGACGGGAATCGAACCCGCGCTATCAGCTTGGGAAGCTGAAGTTCTGCCATTGAACTACATCCCCGGGCGCGCCTTACGGCGCCTGGCCAGCATAACAAAATGCGACCCTGATCACCCGAGCCGCCGGCATCCGTCGCCGTCCGCCTCCCCGGACCCCCCGACATCCGTCGCAGCGTGCGGCCTGCGACGCGGAACAAGGTGTGAGCGGAACCAGCTGCGTTCTGGGCGGGAATCTGCGACGCACGCCGGCGTCCGCGACCGCGAGCCGATTTTCCCCGACCGCTAGGCTGGCCGCGTGCTGCTCTCAGACCGCGACATCAAGGCAGAACTCGCCGCGAGCCGGATCGGGCTCGACCCGTGGGAACCCGAGATGGTGCAGCCGTCGAGCGTCGACGTGCGCCTGGACCGCTACTTCCGTCTGTTCGACAACCACAAGTACCCGTTCATCGACCCGGCCGAGGATCAGCCCGATCTCACGCACCTGATCGAGACCGCTCCGCAGGAGCCGTTCATCCTGCATCCCGGTGAGTTCGTGCTCGGCAGCACTTTCGAGCTCATCACGCTCCCCGACGACATCGCGGCACGGCTCGAAGGCAAGTCCTCCCTCGGCCGCCTCGGACTGCTCACGCACTCCACCGCGGGCTTCATCGACCCCGGCTTCTCGGGCCACGTCACGCTCGAACTCTCCAACGTCGCCACCCTGCCGATCAAGCTGTGGCCCGGCATGAAGATCGGGCAGCTCTGCTTCTTCCGGCTCTCGTCGCCGACCGAGAACCCCTACGGCTCGGGAACGTATGGCAACAGGTATCAGGGGCAGCGGGGCCCGACGGCATCCCGCTCGTCCCAGGGGTTCCATCGCACCGACGTCAGCACGACGGATGCCGGGGCCACCGGCCGCTGACGCGGTTGGCGCCTGCCGAGAAACGACATTCCGGCTGCCACATGTGGCGTCGCCAGTTTTCCGGCCGAACGCACGTTTCTCAGCGAGGATGCCCGCTGCGGGCGACCGACTAGGGGCCGACCACGAGCGCGAGCGACGTGTCGCCGCACGCGAGCACCTCGGCACCTCCGGGCAATGTCGTCTGCATGCGCGGCGGCTCCGCTTCGCGCAGGGGGGCAAGCGCCTCGGCCAGCCCATCCAGCCGCAGCATCGACCCCGGCTCGCGCCGCGAATCAGTCGCGGTGACGATGCGCCCTGACGCGTTCACAATCGCGATCGGCAGCCTGCTCGCCCGCAGCAGAGGGAGCAGTTCGCGCTCGAGCCGATCGACGAGCACGTCCATGCCGACGACGCCGAGCAGCTGAGCACCGACCACAACCGGCGTGGTGATCGTGACGGTGTAATCGTCGGTGCAGACGTAGTCGACGTACGGCCCGGTGAGGTGGCGCGCTCCCGTCCGCGCAGGAAACCGCCACCACTCGAGAGTCGTGTAATCGCGGAACTGCTCGTTCGAGGGGTCATCGATCGTGGCGAGGCGACGGATGCCGGCCATTCCGCCCAGCCACCAGGCGAGGTGCCACTGCGCATCCGAGAGCAGACCCGGTGCGGCAACGAATCCGCTTCCCGTTATCAGCCCGTCGGCCGCGAGCGCGGGAACCGCCGAAGCCTCGACGACCGGGTCGAGCGTCGCCGCCGTGGGCGCAGCATCCATCTCGAGGTACGCCTGCAGACCGTCACGCCAATCGTCGACTGTCGCGAACAGTGCGTCGATCCGGTCTGCGACGCGGTCGGCGACCTCGACTGCAGAGAGCGCCGAGGTGGCACCAGCGGGAGGGTTCATCGCACTCCTTGCGCGGCGTCGGCGGATGCTTCGAGCCGCACCTTCTCATCTACCAGCCAGTCCAGTGCCGCCGTCGCCTGTGCGATGGTGGCAGCTCGTGCCGCCACGGGATCGACGTCACGGATCGCGTCGATCACCCGGATTCGGGCTGCGGCGCTGTGGTCACGGTACTCCTGTTCGCGCAGGCACAGCCAGAGCAGGGGGCCCGCCTCGCTCTGCAGTCGCACCTCTTCGCGGACGAGGCGGGGAGACTGACTGATGGCGGCAACCTCGAGCTGGAATCGCCCGAGCGCGCGCCGCGCACCGCCGGCCGTCGCGAGATCGGCGCCGTCATGGATCACCAGCAGGGTCTCGATGTCATCGTGGCTGGCGCGATCGGCGGCGAGTTCGGCGGCAGTGCCGGCGATCGCCGAGACGTGCAGCGCGAGATCCCGCAACTCGACGCGCGAGTGCCCTCGCACGCGCGATTCGAGCAGTCGAGCGGCGGATTCGCGGTCGTACGTGACGAAACTGCCGCCGTCGCGGCCGCGCCGCGTGCGCACCAGACCGCGGTCGCGCATTCCTTCGAGCGCCTCGCGAGCGGTCACCAACGCAACGCCGAGACTGCGCGACAGTTGCGATTCGCTGGGCAGGCGCTCGCCGTCGCGGAGCACTCCGCTCACGATCGCGTCGGTCAGGCGCTGCTCGACCAGTTCGGCTCGACCGGTGCCGTCCAGGGCCGCGAACACGACGGAACGGGCGGCATCCCGATGACCCGTCGCGTTCGGCATGTGTGCGGCGCTCCTCGCGTCTACCGGTCGGCCCTCGAATCCGTGACAAGACCGTAACACGCAGACCCGATATTAGACATATGGTTCCATATGATTTAGGAGCACCGACGTCGAAGGGGATCGTCAATGACTGAACCGCCAGCTATCCGGCTGACCGGGCTCACGAAGGAGTTCGGCTCGGTGAAGGGCGGCACTCTCACCGCTGTCGACCATGTCGATCTCGAGATCGCGGCCGGCGAGTTCTTCTCGATGCTGGGCCCGTCGGGGTCGGGCAAGACCACTGTGTTGCGTCTGATCGCGGGCTTCGAGCGCCCGACCGACGGCACGATCGAGCTGTTCGGGCAGGATGTCACGGCGAAGGCGCCGTTCGACCGCGACGTCAACACCGTTTTCCAGGACTACGCGCTCTTCCCGCACATGAGCGTTCTCGACAATGTCGCGTACGGACTGCGGGTGCGCGGCATCGGTCGCCAGGAGCGCCGCGAGCGCGCGATGAAGGCCCTTGCCGCCGTGCGTCTCGAGAGTCTCGGCGACCGCAAGCCGACGCAGCTCTCGGGCGGTCAGCGCCAGCGTGTCGCCCTCGCGCGCGCCACGGTCGTCGAGCCGAAGGTGCTCCTGCTCGATGAGCCCCTCGGCGCCCTCGATCTCAAGCTCCGGGAGCAGATGCAGGTCGAGCTCAAGCAGATCCAGCGCGAGCTCGGCATCACGTTCATCTTCGTCACCCACGACCAGGAAGAGGCGCTCACGCTGTCCGACCGCATCGCCGTCTTCAACGCCGGCCGCATCGAGCAGCTCGGCACGCCGCGCGAACTCTACGAACAGCCGGCATCCCGCTTCGTCGCCGACTTCGTCGGCACATCCAACCTGTTCGACGTCGACCGCTCGGGCCAGGTGATCGGCCGGCAGGGCGAGCACACGATCCGCCCCGAGAAGCTCACCCTGTCGGTGGAGCCGAGTGCGGAAGAAGGTGTGCGCTCAGCCCCGGGCACCGTCGTCGAATCGATCTACGTCGGCAGCGCCATCCGTCACGTCGTCGATCTGGATGCCGGCGGGCGGGTGACCGTGCTGGAGCGCAACGACCGTTCGCGCGCCGCCGATCAAGACCGCGGCGATCGCGTACACGTGAGCTGGCACGACGAAGACGTCGTCGCCCTCATACCCCCGGGAACCTGACCCGGGACAACAGCCGCGGGCGCACGCCCCGGCTCACAGCACCGAGAGGAAGAATAATGAGGCACATCACACGCGGAGCGCGTTCCAGCGCTGTCGCCGCGCTGGCGATCGGCGCGGTCGTCGCGCTGACGGCCTGCGGGACAGGCTCGGGCGGCGGCTCCAGCAGCGGCGAGGCCGCGGCCGAACTCGGCGAGATGGAGGGTTCGGTCTCGATCCTCGCCTGGCCCGGCTACGTCGAAGACGGCAGCAATGACCCCGCCGTCGACTGGGTCTCAGGCTTCGAAGAGGAGACCGGCTGCATGGTCGAATCGAAGACGTACGGCACATCGGATGAAGCCGTCAGCCTGATGAAGACCGGCGAATACGATGTCATCGCGGCATCCGGCGATGCCACCCTCCGTCTCATTGCGAGCGGAGACGTCGCACCGGTCAACACCGACCTGATCCCGAACTACGCCGGCCTCTTCGATTTCCTCAAGGACCAGGCATGGAACTCGGTCGACGGAGTCACGTACGGCGTGCCGCACGGCTACGGCGCGAACCTCCTGCTGTACAACACGGAGATCGTCACGCCCGCGCCCACCTCGTGGGATGTCGTCTTCGACAAGGCGAGCGAGCACAGCGGCAAGATCACCGCATACGACTCGCCCATCTACATCGCGGATGCCGCGGTGTACCTGATGGCGCACCAGCCCGATCTGGGCATCGAGAACCCGTACGCACTCGACGAGGAGCAGTTCCAGGCCGCCGTCGACCTGCTCAAGGAACAGCGCCCGCACATCGGCGAGTACTGGTCGGACTACCTGAAGGAGATCTCGGCGTTCGAGACCGGCGACTCGGTCGCCGGCACGACGTGGCAGGTCATCCAGAACGCGCTCGCAGGTTCGGGCGCCCCCACCGCTGTCGTTCTGCCCGAAGAGGGCGTGACCGGCTGGTCCGACACCTGGATGATCGCGTCCGAAGCGGCGAGCCCGAACTGCGCGTACGCGTGGCTCGACTGGATCGCGAGCCCCGAGGTCAACGCTCAGGCGACCGCCTACTTCGGCGAAGCCCCGTCGAGCCAGGCGGCATGTGACTTCCGCGACGACTGCGAGGCATTCCACGCGGGCGATGAGGAGTACGCGTCGCAGATCTGGTACTGGACCACCCCGATCGCGGACTGCGTCGACGGACGCACCGATGTCGAGTGCGTCGACTACTCGAAGTGGACCGAAGCCTGGTCTGAGATCAAGGGCTGACCGATCGAGCTTCCGGGGGCGGCGGACCCGAACCGTCGCCCCCGGACGCTTTCCCCTCCGGAGCACACATGACCTCGACCCCCGCCGCCCCAGAGCGTACGACCCGCGCCGTCGCACCGGCGCGGATAGCGCCGCCGCGCGACACGGCACCGCGCCGGCTCTCGTCGTTCCTGACGACCCACCCGCGCACGCGCCTGGGCCTGCTGCTGACGGCGCCGCTGTTCTGGCTCGTCGTGGTGTACATCGTGGCGCTCCTGCTGCTGCTGGTGACGGCCTTCTGGTCGGTCGACTCCTTCACCGGCGAGATCATCACCGAGTGGACGCTCGACAACTTCATCACGGTGGTCACCGGCGCGCTGTATCAGACGGTGACGCTGCGCACCGTCGGCGTCGCGCTGCTGGTGACGCTGATCGACGTCGCGCTGGCACTGCCGATCGCGTTCTACATGGCGAAGGTCGCGTCGCCGCGGGCACAGCGCATCCTGCTGATCGGGGTGCTGATGCCGCTGTGGGCGAGTTACCTCGTCAAGGCGTACGCCTGGCGTTCCGTGCTCTCCCAGGACGGCATCCTGGAATGGCTGCTCGCACCGCTGGGTCTGCACACCCCCGGCTACGGCTTGACCGCGACCGTCATCACCCTGTCCTATCTGTGGCTGCCGTACGTGATCCTGCCGATCTACGCGGGGCTCGAACGCGTGCCGGACTCCCTGCTGGAGGCATCCGCCGATCTGGGTGGGAAGACCTGGCGCACGCTCGGGAGCGTCGTGCTGCCGCTCATCTTCCCCGCGATCATCGCCGGCACGATCTTCAGCTTCTCGCTGTCGCTCGGTGACTACATCACCGTCAACATCGTCGGCGGCGCGAATCAGATGCTCGGCAACCTCGTGTACACGAATGTCGGCGCAGCCAACAACCTGCCGCTCGCGGCGGCGATCGCGTTCATCCCGATCGTGATCATCTTCGGCTACCTCGCGATCGTGCGCCGCACGGGCGCCCTCGAGAGTCTGTAGGACGACGCATGCAACTCGGACGCACCGCACGCATCGTGCTCGCCGCCGTCACGGGAATGATCCTGGTGGCGATCTACGTGCCGCTGATGGTCGTGCTCGTCAACTCCTTCTCGACCTCGACGTCGCTGACCTGGCCGCCGCCGGGGTTCACGCTGGAATGGTGGGTCAAGGCATTCCAGAGCGTCGGCGCCCGCGAGGCGGTGCTCACGAGCGTTCAGGTCGCGATCATCTCGACGGCGATCGCGCTCGTGCTGGGCACCCTCATCTCGATCGCGCTGCAGCGGTTCGAGTTCTTCGGCCGCGACGCGATCAGCCTGCTGATCATCCTGCCGATCGCGCTGCCGGGCATCATCACCGGCATCGCGCTGAACAACTTCTTCCGCACGATCATGGGGGTGCCGCTGTCGATCTGGACGGTCGTGATCGCGCACGCGACGTTCTGCATCGTCACCGTGTTCAACAACGTGATCGCCCGCCTGCGCCGCACCGGCACGAACCTCGAGGAGGCCTCTGCCGATCTCGGCGCAGGAGTATGGACGACGTTCCGGCTCGTGACCTTCCCGCAGCTGAGGTCGGCCTTGCTCGCGGGAGGGCTGCTCGCGTTCGCACTGAGCTTCGATGAGATCATCGTGACGACTTTCACGGCCGGGTCCGGGGTCACGACCCTGCCGATCTTCATTCTGAACAACATGTTCCGGCCGAGCCAGGCACCGATCGTGTCGGTGATCGCCGTCGTGCTCGTGCTGGTCTCGATCTTGCCGATCTATTTCGCACAGCGACTGTCCGGCTCGGAGCAGACCCGGCGCTGAGGTCAGTGCGCGGTGCGCACGCCCACCATGTCGTGGATCAGGACGGCGGCGGTCCGGGCGCCCTGGCCGGCGGCCACGATGACCTGCTGGGGACCGGGGGCTGCCGCGTCCCCTGCTCCGTACAGACCCGGGATGCTGGTCCGGCCGGATCGGTCGACGACGAGGTGTCCGTCGCGGTCGCGGTCGACGTCGAGACCGGCGATGAAGTCGAGGGCTGGATCCCAGCGCGGGCGCACGAAGCCGCCGGCGATGGCGATGCGGGTGCCTCCCTCGAGTCGCACGCCCGAAACCGTGCCGTGGTCGCCCTCGAGGTCGTCGACGCGGCGTCTCTCCACGACGATTCCGGACGCCGCGAGCTCGGCTTCTTCGACCGCGTCGACGACGTCCGCGCCGTTGGTGAAGACCGTGAGGTCGTCTGTCCAGCGGGCGATGAGCCGCGCACGGGTCGGGAGGTCCGGCGTCTCGCCGATGAGGGCGAGGGGCCGGTCCTGCAGCTCCCATGCATCGCACGCCGCGCAGCTGAAGACGGTCATGCCGTAGAAGGCTCGCAGGCTCGGAATCTCCGGGAGGGTCTCACGGAGCCCGGTCGAGATGAGAGCCGAACGCGCCGAGACCACGGCCGGCGGGCCGACGCGGTGGCTCTGCACCGTGGCTCGAAAGCGCATGCCGTCGGCGGCATCCATACGGGACAACACGGTCACCTGGGAGCGATCGAGTACGCGCACGCTCGGGTAGACCGTCAGTTCGGCGCGCGCGAGCTTGCGCAGCTCGATCGGCGAGGTGCCGTCGCGGGTGAGGAACCCATGCGATCGCAGCGTCGCCGCGTTGCGCGGGCGCCCGGCGTCGATCACGAGCACACTTGCGCGTGCGCGGGCGAGATTCAGCGCCGCGGACAGACCCGCCGGTCCACCGCCCACGATGACGACGTCGAACGCCTCGGCCACGGCATCCGTCGTCTTCCGAGCGCCGTCACCCATGTGCGTCGGCCTGCGGCGGCAGCGCGGCGATGAGCGGAATGACGTACGTCACGACAGGGCGAGGGTGTCGGCGCGCGAGATCTCGACCTGCTCGTCGCGGGGCACGACCTTCACTCGCTCGCGCGTGTGCGTGTGCGCCGCTCCGAGCTGGCGCTCATGGGCGTCGAGGGCGAGCCAGCCATCCCATGTCGTGAACGCGATGTCGCGCTCGTCGAGAAGGTCGAGCACGTCACCGTCGACGGCGGGCGCGGCGAGCACGCCGGCGATCGCGTCGGCGACGAGGTGGCCGATCGTCTCCATGGCGTCGGACTTGGTGTGGCCGATGAGTCCCACCGGACCGCGCTTGATCCAGCCGGTCGCATAAAGGCCGGGGAGCGCGTTGGCAGCGGCGTCGATCACTCGCCCCTGGGCGTTCGGGATCACGCCGCGCACGGCATCGAACGGCGCACCGGCGACCGGAGTGCCGTAGTAGCCGACCGCACGGTAGACCGCCTGCACGGGGATGTCGCGGAGCTCCCCCGTTGCGCGCACGATTCCGTCGGCGTCGGCGGCGGTGCGTTCGAAGCGCATGCCCTCCACTCGCTCCTCGCCGAGCACGGAGACCGGGGCGTGCCAGAAGTGCAGGTGCAGCCGGCGGCTCGCACCGGTGGTGCCGCGCGTGCGCCACGCCTGGAAGGTGCGCAGGATGACCTTGAGCTGGTTGCTCGATCCGGCGGCCAGCTCGAGCTCGGCGAAGTCCTCATCGGCGAGCACGATGTCGACGTCGCGCACTTCGCCGAGTTCGCGCAGCTCGATCGGCGTGAACTTGACGTCGAGGGGTCCGCGGCGGCCGAACACGTGCACGTCGGTCACGGCGGAGCCTTCGAGTCCGGCCAGCACGTTGTCGGGAACCTCGGTCGAGCGCAGGTCGACGGAATGCTTTGCGAGCATGCGGGCGACGTCCAGCGCGACGTTGCCGTTGCCGACCACGGCGACGGCTGCCGCATCGAGCGGCCATTCGCGCGGCACGTCGGGATGCCCGTCGAACCAGGCCACGAAGTCGGCGGCGCCGTGGGAGCCGGGCAGGTCGATTCCCGGGATGTCGAGCGCGGCATCCCGGATCGCGCCGGTGGCGAGGATGACCGCGTCGTAGCGCTCCTGCAGATCGTCGATCGTGAGGTCGCGACCGACCTCGACATTGCCGATGAAGCGGATGCTGCCGGCGTCGAGCATCTCGTGCAGCGAGTTCACGATGCCCTTGATGCGCGGATGATCGGGCGCGACGCCGTAGCGGATCAGGCCGTAGGGGGCGGGCAGCGAGTCGAACAGGTCGATCACGACGGTGCCGCCGGCATCGCTGACCGAGTGGGCGAGGATGTTGCCCGCGTAGATGCCGGCCGGGCCGGCGCCGACGATCGCGACGCGCAGGTGGAGAGAGGTCACGGAGGGCCTTTCGGTTCGAGGGGAGGGTCTTGGTGTCACTTCGTGCCGCCGCGCAGGGCGCGAAGCGGCGCGAGCTGCCACTTCTGCGTCGGAGGCTTCCCCCTGCGGGGGTGCTCCGCGGCCAGGCGCGCGGAAAGCTTTTCGGAGACGCCGAGCGCACTGACCGCGAGCCCTGCGGGGGCGTAGGGACTGAGGCGGACGACGTCGCCGACGACCACGACGGCGGGGGAGCGGATGCCGCGCTCGGCCGCCTGCGCGGCGATCGTGTCGAGGGTTCCCACCGTCACCCGCTGGCGCGGGCCGAAGCCGTCCTCGACGATCGCGACGGGGCAATCGCCCCGACGGGCTCCGCGGGCCAGGATCATCGCAGAGTGAGCGAGCGTGCCGACACCCATCAGCAGCACGACCGTGTGGTCGCGACCACCGCCGAGCGCGGTGATCTGATCGTGGCCGGTGACGACGGTGAAGGCGGTGGCCAGCCCGCGATGAGTGAGCGGGATGCCGGCGATCGCGGGCACCGAGATCGCACTGGTGATGCCGGGCACCACCTCGACCTCGACGCCTGCCTCGCGGCAGAACTCGAGCTCTTCGCCGCCGCGTCCGAACACGTACGGATCGCCGCCCTTGAGCCGCACGACCCGCTTGCCCTCGCGGGCGAGGTGCACCAGCAGGGCGTTGATGCCGTCCTGCGGCACGGCGTGGAGCCCGGGCAGCTTGCCGACATCGATGATCTCGGCGCGCAGCACGATGCCCTCGGCGGCCAGACCGTCGAGCACTCCGCGCGCGCCGAGGCGGTCCGCGACGATCACGTCGGCGCGCTCGAGCGCGCGCAGTCCTCGAACGGTGAGCAGGCCGGGGTCTCCGGGGCCGGCGCCGACGAGCCAGACGCGGGCAGGGAGTTCGGTCTCGCCGCGCTCGCTCGACGACCGGGGGCTGGGATCGGTCATCGGGCGCCTCCCGACAGAAGCAGACCCCGACGCTGCAGCATCCGCCGCTCGAGAGGGCCGAAGAAGAGCAGTTCGATCAGGATGCCGATGAACAGGATCAGCAGGATCGTCGCGAGCACGCCCGCCAGGTCGGCGAGTTCGCGGCTCTGCTGCAGCATCGAGCCGAGACCGAAGCCGATCGTGCCGCCGACGGCGATGATCTCCGCGGCCATGAGCGAACGCCACGAGAACGCCCAGCCCTGCTTGAGGCCGGCGAGATAGCCGGGCAGTGCGGCGGGCAGGATGACCGCCGTCGCCAGCTGCCACCGGCTCGCCCCGAGCACCTGCCCGACGCGGCGCAGCTGCGGCGGCACCTGGTCGACACCGGCGATCAGGCCGTTCACGATCGAGGGGATCGCGCCCATCAGGATCACGAAGTAGACGGTGGCATCCGACAGGCCGAACCAGATGATGGCCGCGGGAACCCACGCGACCGACGGCAGCACCTGCAGTCCGGAGATGATCGGTCCGACCGCACGACGGAGCACGCGCACTTCGGCCAGCAGCAGCCCGATCGGCGTCCCGACGACGATCGCGATGAGAAAGCCGACGATGCCGCGCTCGAGGCTCGTGACGACGGCCTCCTGCAGACGCCCGCTCTCCCAGGCGGTGCCGAGCGCGCTCAGCACGTCCAGCGGACCGGGAACGATGTCGGGGCGCGGCGAGGCGATCACGACGTAGAGCTGCCAGGTCGCGATCAGGACGATGACGAAGATGACCGGCGGCAGGACGCTCGAGGTGACGCGGCGCCAGCGGCTCTGCGGCTTGCCGGCGACGGTCTGGAGGCGGTCCAGGCCCGCTTCGAGGCTGCGGAGATCCTCGGGGTGCGCGGATGCCGTCACCTTGGCGCCGGTAGTGGGGGCTTCAGGAGACATTGCGGCGGATCTCCTTCCGAAGCTGATCGGTGATCTCGATCGAAAGTGCCGCGACCTCGGGTGACTCGATCCGCCGGCCCGTGGTCTGCGTGATGCGCCACTCGCCGCCGACCCGGCCCGGGCGGCTGGTGAGCAGGATCACGCGCTGGCCGAGGCGGGCCGCTTCGCGCACGTTGTGGGTGACGAACACGATCGTGCGCCCGGTCGCCCGCCAGACCCGCTCGAGCTCTTCGTGCAGCAGATCCCTGGTGATCGCGTCGAGGGCGGCGAACGGCTCGTCCATCAGCAGCACCGGTCGGTCCTGCGCCAGCGCGCGGGCGAGGGCGACGCGTTGGCGCATGCCGCCCGACAGCTCATGCGGGCGCTTCTCGGCGGCATCCGCGAGGTTGACCGTATCGAGCAGAGCGAGCGCCTTCTCGCCACGCTCGGCCCGCGGGACCCCGCGCAGGCGCAGAGCCAGTTCGACGTTGCGCCGCGCGGTGAGCCACGGCATGAGGGCGGACTCCTGGAACATCACGGCAGAGCCGGCGGCCGGCGTCTCGATGTGACCGGTTGTCGGCCGGTCGAGTCCCGCGATGAGGTTCAGGAGTGTCGACTTGCCGCAGCCCGACGCGCCCAGCAGGCAGACGAACTCGCCCGGCGCGATGTCGAGGGAGATGTCATCGAGCACGACCGGGCCGTCGCCGAACCGCTTGCTGACGTGCTCGATGCGCACCGCCGGCGGAGGCGCGACCTCGGCCGGTCGCACCGGCATGACGCCGTCGAAGCTCGGGAACAGCGGCGCGGCGGGCGCGCGCCGCTGCACATCGCCCTGCGCGGGAGATGCGGAGACGGAGGCGTTCCGTGCCGGGGCGGTCACGATCGGTCCTCGCCGAGATCTGCCGCCGAGACCGGCCGCCCTCCCGTGTCGGTCAGGAGCCCGTTCAGCAGGCGCAGATCGAACAGGCCGTCGATCGAGCCGTCCTTCTGCGTGCCGGCGGCGAGACCGTCGGCGACCAGCGTCTCGAACGTGTCGGCGTGCGGATCGACCGAGAACGTCACATGCTCGAGGGCGCGGGCGATGACCGCGTCGTCGAGCCGCTTGCCGGTCTCGGCCTCGAGCGCGTCGTTGATGACCCCGGCTGTCTCATCGGGGTGTTCTTCGATCCACCGCACCGCATCGACGTGCCCCCGCAGCAGCTTCTTCACGACCTCGGGGTGTTCTTCGAGGAACTCGGCGCGCACGAGCAGCACGGTCGTGGGGAAGGCGCCGTCCGGCCACAGGTCGGCCTCGTCGACGAGCACGTGCGCACCGGCGTCGAGGATCAGGCGGGACACCCACGGCTCGGGCAGCCACGCTCCGTCGAGCTCGCCCTGCTGGAACAGGGTGAGGGCCTGCGCGTTCTCGGTGGGCGTGACGTTCACATCGCCACCGCCGGAGGTGTCGGTCTCGAAGCCCTCGTCGGCGAGCCAGCTGCGCAGCGCGACGTCCTGAGTGTTGCCGAGCTGGGGAGTCGCGATCGTCTCGCCGGCGAGGTCTGCCGCGGAGTCGATGCCGTCGCGAACGACGAGGGCCGCACCGCCGGTGGCCGCTCCCGCGACGATGTGCGCGGACTCGCCTCCCGACTGGATGAACGTGTTGATCGACGGGTTCGGGCCGATGTAGGTGGCGTCGATCGCGCCTGCGGAGAGGGCCTCGATCGCGGCGGGGCCGGCGTTGAAAACCGAGGTCGTGACGTCCACCTCGCCCAGGGCATCTTCGATCAGCCCTTCCTGCAGGCCGACGAGCGCAGGCGCGTGTGTCACGTTCGCGAAGTAGCCGAGGCGCAGCTCGGTGACCTCTTCGGGGGCGTTGCCCGCAGCGGAGGAGCAGCCGGCCATCATCATCGCCACGAGTCCCAGGGTGGTGATCGTCGTCGCAGTGCGGATGTTGTTCACGGTGTCGCCTCCTTCAGCGGGTGGTGCGGTGGGGTCGTGCGCGACAGGTCAGTCGCGCACGATTCCGGCGGCCAGTGTCGCGCCGTCGGACGGGTGGATGACCAGGAACGAGCCGCCGGCGCGGTTCGCGCTGTACAGCTCGAATGGCAGGTCGGCGGCCAGACGCAGACGCGCGCGACCGATGTCGTTCGCCGCGAGGGCGTCGGCCGGTTCGTGGGTGAGCGTGTCGAGGTCGTAGCGCGACTCGATCTGCCCGATGACCGCCTGCACGGTCGCGGTGCCGTGCTTGACGAGTACGCGCGCACCGGTCACGAGCGGGCGGGCGTCGAGCTGGAACAGTTCGGCGTCGATCTCGCGCTGCGCTGTCGGGAGTGTGCCGGCCGCGACGATCACGGCGCCGCGGGCGGCATCCACATCGTCGGCGAGCTGCACCGACACGGACTGCGGGGCGGCGGCGCGCTCGACCGGCACGCCGCCGACGGCGAGGCCCGAAACGGTGGTGCGGATGCCGGACGGGAAGATCTGCACCGCGTCTCCCACTCGAACCGTGCCCGAAGAGATGCGCCCGGCCGAGGCGCGGAAGTCGCGCAGCGATTCGGCGTCTTCATCGGGGACCTGCGGTGACAGGCCGCCCTGGGGACGCAGCACGAGCTGCACCGGAAGTCGGAAGGCGTCCAGGGTGCGGCTCTCCGGCAGCGACGAAGGAGCGTGTCGAGACACCGGCTCGTCCTGGCCGGGGAGGGCTTCGAGCAGTTCGAGCAGCGCCGGACCCCGGTACCAGGGCGTGTGATCGGAGCGGTCGACGATGTTGTCGCCCTCGAGCGCCGAGACCGGGATGACGTGGATGTCGTCGATGCCGAGCTGCGCGGTCACGGTCTCGACCTGCGCGGCCACGCGCACGAAAGCCTCCTGCGCGTAGTCGAGGAGGTCGATCTTGTTGACGGCGACGATCACGTGCGGCACGCGCAGCAGCGCGATCACCGCGAGGTGGCGGCGGGTCTGCTCGAGCACGCCCTTGCGTCCGTCGATCAGCATGATCACCGCGTCGGCCGTCGTGGCGCCGGTGACCATGTTGCGTGTGTACTGCACGTGGCCGGGGCAGTCGGCGAGGATGAAGCTGCGGTTGCCGGTCGAGAAGTACCGGTAGGCCACGTCGATCGTGATGCCCTGCTCGCGCTCGGCGCGCAGACCGTCGGTCAGCAGTGCGAAGTCGAATGCGCCGTGCGCGAAGCCACGCTCGGCCGAGGTGCGGGCGACCTGCTCGAGCTGGTCGGCGAGGATCGCCTTCGAGTCGTGCAGCAGGCGCCCGACGAGGGTCGACTTGCCGTCGTCGACGGAGCCCGCGGTCGCGAAGCGGAACAGTGTCGAGCCGGCCAATGCTGGCCGGGCCTCCGCTGATCGAGCAGCCCCCGCAGGGCGCGTGTCCAGATCCATCAGAAGTACCCGTCCTTCTTGCGGTCTTCCATCGCCGCTTCCGAGATGCGGTCGTCGGCGCGCGTCGCACCGCGCTCGGTCAGGGTGGAGCGGGCGATCTCGACGACGATGGACCTCAGATCGGCGGCATCCGATTCGACCGCTCCGGTGCAGCTCATGTCGCCGACCGTGCGGTAGCGCACGACCCGGCGCTCGATGCTCTCGTTCGCGCGGGCGGGCGAGAACTCGCCGACGGCACGCCACATCCCGTCGCGGGCATACACCTCGCGCTCGTGCGCGAAGTAGAGCGGCGGGAGCGGGATCTCTTCGCGCTCGATGTACCGCCAGACGTCGAGCTCGGTCCAGTTCGAGATCGGGAACGCGCGCACGTGCTGACCGGGCGTGTGCCGACCGTTGTACAGGCTCCACAGCTCGGGACGCTGATTGCGCGGGTCCCACTGGCCGAATTCGTCGCGCAGCGAGATGATCCGCTCCTTCGCTCGCGCCTTGTCTTCGTCGCGGCGCGCGCCGCCGAACACCGCATCGTGCCTGCCGGCCGCGATCGCCTCGAGCAGGGGCAGCGTCTGCAGCGGGTTGCGGGTGCCGTCGGCCCGTTCGTGCAGACGGCCGTCGTCGATGTAGTCCTGCACGTGGGCGACGTCGAGCCGGAGGCCGAGGCGCTCGGCGGTCTCGTCGCGGAACGCGATGACCTCGGGGAAGTTGTGGCCGGTGTCGACGTGCAGCACCGGGAAGGGAACCCGACCCGGGAAGAATGCCTTTGCGGCGAGATGCAGAACGACCACCGAGTCCTTCCCGCCGGAGAACAGCAGCACCGGCCGCTCGAACTCGGCGACGACCTCACGAATGACGTGGATGGCCTCGGCCTCGAGCACCTCGAGCGCGTCGAGACGGGTTCCCGCGATCGCGGCGCTCACAGGTGCAGCCCGCATTCGGTCTTCGACAGCCCGGCCCAGCGGCCGGAGCGCGGGTCGGCGCCGGGTTCGACCCGCGCCGTGCACGGTTCGCACCCGATCGAGGGGTAGCCGTTGCTCACCAGCAGGTTCACGGGCACCCGGTGCAGTCCGGCGTAATCGAGCAGGTCGTCGAAGCTCCACGCCGCGACCGGGTTGACCTTGACCAGCCCATTGCGCTCGTCCCACGCGATCAGCGGGGTGTTCGCGCGGGTGGGCGCCTCTTCGCGGCGCACGCCCGTGAACCACACCTCGTACCCGCCGAGGGCGTCCTGCAGGGGAGCCACCTTGCGGCGTGCGCAGCAGAGCCCGGGATCGCGCGAGTACAGGGCGGCGCCGAACTGTTCGTCCTGCTGCGCGACCGTCTGGTCGGGCAGCACGTCGACGATCCGCACGTCGAGAGCGCGGCCGACCTCGTCGCGCGTGACCCGTGTCTGCGCGAAATGGTAGCCGGTGTCGAGGAACAGCACGTCGACGCCGGGCAGCTGCTCGGCGACCAGGTGCGGAAGGGCGGCGTCGGCCATCGAGCACGCGACGGCGGCGGCATCCGCCCCGAAGTTCGCCGCGACCCACGCGACGACCTCGGCTGGCGAGGCCTCATGATCGGTCAGGCTGCCGAGCGCGACGTCACCGGCCTCGGCGAGGGCGCGCAGCTCGTCGCGCGCGCGGCGAGTGAGCGCGCGAGGCGCCAGGGAAACGGTCATGATCCCGCGGTCCTTTCTGCGGAGTCAGCTCGCCGCACCGCCTGAGCGGCGCTCATTGGAGCTGCTCTTCCTCTGCGCGGTGCGCCCATTGCGCGAAGGTCTCATCGGCTGCGGCATCCCGGTCCTGGAGGAACCGCCGGACGACGCGCTCGGCGTAATCGGCGATGCCGTCGGCGGGCACCTTGAGACCGCGCACGGTGCGGCCGAGCCCTGCCTCTTCGCGGTCGGCGGTCGCGAGGCCGCCGCCGAGGTGCACCTGGTAGCCCGGAACCTGCTCGCCGTCGATCGTGACGAGCTGGCCCTTGAGGCCGATGTCGGCGGTCTGGATGCGGGCGCACGAGTTGGGGCACCCGTTCACGTGCAGCGAGATCGGCTGCGGCAGATCGATGCCCTCGAGGCGCTCTTCGAGCTGCAGCACGGCGTCGGTCGCGTACGCCTTCGTCTCGACGATCGCGAGCTTGCAGAACTCGATGCCGGTGCACGCGATCGTGCCGCGGCGGATGAGGCTCGGGCGGGCGGAGAGTCCGATCACGTCGAGTGCGGCGATGAGCGGCTCGACGTTCTGCTCGGGGATGTCGAGGATCACGAGCTTCTGGTGCGGGGTCGTGCGCAGGCGGGTCGAGCCGTGCGCCTCGATGAGGTCGGCGAGCTTCGCGAGGGTCGGGCCGGAGACGCGCCCGACGATCGGGGTGACCCCGATGTAGAACCGTCCGTCCTTCTGGCGGTGCACGCCGACGTGATCGCCCTTCGAAGACGGCTTCGGCGCGGCAGGGCCGTCGGGCAGCGCGTAGCCGAGGTACTCGTCCTGCAGCACCTGACGGAACTTCTCGGGGCCCCACTCGGCGAGCAGGAACTTCAGGCGCGCTTTGTTGCGCAGCCGCCGGTAGCCGTAGTCGCGGAAGATCTGCGCGACGCCGTGCCAGGCTTCCGCGACCCGCTCGGGCGCCACGAAGACGCCGAGGCGCTCGCCGAGCCGCGGCGCGGTGGACAGGCCGCCGCCGACCCAGAGGTCGTAGCCGATGCCGAGCTGGGGGTGCTGCACGGCGACGAAGGCCACGTCGTTGATCTCGTGCACGACGTCCTGGCTGGGGTGCCCGGTGATCGCGGACTTGAACTTGCGAGGGAGGTTCGCAAGCGTCTCGTCGCCGATGAAGCGCGAGGTGATCTCGTCGATCTGGGGCGTAGGGTCGATGAGCTCGTCGGCGGCGATGCCGGCGACGGGCGAGCCGAGCACGACCCGGGGCACGTCGCCGCACGCCTCGGTGGTGCCGAGCCCGACCGCTTCGAGGCGGCGCCAGATCTCGGGCATCGATTCGACCTCGATCCAGTGCAGCTGCACGTTCTGCCGGTCGGTGAGGTCGGCGGTGCCGCGACCGAAGTCGTTGGAGATGTCCGCGATGACGCGCAGCTGCTCGGTGGTGAGCTGGCCGCCGTCGATGCGCACCCGCAGCATGAAGTACTCGTCTTCGAGCTCGTGCGGCTCGAGCGTCGCGGTGCGGCCGCCGTCGATGCCGGGCTTGCGCTGCGTGTACAGCCCCCAGACACGGAATCGCCCGTGCAGGTCGGTCGGGTCGATCGAGGCGAATCCGCCCTGGGAGTAGATGTTCTCGATGCGCTCGCGCACCGCGAGGCCGTTGTCGACCTGCTTCCACTCCTCGTTGCCGTTGAGCGGGGCCTTTCCGTCGAGCTTCCACTGCCCGTTGGGCTTGGACGACGGCCGCGGTGCGCGGGCGCGCGCGCCTTCGGTGGCGATGCGCGCGGCGCGCGCTGCGGCGTCGTCCTGCCCGATGTCGCTGATGGTCACAGTTGCCTCCCGGATTCCCGGGCACCCCCGGGTGCGGGCGCGATCGCGCCCACTCTGCGAAGCTAAGCGCCGCCGCGGAGTCGGTGAAATGTGACGTCAATCGCCGTTAAGGGGCGTCACACGGCGTCACGAAGCCCGTGGCGCAGCGGCAGCCGCGCACGACCGGTAGCGGGCGATGACGAGCTCGACGAGGGATGCCGCGGGCTCGTCGTCGTCGAGCAGAGGACGCGCCACGGGGCTGTCGTCGGCCAGCCGCACAGCCAGGTCGTGGAAGTACCCGGGCGCCAGGAGGTAGTTCGCGACGACGACCCGCCGGCCGCCCTGGCGCGCGGACCGCACCGCGGGTGCGAGCCGAGGCTCCGCCGCGGCGAGGAACCCGACGGTGACGTCGCGACCGAGGCGTTCGCCGAGCATTCGCGCGGTCACGCGGCAGTCTTCGTTGGCCCGATCGTCGCTCGATCCGGCCACGGCCAGCACGATGGCGTCGTCTGGCGTCGGGTCGAGGGCCGCGAGCCGAAAGGCGAGAGCCTCGACGAGGCGGTCGTCGGGCCCGAGCGCGGGGGAGATCGCCACGTCCGCGTGGCCGGCCGACTGCTCCCGCAGGTCGACGCGCACGTGATAGCCGGCCGACAGCAGCAGCGGCACGATGACGGCCGGTTCATCGGGCGCAAGTGAGTCGAGGGATGCCGCGACATCCGGCTGCTGCACGTCGACGTGCCCGAGGCGAACGTGCACCTGGGGGAGCGCGGCCGCGACAGCTTTCACGAGCGCGGCGACGGCGGCCCGGCCCGCGGGCGATGCGGTGCCGTGTGAGATCGCTATCAGGGCGGGTGTCGGCGTCATGGCGTCAGTCCTTCAGGCGCTCCTGCACGGACTTGACGGGGATGAGCAGCACCAGTCCGAGCACCAGCACGAGCACGATGCCCAGGATGCCGAAGTACGCGGCCCCGCCGATCGTCACGAAGAGCGCGAACATCGTCGGCGCGAGGAACGACACCGCGCGGCCGGTTGTCGCATAGAGACCGAAGACCTCGCCCTCGCGTCCGGGCGGAATGATCCGCGCGAGGAATGTGCGCGACGCCGACTGCGCCGGGCCGACGAAGAGCGTGAGCGCGAGTCCCGCCGTCCAGAACACGATCTGGCCGCCGTCGTGCAGGAGGAACACCAGCAGCCCCGACACGATCAGGCCGCTCAGGGCCACGATGATCACCGGCTTCGCGCCGAGCTTGTCGTCGAGGGCACCGACCGCGATCGTCGAGACGCCCGCCACGACGTTCGCCGCGATCGCGAAGATGATGACCTCTCCGGCGGAGAACCCGAAGGCGGATGCCGCGAGCACGCCTCCGAACGTGAAGACACCTGCCAGCCCGTCGCGGAAGACTGCGCTCGCCACCAGGAACCACACGGTGTGACGCGACTCGCGCCACAGCTTCGCGACGTCGCGCCCGAGACGGGCATAGGAGGCGAAGAAGCTCACGCGCTCGCGCGTGGCGCCGGTGCCCCGATACTCGGGCACGGCGAACAGCACCGGCAGGGCGAACAGGCCGAACCAGACCGCCGAGACGATCATCGCCACCCGGATGGGCAGGCCGTCTTCGTCGGGGACGCCGAACAGACCCTGAACGAAGCCGAAGTACACGATGAGCAGCAGCACGATGCCGCCGATGTAGCCCATGCCCCAGCCGAAGCCGCTCACGCGCCCGATCGACCGCGGCGCCGAGACCTGCGACAGCATCGCGTTGTAGTTGACGCCGGCGAATTCGAAGAAGACGTTGCCGGCGGCGACCAGGAACAGTCCGAGGAGCAGGAATGCCGGATCGGGCTGCACGAAGAACATCGCCGCCGTGAGCGCGACGACGATGTAGGTGTTGACGGCGAGCCAGAACTTGCGCCGCCCCGATGTGTCCGACCGCTGTCCGGTGACGGGCGCGAGCACGGCGATCAGCAGACCGGCGGCGGCGAGGGCCCAGCCGAGCTGCGCTTCCACGGTGCCCTCCGGACCGAAGCTCGAGCTCGTCAGGTATACCGTGAAGACGAAAGTCGTCACGACCGCGTTGAAGGCCGCCGAACCCCAGTCCCACAGTCCCCACGCGAGGACGATGCGCTTGCGCGTGCTCGCCGGGCCTTCGGCGGCGACCGCCGCTGCGAGCGCGTCGGTGGGTGTGATCCCCGAAAACTGCGGCAGGTCGGGCTCCATGCGGGGAACGCCGGGATCGCTCATGTCGGTCACGCTAGAGCCCTTCGGTGAACAGCGGGTGCACCCACACGCGCCGCGACGATGCGGATTCGTCGTCAGGCTACAGGGCTCGCGACATCCGGCGTCGAAGAACACCGGATGCCGCGGCATCCGGTGTCATGATGGACGCATGCCCGCCCACGTTGAGCGCGCCGAGCTGCCCGGCATCGGCGTCCGTCACGACATCGTCACCGACGGGGGGCGACGCCTCTCGGTCCTGAATCTGCGCGACGGCGGACGCGAGCTCGCCCTCGCCGACGAGGACGACCCCGATCGCGCGAGTGAGACGATCGCGTTGACCGACGACGAGGCCACCGCCCTTTCGGAAGTGCTCGGCGGGTCGATCCTGACCCAGCTCGCGGGTCTGAGCGACCAGGCTGCGGGTCTGGCGATCGAGCAGATCCCGCTGCGGGCCGACTCGCCCTTCGTCGGGCACCCGCTCGGAGACACGAGGGCGCGCACCCGCACCCGGTGCTCGATCGTGGCGATCGTGCGCGAGGCCGACATCCTTCCCGCGCCGGGTCCTGCCGATCTGCTGCGCAGCGGCGACACGATCGTCGCAGTCGGCACGCGCGACGGCCTCGACCACCTCGTCCGCATCATCGCCGGAAGCTGACCACCCGGGATGGACGATGGCGCGATCGTCCTCATCGAGATCGGCGCCCTGATCCTGGGGATCGGCCTGCTGAGCAGGCTGGCGGCGTGGCTCGGCATCTCGCCGATTCCGCTGATCCTGATCGGCGGGCTCGCGTTCGGCGAGGGCGGGCTGCTGCCCGTCACGCAGGGTGAGGAGTTCATCGAGATCGGCGCCGAGATCGGCGTGATCCTGCTGCTGCTGATGCTCGGCCTGGAATACACCGCACAAGAGCTCGTGGGAAACCTCAGGGTTTCGAAGGCGGCGGGCCTGATCGACCTGCTTCTCAACGCGATCCCGGGCGCACTGATCGCGCTGCTTCTCGGCTGGGGCCCGGTCGCGGCCGTCGTGATGGCGGGCATCACCTGGATCTCGTCCTCGGGCGTGATCGCGAAGATGCTCCAGGACCTCGGCCGCCTCACCAACCGCGAGACGCCCGTGGTGCTGTCGATCCTCGTGATCGAAGACCTCGCGATGGCCTTCTACCTGCCGGTGCTCACCGCGCTCCTGATCGGGATGGAGCTGGGCGCCGGCGTGGTTTCGGTGGCGGTCGCGCTCGCCGCGGTCGTCCTGATCCTCTACGTCGCGCTGCGTCACGGCCGGCTCGTGTCCAAGCTCGTGTGGTCGAAGGACGCAGACGTCCTGCTGCTGTCGGTGCTGGGTCTCACGCTGCTGGTCGCGGGACTGGCTGCGGGGGCGAACATCTCCTCGGCGGTGGGCGCGTTCCTCGTCGGAATCGCGATCTCAGGCCCGGCCGCCAAGCACGCGCAGCGCGTGCTCACACCACTGCGGGATCTGTTCGCCGCGGTGTTCTTCCTCTTCTTCGGGCTCTCGACCGACCCCGCCGACCTCGTGCCCATGCTCGCTCCTGCGCTCCTGCTGGCGACCGTCACAATGGGCACCAAAGTGCTCACCGGCTATCTCGCGGCTCGCCGGGCGGGCATCGCCGAGCCCGGTCGCTGGCGCGCCGGGTTCGCACTCACCCCGCGCGGGGAGTTCTCGATCGTCATCGCGGGACTCGCGGTCGCGGCCGGCGTCGACCGGTCGCTGGCCGCACTCGCGACCGCCTATGTGCTCATCACGATGGTCTCGGGGCCCCTGCTCGCCCGTATTCCCGATGCGCAGCGGTTCAAGGCGATGACGAAGCGGATCCAGACGAACCGGCGAGCCTCATGATGCTGGGTCAGGCAGAAGTTGAGCCGATCCGTATCAACTTCATTTGACACGCCCAGCGAGCCTCGGTAGGGTTGAGTCATCGCGGCTCAACCTCGGTTGTGGTCGCCCTCAGACATCAGGAAACCCGGGGTCCGGCATCCGTCCGGCCCCTGAACAAGGAGAGAGAAACACATGGCCCGTGCTGTTGGAATCGACCTCGGAACCACGAACTCGGTCGTGAGCGTGCTCGAGGGCGGCGAGCCCAAGGTCATCGCGAACGCAGAAGGCTTCCGCACGACCCCCTCGGTGGTCGCATTCACCAAAGACGGCGAGGTGCTCGTCGGCGAGACCGCCAAGCGCCAGGCCGTCACGAACGTCGACCGGACGATCTCGTCGGTCAAGCGCCACATGGGAACCGACTGGACCTTCGACGTCGACGGCAAGAAGTGGACGCCCCAGGAGATCTCTGCGCGCATCCTCGGCAAGCTCAAGCGCGACGCCGAGGAGTACCTCGGCGACACCGTGACGGATGCCGTCATCACCGTCCCCGCCTACTTCAACGACGCCGAGCGCCAGGCCACCAAGGAGGCCGGCGAGATCTCGGGCCTGAACGTCCTGCGCATCATCAACGAGCCGACCGCCGCTGCGCTGGCCTACGGTCTCGACAAGGGCAAGGAAGACGAGCTCATCCTCGTCTTCGACCTCGGTGGCGGAACGTTCGACGTCTCGCTGCTCGAAGTGGGCAAGGACGAAGACTTCTCGACCATCCAGGTGCGCTCGACCGCCGGTGACAACCGCCTCGGCGGTGACGACTGGGACCAGCGCCTGGTCGATTTCTTCATCAAGCAATTCAAGGACACGACCGGAGTCGACGTCTCGGGTGACAAGATCGCCCTGCAGCGCCTCAAGGAGGCCGCCGAGCAGGCGAAGAAGGAGCTCTCCAGCTCGATGTCGACGAGCGTGAACCTGCCCTACCTGTCGCTGACCGACAGCGGCCCGGTGTCGCTGTCCGAGACGATCACCCGCGCCAAGTTCGAGGACCTCACCAAGGACCTGCTCGATCGCACCAAGAAGCCCTTCGAGGACGTCATCCGCGAGGCCGGCATCAAGGTCGGCGACATCGCCCACGTCGTGCTCGTGGGTGGATCCACCCGCATGCCCGCCGTCGCCGAGCTGGTCAAGAAGGAAGCCGGCAAGGAGCCCAACAAGGGCGTCAACCCGGATGAGGTCGTCGCTGTCGGCGCGGCGCTGCAGGCCGGCGTGCTGCGTGGCGAGCGCAAGGACGTCCTGCTGATCGACGTCACCCCGCTGAGCCTCGGCATCGAGACCAAGGGCGGCATCATGACCAAGCTCATCGAGCGCAACACCGCCATCCCGACCAAGCGCAGCGAGACCTTCACGACCGCCGACGACAACCAGCCGTCGGTGGCGATCCAGGTCTTCCAGGGCGAGCGCGACTTCACGCGGGACAACAAGCCGCTCGGAACATTCGAGCTCACCGGCATCGCGCCGGCGCCCCGCGGCGTCCCGCAGGTCGAGGTCACCTTCGACATCGACGCGAACGGCATCGTGCACGTGTCCG
>WOYI011239046.1_pt1 | contig 24153 bp, 23 predicted proteins | sample 6423411 | NCBI WGS metagenome assembly WOYI01 (sample SAMN13441803, study PRJNA592873) | oil field metagenome | biome: oil field; feature: oil-well bore; material: oil-contaminated soil; isolation source: oil-contaminated soil from oil-well borehole | place: Germany: Wietze | collected 2016-10-18 ... | reverse complement strand
AACCTGACAATTTTATTCGCGAATTAATCATGACATTTTTATTCGCGAACAACAAAACACCTTGACTTTGCCGCCCTCTGGAGTATAATAATTCGCTTGTGAGTTACCTGTTTTTGCAGAGCTCTTCGTCACTTTGATAATCGAATAGTCTGAGGAATCCATTTTTTTTGGCGCAACAACAACCACATGGGATTCAAGCGAAATCCTGATTGGACTGCTCGAAACACCGAACACCTCCTACGTCATTATCCTTTCCCCACTATTCTGATGAAAATCTGCTAAAACGAGCGACCGCGCTGCCTCGGTGGAAGGCTTATTGAGTATGCAATAAGTTCTGAAACTTTGGACGCCCGGAAACAATCTAGCTCAAAAGAGAGTAAAATAAAAGTGCCGACATCAAGGGACAACCGCAAGTTTTAAATTAACCGCTACGATTGCCACCAAACAAGTAGGAATGAATGACATTGTTTGCCTTGTCAATTCTAAATGGTGATTTTTTATTAGCCTTTGATACGCTCAACCGCGCAGCAAACCCTGCTGCTGTTTCCGCCTACCGCGAGTACATTCCCATATCCGAAGCTTCAAGGAAACCTCCACGCGCTGGCAATTCTAACGAGTGAGGCTTAATAGTGCATTTAACGACTTGTAAAAGTAATTTGAAGGAGGACTAACGGATGGATCAGGAAAGAATAGAAGCAGGCGGACTTATCTATAAAGAGAATATTGCCATGGTCGGGCTGATTGGGATTCCTACTCACCCCGGCATTGGCGGACGCTATTTCACCAAGATCGCCGATCTGGGCATCCATGTCGAACTGATCGTGAACCTCTTCGATGGCAAGGACTTTGATCACATCCTTGTTTGTGTCAAGAAAGAAGATCTTAAACAGACCCTCGAGATCACGCAGAGGATCCATGAGAAGATCGGCAGCCAAAGTGTGATCCACGAATCCAATGTCGCCCTGGTGAGCATCTCGAGCCTGGATTTTGAAGACAGCCAAATGATCGCCGGGCACATGTTTAAGACCTTGGGAGACAATGAGATCAACATCCATGGAATCAGCTCATCAGTGTCCTCGCTGACCTGCATGATTGATGGACGAGACTTGGAAAAAGCTCTCAACGCATTGCGAAAAGCTTTCATATTGCCGTAAAAAATGACGTTATCGAAAATTAACTGCATAAGGAAGCAAATTAATGACAGTACCATCCAATCTGCAAGAACACACCGGCTTCATCGTACGACTGATCGGGCCGGTGATTGATGTCCGCTTTGAAGACCGTAAACTCCCCCGCCTGCTCACAGCTCTGACCATTCCCCTCAAAGATCGAACGATCACCGTTGAAGTCCTCGAACATCTCGACGAGCAAACGGTGCGGGGTGTCGCCATGGAATCCACCGAAGGTTTACGGCGTGAAATGATCGTTCATGACACCGGCGGGCAGATCAAGGTCCCGGTCGGCGAAAAGACCCTCGGACGGGCTTTTAATGTCCTCGGTAAAATCATTGACGGCGGCGAAGAGATCCCGGCCGATGTGGAAAGAATCGGAATCCATCAATCCCCTCCCCCCTATGTGGACCAACGCCCGACCTCAGACCTTTTCATCACCGGTCTGAAGGTGCTGGACCTGCTGGCGCCTTTCGTCCGCGGCGGCAAAGTTGGGCTGATGGGCGGCGCAGGTGTGGGTAAGACCCTCCTCATCATGGAAATGATCCGCCACACCTCCGCCGAGCACAAAGGCGTTTCCGTCTTCGCCGGCGTCGGCGAGCGGACCCGTGAAGGGAACGACCTTTACCTGCAAATGGAAAACAGCGGCGTCCTCAAAGACGCCATCCTCGTATTCGGCGAAATGAATGAGCCGCCTGGCGCCCGTTTCCGGGTGGCCTTCTCGGCCCTCACCATGGCAGAATACTACCGGGATGTGAAGCATCAGGATGTTTTGCTCTTCATTGATAACGTCTTCCGCTACATCCAGGCCGGCGGCGAAGTCTCGGCCCTTTTGGGCCGGATGACCAGCGCGGTGGGCTACCAGCCCACCCTGGCCACCGAGGTCGGCGAACTGGAAGAGCGGATCGTGTCCACCAACAACGGCGCGATCACCTCCATCCAGGCCATTTACGTCCCCGCGGATGACCTGACCGACCCCGCCCCTGCGGCGACCTTCTCCCACCTCGATGCCACCGTTGTGCTCTCCCGCCAACTGGCCAGCCAGGGGCTTTATCCGGCCGTGGACCCCCTTGAATCCGGCTCCCGCCTGCTGACCCCGCGGGTCGTCGGCGAGCAGCACTACAAGATCGCCACCCGGGTCCGTGAGACTCTGGCCCGCTACAAAGAGCTGCGGGACGTGATCGCCATCCTGGGGATGGAAGAACTGGCCGAAGAAGACCGCTTGCTCGTGCAGCGCGCCCGCAAGATCCAGCGCTTTCTCACCCAGCCCTTCTTCGTCGCCGAACAGTTCACTGGCCGCAAAGGCGCTTTTGTCCCCCTAAAGGAGACCCTGCGCGGCTTTGAAATGATCCTCAACGGTGACCTGGACGAGGTCCCGGAGCGGTTCTTCTATATGACCGGCACCATTGATCAGGTCGTTGACGCCTTCAACCAATCAAAACAGGCCAATAAAGCGAAAGCTCAGGCGGCAAAAGCCAATGCCAAAGGTGTCAAAACCGATCAGAATGCCGCCCCCAGCACGGAGGGCGAAGGTGTCAAAGCTGAGGCTGCAAAATGAGCGAGCCGACCCTGCGGCTGGAAGTTCTGACACCCGATAAGAGTGTCGTGAGCACCACAGCGCAAGCGATGCGCGTGCTGCTTCCGGATGGCTGGTGGGGCATCCTGCCGGGGCATGCAGCCATGATGGCACATATCCAGTCCGGCATGATCTACTATCAAAGAGATGACGCGATCCGTTATATCGCGATCTACCAGGGCACCATCGAGGTCCAGCAGAGGCTGCATGAACCGACCCATGTCCGCATCCTCACCGCCGCGGCGGAAGAGGGCGATGACATAGAAACGGTCCAGCTGGCCCTTTCACAGCAAGCCGCCAAACTGGCCGACCTCGCCCGGGAAGCTGATATGGAATTCAACCAGATCAAGTTCTCGTTGGAGAAATCCCTGCAAGGCGCCAACATCACGGACGGCCGTTGAAGATGCCTGCCAAAAAGGAGGATTTCCAGGAAGAAGAAATCCCGGAAACCGTCGTCAATCCACAATCCCCCAAGGTTTGGCGGAAAGATGAAGGCCAAACCGGGATCAGCCTGCTGGCGCAGGTGACCACCATTTCCTGGAACCTTGCTCTGCCCCCCGTTGTCGGCGCCCTCCTAGGACATTATATTGACGGACGCACCGATGGCGGCGTCACCTGGACCCTCAGCTTGCTGGTCCTCGGCGTGATGGTTGCATTTAGCAACCTGTATAGTCTCTACATTGAACATGGACGTCAGAAAAAAACCAATCAAGATCAAAGCAAAGATTCTGACAAGGAGAACCATGAAAAAGAATGAGAAAATCAAGAAGCGACTCAGCCTGATCCTGATCTTTGCCCTGATCCTGGCGATGGCGCTGATCTCCTTCCAACTCCGCAAGGCGACGAACTACCAACCCACCCCAGTGGTGGACGAGATCTCACCGGAAGTGGTCTTCACGCTTGGGCCGCTCCAGGTCACCAGCACGGTGATCAACACCTGGGTCATGATCGCCATGCTGGGCATTGGGGCCTTTTTCCTCGGCCGTTCCTTCAAAGTCCGTCCCGGGCTGGTCCAAAATGCCATTGAGTGGCTAGTGGAAGGCATCAAAGGGCTGATCTCGGAGAACGTCGTGGGCGACAAGATCGACCAGTTTCTCCCCTTGGTCTTCACGATTGCCGTCTTCATCGGCTGCGCCAACCTGCTGGGATTGATCCCCGGGCTGCAATCACCCACCCCGGACATCAACACCCCGATCGCGATGGCCCTGATCGTGTTCTTCAGCGTGCCCTATTTCGGCATCCGCAACCGCGGCCTGGGCGGCTATCTGAAACACTATGTCCAACCCTTCTTCCTGATGCTGCCCCTCGAAGTCGCCTCGGAGTTCTCCCGGACCTTCTCGCTGACCTTCCGGCTCTTCGGCAACATCATGGGCGAAGAGATCATCATCGCCATCATGTTCATTATCGCACCGTTTATTCTGCCGGTTCCCATGATGCTGTTCAGCATCTTCACCGGTTTATTGCAGGCGTATATTTTTACCCTGCTGTCAACAGTCTATATCGCTGGGGCAGTTAATGCCCAAGAATTTTAAATCTAAGAAAAATAAGGAGTTACAAAATGGATTGGTCTACATTACCTTGGGATAAGATTTACATTATCGTTACAGTGATCGTCTCGGGGACTGGCATCATGTTCGGTGTTGCCGCACCAGCCATCGGCCAGGCCATTGTCGCTTACGGTGGGTTGAAAGCCATCAGCCGCCAACCCGAAGCGGGCGACCGGATCAACAGCATGGTTCTGTTATCCCTGGCCATGCTCGAATCCCTGGCCATTTACGTTCTGGCCGTGATCCTGATCCTGGTGTTCGCAAACCCCATGCGGGCCTATATCCTCGGATCGTAACCCGCAGGACGTTTGCCACACCTGACACCCCCTCTTCGGAACTTGCGAGTCGATTATGCTGAATATAAATCTTAGTACGATCCTGTTACAAATGGCCAACTTCTTCATTTTGGTCATCATCCTCTACCAGTTCCTGTTGAACCCGCTTAAGAAAGCCATGCAAAAGCGGGAAGAACAAGTGACCAGCGCCATGGATGATGCCGCCAAGGCCAAGCAAGAAGCGGAAAAAGTTCGCCAGGAATATGAGCAAAAATCAAACAACATCGATGCAGAAATCGCGGCCCGCAAGAACGAAGCACGCATTGTGATCGAACAAACGCGCCAGCAAATGCTGAGCGAAGTCCAGGAAAATGTGGAGCATCTGCGCCATCAAGCTGAAGAAAGCCTGGATTCGCTGCGCGCTGAAGCGATCCAGCAGCATAAAAAAGAGATCGCTGATCTGGTTGCCCAATTTGCCAGGGAGATGATGACAGATCTGATGAACCCCCAGATCCATGCCCTCTACCAGGATGAATTCCTGGAAAAGATTGAAGGGATTGACCTTTCAAAATTTGTTGAAGGGGCTTCACCCACTGAAGTGCAGTACATCAAGGCCATCATGGCAACCGAACCCGATAAGGACTTCCAAAAACGCCTGGAAGCCATCGTGAAGAAGCAAATTACCCTTCCCGTCAACCTGACCTTTGAAATTGATGAAAAACTGATCGCGGGCGGAATCCTGCGGTTCGAGAATGAATTGATTGATGGCAGCTTGGGTGGCCAGATCAACAAACTTAAAAAGCAATATCAGGAAAATGCATGAATAAACCAGAGAACAATAACGCAGGTCAACAGCAGCAGGATACCCCGCAAGAACCCGTCCTGCATACGGCGGATGTTCGGGATAAAATCAACGATCTCATCAAAGATCAAAAAAGACAGCTTAAAGACCTGCACGACGGATTTGATTTAAAGACCGACCTCTCCCTTTCAGCCCTTCAAAAGGCTGTCGCTGGGTTTGGCTATGAACTGCTGACAGAAAATGTCGGCACCGTCAAGCAAATTGGCGATGGGGTCGCAGTCGTCTCCGGCCTCCAGGGCGTCCTGGAAAATGAACTGCTCATCTTCTCGGACGGCACCTTCGGCCTGGCGATGGACCTGCATGAATATTACGTCGGCTGTGTGGTCCTTGGCTCCGGTGACGGCATCCAGGCCGGCGACGTGGTCTATGAGACCGGCCGGGTCGTGGATGTCCCGGTGGGCAAGGAACTCCTGGGCCGGGTGGTCAACCCCCTCGGCCAGCCCATTGACGGCAAAGGCGCGATCGAAGTGGATCATTACCGGCCGGTGGAATTCCCCGCAACGGGCTTCATCGAGCGGACGCCCATTAACACCCCGCTCCAGACCGGGATCAAGGCGATCGACTCGATCATCCCCCTGGGCAAAGGCCAGCGCGAGCTGATCATCGGCGACCGGCAGACCGGCAAATCCGCCATTGCGGTAGACACCGTCCTCAACCAAAAAGGCCAGGGCGTCCAATGTATATATGTCTGCATCGGCCAGAAAATGTCCACCGTGGCTCAGATCGTGCAGACCTTCAAAGAATTCGGCGCGATGGATTACACCACGGTCATTTCAGCCAGCGCGGAAGATTCACCCTCCATGATCTACCTGGCGCCCTATGCAGGCTGTGCCATGGCGGAAGAATTCATGCTGAATGGGCAGCATGCCCTGGTGATCTACGATGACCTCTCCAAACATGCCATCGCCTACCGGCAGCTCTCGCTGCTCCTGCAGCGCCCCGCTGGCCGTGAGGCCTATCCGGGCGACATTTTCTACCTCCATTCCCGGCTTCTGGAACGCTCCGCCAACCTCTCCAAGGAATGCGGCGGCGGCAGCATGACCGCTCTGCCCATCGTGGAAACCCAGGCGGGTAACATCTCCGCCTACATCCCGACCAACCTGATCTCCATCACCGATGGCCAGATCTACCTGAGCACCAAACTCTTCGATGAGGGCATCCAGCCCGCCATTGACATCGGCCTCTCGGTCTCCCGGGTGGGCGGCGCAGCACAGAACGACGCGATGCGGGCCGTCTCCAAGGACCTCGCTTTGGACGTTGCCCAATACCTCGAATTGCGCGTTTTCGCCCGGTTCGGGACGGAACTGGATATGGAAACCCGCCAGCAGCTGGACCGCGGCGAGAAAATCCGCACCGTCCTGACCCAGCCACAATATGAACCGCTGCCCGTGGCGCACCAGGTTGCCATCATCTACGCCGCAACCAATGGCTACCTTGACGAAGTGCCTTTGAAGCAGGTCCCCGAATTTGAAAAGCTCTTCATCCGCTTCCTCCGGCAGCAGCATGCCGGCCTGCTGGCGGAGTTCTCCGCCGGACACTGGGATGAACAGCTCGAAAAAGAACTCGAGGACATCATCCAGACTTTCATCAAGAAACTTTACGACACAGGTTTCCTGAAAGAGCCTGAGGAGCTGATTATCTAATGGAATCGATCAACGATATCCAAAACCACCTTCAAGGCCTCCAGGATATCAAACACCTTCTGCGGTCTGTCCGCGCGATGTCCGCCATTCGCTGGCGGCGCTCCAAGAACCATCTGGCTGTGGCCCAGGACTATGCCAGGAACATCGATTCACAATTGGCAACCGTCCTGGCGCGGTTGGGCTCGGACCTGCCTGCCGGGCTTTCCCCTCATCCCAAAGGAAAAAATGAGCGGGTCAACGTGGGTCTGATCTCGCTGACCTCGGACCGCGGCCTCTGCGGGAACTTCAACACCGGCCTGATCGCCAAGGCCATCCATGTGACCGAGATCCTCGACCGCAAGAATAAGGATGTCAAGATCATCTCCCTGGGCGGATATGGCGAGCGGCTCTTCAAAAGCGCAGGCTATGAGATCTTTCACTCCGAGAAAATCACCAGCAGCCAGGCCGTCTCCTTCATCAACATCCGCAAGGCGATCGCCCATATTCAGGCTTTTTATGAGGCCGGCGCCATTGACGAATTGAACATCCTCTATAACAAGTTCAATTACTTTGGCTCCTACACCCCGAAATCGATCCAGATCCTCCCGCCCCAGGTCTCCGAGTTGGATGCCGATGTGGCCCCTTCGGCCGAGGACATGATCATCGCCGGTGATCCGCAGGAGCTGAAGGAATTCCTGCTCTGGGAGCATCTGGCAGCCCAGCTCTACCTGGCCTTCATCGAATCGACCGTCAGCGAGCACAGCGCCCGGCTCCAAACGATGGACTCCGCCATCAGCAACATTGACGAGCGCGTCGGTGAACTGGAAATCCAGTTCCATACCATCCGGCAGGAAAAGATCACCCAGGGCGTCCTGGAAGTTCAAGGCAATATCCGGAGACGCCAACAAAAAAGCATCTAAATCCAACCCTGCCAGCCGCAAGTATTTTTGTTTAACAAAAAGCTTGGGTTTGCGTCTAAGGCTGGCTTAAGGCATAATAAGAGCAATAACGCGGGAAGAGAAAGAACTTCAATGACCGAAAACAACCCAAACCACAACGGTTATCAACATGAGCACTGGATGCAACATCTCCTGCCGATCGCCCTGATCGCCGGGCTGGTGGCTTTGCTGACCATTATCTCCGCACAACCCAGCGGCGAACTCCAACTCCAACCCTTGATCTCCGAAGAAATCTGGCTGACCAAAATCGTCGGCTACCTGATCATCGGCACAGAAGCCGCCGTGGCCTATGTGATCGGCACCGGTGTGATCCGGGCGGTCATCACCTATACGCGGCACCTTCTGGATTCTTCCAACCAGCAGATCAATTCCACTGAGAGAGTCCGTCTGCGCCTGGGACACATGCTGAACCTGGGCCTGGAATTCGCCATGGCCAGCGATATCCTCCGGCTGGCCGTCTCCCCCACCACAGCCGACGTCGTGATTCTCTTCGCAATCGTCCTGCTGCGGATCTTATTGAACTATTTCCTCGAACGCGAGATTCGGGCTTCCGAGGAATTCTGCGGCCCCGGAGATTACATCCCCCCAACAAATTAACTGCCCGGCAACCGAGAAACGGCAAATGCAGGTGTTAACAAGGCTGGCTTCAGTTCATTTGAGCCAGCCTTCTCTTATCAGCCATCTTCAAAATAAAATCAAATATTCAACCAGCGCTCGGTCAGTTTCGGCAGATCGGCCAGAACCCCCTGCCGGAAAGTGCAGGTCGGCAAAGACTCCATGAACATCCGGCCGTATTTCTTGGTCAGCACCCGCTTATCGAGCACGACCACCACACCCCGGTCGGTCTGCGTGCGGATCAGACGGCCAAAGCCCTGCCGAAAACGCAGAATGGCCTGCGGCAATGCATATTGGTAGAAGGGGTCCTCAAAAGTCTCGGAGCGGGCCGCGATGATCGGGTCGGAGGGGACGTCAAAAGGCAGTTTGACGATCACCAGCACCGAAAGCGCATTGCCCGGGACGTCCACGCCCTCCCAGAAGTTGCGGGTGCCCAGCAAGACTGCCCGCTCGGACTCGCGGAAAGTCTCCAGGAGCATGTTCGGCGAAGCGCCTTCCCCCTGCTCATAGACCATGATGTCATCCTGCGCCAGGATCGGCGAAATCCGGTCAGAGGTGCGCTGCAATTGCGAATAAGACGTGAAAAGCGCCAGCATCCGCCCCCCCGATGCCCTGGCCACTTCGGTGATCGCTGATTCAACCGCCCTTTGGTGGCCGTTGTAGTTGGAAGGCTCGGGGATATCCGTGGCGATGTAGACCAGCGCGGAGGTTTCGTAATCAAAGGGAGAACCAACCACCAAATCATCCGCATCCTCGGCGTTCAGCCGGTGCCGGAGATAATCAAATTCCCCATTGGTCGTCAGCGTGGCCGAGGTCAGGATCACGCTTTGCTTCTGGAACCAGAGATATTTCTCCATCATCTGCCCGATGTGCAACGGGGCGGCATTGAGCTTGATCTCCCGGTACTGGGGATGGATCTCAACCCAATAGATCATGTTCGTGTCCGGGTCGGTTGTCAACCCGTTCAAATGGTATTGGATCTCTTCCAGGCGGGTGAACATATCGCCAATCGTCCCCCACATATCCTCCGCCTCTTCATTTTCCTGGTCGGCCAATTCCCGCATCGGTGTGCGTAGCTCCTGCAAGATGCCTAAAAGCACCTTGAGAGTCTCATTGGCCTGTTCCCAGCCGATCTCCACATCCACCCAGATCGGCAGCGTGCGCGTTGAAGGGATCACCCGTTCCTGCTGGGGATAGGTTCCCAAAGGCCGGCCCTCCCGCTGCTCCTCCAAAAAAGCATCCAGAGCCTGAAAATATTGGTTCATCTGGCTGTCAAAGCGGAAGGACAGGTCCGAAGCCTTTTGCACCAACTGGGTGAGGGCAGCCATCTGGGCCGGTTTCAGCAGCCCCTCACAGAGGTCCAGGAAACGCCCCAAAATGCCCGACTTGGGGCCGCCCAACTCCCGGATCAAGCGGGTGATATCCACCGCGCGGACGCCGAAGGACATCGCGCTGGTTGTGGCCGCTTCGAGGTGATGGGCTTCATCCACGATCAGGTAGTCGAAGGCCGGCAGAACGCGGTTGCCCGTGGCCGAATCGGCCAGCAGCAGCGCATGATTCACCACCAAAATATGCGCATCCTCCGCCGCCAGTTTGGCCCGGTAAAATGGGCAGCGGCCCCCCGTGCGCTTCAGGCAGACTTCCAGCCGGCAGCCTTCATCCTCTGCCGAGAGGCGGGACCAGACCGCGCGTTCCACCGGACCGTTCAGGTTGATCTCCGTCCGATCACCCGTACGGCTCTCCAGCAGCCAGACCAGCACCTTCCCCAGCACCCGCATCTCCGCCACGGTCTCCGGCTTGCGTTGACGCATGATCGCCAAGCGCCTCGGGCAAAGGTAATTGGATCGCCCTTTGAGGATAGCCGCCCGCAGGGGGAGGTTCAGCGCCGCCCGCAGGTCAGGGATATCCTTGTTGATCAACTGGTCCTGCAGGTTGATCGTATTAGTGGAGACCACCACCCGGGTATTGTTCTGCAGCGCCCAATAGGCGGCCGGGATCAGGTAAGCGAAAGACTTACCCGTCCCCGTGCCCGCCTCCACCAGCAAATGCTGGGATTGGCTGAGCGCCTTGGCCACCTGCCGCAGCATATCCACCTGCTGTGGGCGGTATTCATATTCATCAAAATATTTGGCAAAAGCTCCGCCCGGCGCCAGCACAGCCGCGATCTCATCAATATCCATCGCCGCGGGTCCGGCTTCAGCCTCCACCCGCAGCGAATCATCCGTCACGGGTTTCTCAAAGAGCGGCCCATGAACGCCGCCCTCCGCTTTCTTAGCCTGCACCGGCTCCTTGGCCCGCTGGCGCAGGACCTGCTGCAAGGCCCAATTCGCCTGCCAATCCAGCGGCTCGCCCATCCGCACCATTTCAGCCAACAGTTCCAGCGGTAATTGGTGCGCTTTATCCAGCAATTCTATAAAAACGCCATGCGTCGCCTTGGCGTCATCCAGGGCGCGGTGTGTGGCGGGCAACAGCACGCCCAACTGCTGAGCGAGGGCTGAAAGGTTATAGCGGCTGGCGGTCGGCATCAGGACGGCAGCCAATTCGTAAGTATCAATGCTGAGATTATCCCGCAGGGCGCCTGCCTGCCGCAGGAAGGTCAGGTCAAAAGTGACATTATGCCCGAGGATCGGCGCGCTGCCCGCGAAGGCGATCAGGTCGCTGATCACATCTGTCAGCACCGGCGCTTGTCGGATCATGCTATTTGAAATGCCGGTCAGTTGGGTGATAAAACCTGGGATCGGCCGCCTGGGGTTCACCAGGGTCGTCCAGGTATCTTCCACTCTGCGGCCGTTGAACTTGACCGCTCCGATCTCGATGATCGAATCATCCTGCGCATTTAATCCCGTTGTTTCAATATCGACAGCCACAATAGAAGACATAGCACGATTATACCCGTGATTCCCGGTTTCCCTTTCCGGGAATCTCGCCCAGCGTGCAATCTGGCGCTAAACCATAGTCTGTTTTCAGCCCAAGGCAAAAACTGGAGAAAAGTGGGAGAAGGAGGCCCATTTTTGGTAGCCCTGTGGGATGAACCCGCCATTTCAGCCATGTTTCCGGGGTTCAGGTGGGGCGCTCTCCTGAAGTGAACCGGAGACTGCGATTCCCTCGACGCGTTGATTCCTTCATCGAAAAAACGCCCTGAGCGTCCCTTGCCTTCAAAAAAAGCGCGCTTCCTGACGGAATCCTATCAATACCCTGCCGGTTTAAATCCTCGGATGAGTTATTATGTAAGATATAAATAAGAAATATTAAAAATGCTGTCAATCGTTTTCACGGAGGACATCAGGTAAAGAAAAATTTTTGGATTTTCCAGTGACATCTCCCTCACTGATAATCCCAACCACTAGAAGACCGAACGACAAAAAAAACATATCCTTAAAAACCGTAGAGACGTTGCGTGCAACGTCTCTACCGCTTTAATCTCGCCTTCAAGCCAAACCCCTGACCTACTTCCTGGTTCGCATGACGATGGGCGAGGACACGCCGGAGAAGGTCCAAAAGACAACGAAATTTGCCAAGCCGCTGCTGGCCCTTTAGAAGCCGGTCAGCCTGGGGTCGTTCGGCGGCTGCATGGACCCGGAAAAACTCACCGGTAGGTTCGCCAAGACGATGCGAAGCCAGCCTAAAGAAAGACAAACGGGACTGGGAAACCATCCGAGCCTGGAGTCAGGGCCTGATCTCAAATTCCCCACCTAAATCATCCTTCACTTCCAACTGTTTAACACATCAGCGGATGACCTCGATGGTCATCCGCTGATGGTTTTCGGAAGGAGCCTCTAAACCAAAAGGAGAGAAAAGATTGTAAAACTCTTTTCTATTGGGTTTGTTTACCCAATTTGATGGTAACAGTATAACGGATGGCCCCAGCTTTGTCCTTAAGAGTTTGTTAAGGGATCGGGAGCAAATGTTTAATGTTTGATAGAGATTTTGTAATATCCGTATAACTTGACAAGTTTCTGCAATTTTATAAAAACAGGGCGTTCCAGTGAACGCCCTGCGCTCCATACCGAGGCCTTTCCAACCCGCCAAATTCCACTTTTAACGGCTGCTGCGAATGATCTCAGCAGCTACTTCCGGGCCAATATCCTTGTTCTCCCCCAGCACCGTTCCGCGTTCTTCAAAGGGCGCCCGCACCTTTTATTTCGACCTTGTATTGCTCGGTCACAATCTCCCAGGGAGAACCCGCATAAGGGATCCCGGCCCGCCAGGGCGGCCAGCACCTGGTCATAGACACCGTTCTTCTTGATCAAACCGCCGCCATAGCACAGCATCACTTTGACGCCTGCCGGCAAACGATCCCTCAAAGAGGCGATCGTGTCCTTGCCAAAGATGATCCGAGTGGGGTTATAGTAGTCAAAATTGTTCATCGCTTACCCTTCCGGTTTGTCTCGCGCTATGTCAATAATTTTGCTTTTGTCAGCGCTTTGGCCGTTGATCAAGCCGGCTCTTCATGGTCCTTCTTCACCCTTGCCCCCTCGATCGAGGCCGTGATATGAGCGCCCAAAAGGGTGATTGTGCCCGTCAGATAGATCCAAAACAACAGCGCGACCACCGTCCCCACAGAGCCATAAACCAGGCGATATTGATCCAGGCCGCTGCTGAGATACCAGGTGAAAGCGTTGTTCAGCATTTCCCAGGACACCCCAACCACCAAAGCGCTGATCAACGAAGCCTTCCGGCTGACATTCACAGATGGAATCCAATAGTACAGCGCCCAGAACAGCAGGGTGTTCATCGTGATCGGCAGCAGGAAAGACCCAATCTGCCAGAGGAGGGTCTCGTGCAAAGATTTTCCGTTAAAAGGGATCTCGATCGCCGGGATCAATCCGACCGCTGTGTTAACCACGACCGATAACATCATCAAAAGACCCAGCGCAAGGAGCATCAAGAAGCCCAGCAGCCGCCCCTTGATAAAATCCGGCACAATTGCCTTCGGAAATGCCCGGTTGATATTCTTGGCCAGGATATTGAAAACGCTGGTGGCCGACCAAACCAAGGAAACCAAAGCCACCAGAGTCACCGCGCCGCGCAACTGGAGCACGCGCTCAATATTGCCAATCACCAGGTCCTCCGCCCCGGGGATCACGCCCTGCAGCATCGCCAGCAGCTGGTTCTGGACAACCGTTCGATCAACGAAAAAGCTGCCGATCACGATAAAGACCAGGATCATCGGAAAGATCGAGAAAAAAGCATAATAGGCCAGGCTGGCAGCCGCTTCCGAGCCGCGTTCCTGGCCAAACCGCGTAATAGCGATCCGCAGGATCTCCAGCACGCCGCCGGTGAACTCATCCACCTTGAAGTAGGCGGATTGCAGGGATTGTTTAATCTTGTTTAACGTTTCTCTGAGCTTCATAAAACTACAATCATCTCAAGTATAATTTCTTCAGATTAATCCTTGATTATACTGGCATTTAAAGTTGCGTCCCCCAACTTGCACCTCTCTTCAGGAAGCCTGATGGTCAACCAACCCAAGCCGAAAACCCGACCGCAAATCCGGATGGACATGCCGCTGTTCACGTTCCTATTATTCCCCGTCGTCATGAACTTCCTCTCGCCCTATGTGATCATTGATAGGGCGTTCCAGGGGATCGTCGCCGGCAGTTTCCTGGTCTTTGGCGGCCTGTTCATCAGCTCGCTCTTCTCTGGAAGGCTCTGGTGCAGCTGGGCTTGCCCGGCGCCCGAGACGGAAAAATGCACCAACTGTCAGAAGTGCACCCGGAATTGCCCGATGAGCCTGGACGTGAACGCAACGGTCCAGGCGGGCAAGATGGAGAACGCCGAGTGTATCCTTTGCGGCAAGGGCATTGACAACTGTCGGAAGAGTGTGATCCACTACGCCTTCAAGCCCGGCCAGAGTTGGGCCATCGCCAAAATCTATTCCCCCATTAAGGACTCAGCATGAACATTGAAACCATCCAATCCTACTACAACGCCCGCAACCTGCGCTGGCCGGACGCCAAGGACGCCCTGCTGTTCTATCTTTCCGAAGTTGGCGAACTGGCGGAGGCCTACCTGGCCCACCATGCCGGGGACCTGACCGAGGAAGAGACTCGGCTCTTCGAGAACTTCACCCATGACGGGCTGATGGCCGACGAGATCGTCTCCCGGGTGCCGGGCTGGATCCGCAATAACGACCGGGTCCGCAAGGAAAGCATCAGCAAGGAGGTCGCCGATTGCGAGATGATGCTGACTGTGTTCATGTACAGCCTCACGCAATCCTCACCGGATCAGGCCCTGCTGGCAAAGATGAAGGAAAAGCTGGGGGATAAGGCCAGCCTTTTGGAAGGCTGAATTCCAGGCTCTAAAGTTCAATGGGGCTGTCCCTTACTTTTGGGACAGCCCCATTAGTTATTAAATTTGATTTGACTTAATATCGCTGGCTGGCTTTGCCGCGATAATGGTTCTTATGATTAGGCTGGGACATCCTGCCCTGATTTTTAACAGCCGCCTGAGACTTGGGATCGGCTAAGCGAACCGTATAACCCTCCACGGTGCGCCTTTCCAACTTCTGCCCCATGAGCTTTTCAATGGAACGCACCATGCCAAGGTCTTCCTGAGTCACCAGTGAGAAGGCGGTGCCGTCCTGTTCCATCCGGCCGGTGCGGCCTGTGCGGTGGGTATAGGCTTCGGCGGTATCGGGGATATCATAATTGATCACGTGAGAAATTTCCATCACGTCAATACCCCGGGCGGCAATATCTGTTGCCACGAGCACTTTCACCCGTCCCTGGCGGAAAGCCCGCATCGCGGCATCGCGCTTGTTCTGGGAGAGATTGCCCTGCAAAGAAGCTGTGGAGAAACCGGCTTGTTTTAACTGGTCTGCCAACTTGGTCGCTCGACGCTTGGTCCGGGTAAAAATCAGGACCTGGTCACTGTTTTGTTTCTGAAGCAGGTGGGTGAGCATTTCCAGTTTTTTGGTCTGGTCCACCGGGTAAATCGCATGGTCGATCTTATCCACCGGTTTTTCAAAATCAATCTCAACCCTGACCGGATGATCCATCATGCTGGTTGCCAAATTGTAGATATCTTTGGGCATGGTGGCCGAAAAAAGCAAGGTCTGACGCTCTTTGGGCAGGAGGCTGATGATCCTCTTAATGTCCGGCAGAAAGCCCATGTCCACCATGTGATCGGCCTCATCCAGAACGAGGACCTCCACTTTGCTCAGGTCAATCTCGCCCTGATTCTTCAGGTCCAATAAGCGGCCGGGGCAGGCAATGACGATGTCAATACCCCGTCGAAGCTGATTGATCTGGTTCTTGGCGCTCACACCGCCATAAATGGAGAGCATCCGCAAACCGGTTTTGCCACCCAACTGCTTGAAAGCTGTGTGGGTCTGCTCGGCCAGTTCCCGGGTCGGCGAGAGCACCAAGGCGCGCACCTGACCCCGTTTGCCCTTCATGAGTTTCTGAAGAATAGGCAGAGCAAAAGCCGCCGTCTTCCCAGTGCCCGTTTGAGCCAAACCCAAAACGTCCTTCCCTGCCAGGATGGCCGGAATGGTTTCCTTCTGGATCGGGGTTGGGGCATCGTAACCAGCCGCGTTGATGCCTGCGGTGATCTGCGGATTAAAAGCAAATATATTGAATTTCAAAACAATGTCCTTAATGGGTGTATAGAGTTGCACAATGTGAGTCAAACCATTGTGTCCGCTCCTTCATCCGCACTGCGGTAACACCATTAAATGACATGGAGCGGCTTTTTGCAAAATAAAACCAGGGCAAGCCCTGGTCCGTTGAAAACTTATTTGTTCAACTTAGACTGATAGAGTATACCACATCAAAAGAATAATGGGGCAATTTTGTCTAGCCTTCCGGTTCGGGCCAGCCCGCCGCCCCGATCAAAGGGACAAAAACCACCGAGATGTTATCTGTTTTGACAAACTTCCCTTGCCTGAGGTCCCAGACCGCCAGCGTCTGCACGGTCCGTCCCCCCACCGGGATCACCAGCCGCCCCCCTTCGGTCAGCTGCGCCAGGAGCGCAGGCGGCGCCTCCGGCGCGGCCGCCGCAACCAGGATGCGGTCGTAGGGCGCAGCGGGCGGATAGCCCTGGCTGCCATCCCCAAGGTGCACCCGGACGTTCTCAACGCCCAGGGCGGACAAATTCGCTTCGGCCCGCTCCGCCAGTTCCGGGACCCGCTCGATGGAGTGAACCTCCCTCGCCAGCGTGGCAAGCACCGCGGCCTGGTAGCCCGATCCCGTCCCCACCTCCAAGACTTTGTCCTCCGGTCTGACTTTTAATAATTCCGTCATCAGGGCAACAATATAAGGCTGAGAAATCGTCTGGCCGCGGCCGATCTTCAATGGGCTGTCCGAATAAGCCAATTTCCAGGCCTCTTCGGGTAGAAAACGATGCCGAGGCACCTGGCGCAGCGCGGCCAGCACCAGCTCATCCCGGATGCCCCGCCGGATGATCTGGTCGGCCACCATCGCTTCCCGGGCCGCTTCAAAGTCCAAGGCCGAGCCTTTCCCGCATCAGCCGGTTGGCGATCTGCCGGTCCACCTTTCCCATCGGATAACCCTCCAATTCCGAAAGCCCCGCCCAGACCAGGCCGTCGCTCTCCAAAGGCTGGGGTTCGGCCTTATCGTTCAGGACACAGAGAAAAGCATGCAGCGTGATCTTGAAATGGGTGTAGGCATGGTCGTAAACGCCGAAGGGCGCGCCAACCTCGATCTCGACCCCCAATTCTTCCCGGATCTCCCGCCGCAGACAGGCCGGCAGGTCCGGGTCGCTGTCCTCCCTGGTCCCGCCTGGGAACTCCCAGAGGCCGCCCAGCATCCCCTCCGCCGGCCGCTTGCTCAGCAGGACTTTGCCCTCCCGCCGGATGACCGCAGCGGTCACCGTCAGGTGCGGCACTTTTTTGCGGGGCAGCCGGACCGGCCGCTGCTCCTGCACCCCGGCCGCCCGAGCCTGGCAATCCGCCTGGATTGGACAACGGGCGCAGTCCGGCGCTTTGGTCGTGCAGATCGTCGCGCCCAGATCCATCAAGGCCTGGTTATAGTCCCCTGCCCGTCCGGGGGGCAGGTTCTCTTCGGCCAGACTCCAAATTCGCCGCTCGCTTTCAGGGCTGCGGACCGGCTCCTTCAGGTTATAGAGCCGGGAAAACACCCGCCGGATGTTACCGTCCACGGTCGCCGTGTCTTTGCCAAAGGCGATGGAGGCAATGGCAGCGGCGGTATACGGCCCGATCCCCGGCAAGTCCTCCAGGGCTTCCGGCGTTTCCGGCAGTGCATCCTGATAGCCGGTATGGATGATCCGGGCGGCGTGATGCAGGTTGCGGGCGCGGCTGTAATATCCCAGCCCTTCCCAAAGGTTCAGGACCTCCTGCTGGTCGGCTTCCGCCAGCGCCGCCACATCCGGAAAACGCGCCATCCAGCGCTCAAAATAGGGGATCACGGTATCCACCTGGGTCTGCTGGAGCATGATCTCCGAGATCCAGGTGCGATAGGGCGAATGATCAGAACGCCAGGGTAAATCCCTGGCGCTCGTGTCATACCATGTCAATAAGTCTGCCGCCCAGGACATCAGAACTGGAAACCTCCCTGAAGCGGCGCGAGTTTCAGTTCGTAATTCGTCACGAAATCCTGCAGATGGTCGTTCAAACGCACCCATTCTTCAGAATTGATAATGCTGCGGGCGCGCTCCAGCCCCGGGACCACGGCGCCGACCAGGATCTGAGGATGTTCCCCATAGATGGTCACCCAGGCGTCGCTGAGGGCCAAGCCGAGTTTCTGTACGCCTGGCATAAAGCTGCGCACGACGAACTCAAAATACTCCTGCTCGCGCCCCTGGATGATATCCCAGGACATGATCACTTTCACGTTCATAAATAAAATCCTTCCATCCGCCTTGCCCAAGACAGGCCCTAACGGCTCAGGTCCAGAACCATCACCCGGGTCTCCTCCGGCAGCATGTTGACAGAAGAAAGTTTCAAGGCATCCACAGTTTCCACCTGGTTCAGGCCCATCTCCTTAAGGAACTTGGAAAGGGGGTCCAGTTCGAGTTTGTTCTCCGCTGCGCCATAATGCATGGGGATCACGATGCTCGGTTCGAGCAGGCTGATCACCTCGGCGGCCTTGGCCGCGTTCAGGCTGGTCCCCCCGCCAACCGGCACCAACGCCACATGGACTTCGCCCAGGCCCTCGACCTCGGTCTGGCTGGGGACGCTGTTCAACTCGCCCAGGTGGGCCACAGTCAGGCCGTTGTAATCCATCACATAAATCGTGTTGGGTAAGTTGTCCGAATCCTTCCTGCGTATACTGCCATCGACTCGCACACCCGTAATAAAAACGCCGCCAATCTCATATTCACCGGGGCCGGTGATTTCAAACGCACTGCCGCGGATCCCTTTAATGTAGTTATGCTCGGGCCGGTCAACGCTGACCGTCACAACATCCGCCCGCAGCTTCCCATAATCAAAACCCACAACGTCAGGGTCATAAGGGTCGGTGACGACCGCCGCCATCCCCCGTTCAATAATCCGAAAACAAGAATTGCCATGCCAGGTTATATCCATAAAGCCTCCTTCAATGATACCTGAATTATACAACGTCCCGTCAACGACGGGGCGATTCCAGCGAACCCATGATATTCTGAGGTAATCTTACCCAATTAATTGTAAAATATAAAAGAAGAAACATCAAAAATATTGCTAAAGGAGAAGTGAAATGTTTGAAAGTTTTGCTGGGAACACCATTTTTGCGATCTGCATCATTGGTGTTGTCGTCCTGCTTATCCTGACGGTGGGGTCACGGTCAGTGCGGGTGATCCCGGAATACGAACGCGGCGTGGTATTCACCCTCGGCAAGTTCACGGGCGTCCGCGGCCCCGGCCTCAACATCCTGATCCCGATCTTCCAAACGATGCAGCGGGTGGATATGCGCCTGGCCACCGCTGAAGTGCCCCGCCAGGAAGTGATGACCAGGGACAACATCCCCATGCTGGTAAACGCGGTGGTCTACTTCAAAGTGACCGACCCTGAAGCCGTCATCATCAAAATCGAGGACTATATCTTCGCCATCCGCCAATACACTCAGGCCGCCCTGCGCGATGTGATCGGCAACAACGAAATGGACAGCGTCCTGATGGAACGCGTCCAGATCGCCGAAGCGATCCGGGAGATTGTGGATGCCGAGACTTCCGACTGGGGTGTGGACATCGAATCGATCAAGATCCAGGAACTGGAGCTGCCGGCCGAGATGAAGCGCGCCATGGCCCGCCAGGCTGAGGCCGAACGTGAACGCCGGGCGACCGTGATCGCCTCTCAGGGAGAGCTGGAAGCTTCCAAAAACCTGCGGACGGCGGCCGCTGAGCTGGCTGGCTCCCCGGGCGCGCTCCACCTGCGGACCTTGCAGACCATTCGGGATATCGCCTCAGACCCCTCCGAGAAACTTGTCCTGTTCCTCCCTTCGAACATTGCCAATGTTGTTTCTGAATTCACGGACCAAAAGAAAGATAACTTGATGTGATCGCAGACCTGAACAACAACGTCCGTTATTTACAGATCGCGTTCAACGACGATCTGCGGATGGCGCTGAGGATCATTCCAGCGATCCCCCAAAGCGACCGGATCCTGATTGAAGCCGGCACGCCCTTCATCAAGCTGGAAGGGATGAATGGGATCCGGACGATCCGCAGACTCTGGCCCGGGCACCTGGTCGCGGATATGAAAGTGGTGGATGGCGCTCTCGGCGAGGTCGAAATGGCCCACCGGGCCGGCGCCACAGCCATCACCATTCTGGGCAATGCGCCCACGGAAAGCCATAATCTCTTCATCCGGCGCTGCGAGGAACTGAACATGCTCTCCATGATCGATCTGATCGGCGTGGATGACCCTCTCAAAGTCCTGCGCCCCCTGCGCAGATCGCCCGACATTGTGGTGATCCATCGCGGCCGGGATGAAGAAAACACCCGGGGTAAGGTGATCGAATATCGCCAGGTCACCCGGATCCGGAGCAAATATGACACGCTGATCTCGGCGGCTGGCGGAGTGGACCTGCGGGAAGCGCGCAGCGCGATCTTCAACGGGGCCAACATCGTGGTCGCCAACATCGTCAACCCCGAAGACGGCTGGACGGGCATCCATACCACCGATGACATCGCCGCCATCGCCCACCAATTCCTCGAAACCATCTCGTAAGTATCAACCCACCAGATAACAAAAACGATCCCGCTTGAAGTTCAAGCGGGATCGTTTACTTTTTCGCCTCATCCGGCTCTTCGGGCCACCTTCCCCCCAAGGGAGAAGGCTCAAGACCGTCATCGTATTCTCATCAAAATCTTTGGTTTGTGCCTCAGCCCTTTAAGGCTTCCCCTCCCCGGAGGAGAAGCTGTCTGGGGCGCAGACTGATGAGGTGGGAGTTCGCTATAACACCCCTCATCCAGCACTTTGGGTAAATCCGTGCCGTCCTTCACATTAAAATTTAGGTTTAGAACCCTTCCAGCGCGCTCAGGTCGGCGATCCCGGCCGAAAGCGCCGCCACCCTTTGCAGCAAGCCCAGCCGGGCCTGGCGGACTTTTTCGTCCTCGGCCATCACCAGCACGGCGTCAAAGAAGGCGTTGATCGCGGGCACCATTGGAACAAAGGCGGCGATGAAAGCTCCCACCGTCTGCGCCCCAGAGAGGGCTGTTTCTGCCTTTTCAAGCGCTTTGAGCAGGTCCTTCTCAGCCGCTTCCTGCAGGGTGGCTTCATCCACCGCATAGACCTCCTCCAGATCACGGGTAATCCGCACACAGCGGCTGAAAGCGGGCAGGATTTCACTCCAATCCTCCCGAGCCACGACCGCGGCCAGCTGCCGGATGCCCACTAGAGCGCCATAGGGGTCATTCCCCTTGGCGGCCAGGACGGCGTCCACCACGTCGTAACTGAAACCCATCTCCAGCAGCATCACCCGCAGGCGGCCCAGGATAAAGTCGAAGCAGGCCGCTTCGTTCTCATCCGAAACCTCAACGGTCATCGCCTTGCGGGCTTCCGCCAACCCCCGGCGCAGGTCAAATGGCAGCTCCCAGGCGATCAGGTTCTGGCAGATCCCCAAAGCCGCCCGGCGCTGGGCGTAGGGGTCCTTGGTGCCGGTGGGCGCCAGGCCGACGGCAAACAGGCCCATCAGCGAATCCAGCCGGTCAGCGATGCCGACCACCAGGCCTGGTTTGGCGCGGGGCAGCTGATCCTCCGCTGAGCGGGGCAGATAGTGCTCAAAGATCGCATCCGCCACAGCCTGGGGTTCGCCGCTGTTCAGGGCGTAATAGCGCCCCATAATCCCCTGCAGTGAGGTCATTTCGACCACCATATTGGTGGCGAGGTCCGCCTTGCAGAGCATCGCCGCGCGGCAGGTGGTCGCTTTTTCCTCATCCGTCAAGCCAAATTCGGGCATCAGGGCATCCACCAAAGCGACAATGCGCTCGGTCTTGTCATAGAACGACCCCAGCTGGCGCTGGAAGGTCAGGGTCTTCAATTCGGGGATGAACTCCGCCAAAGGCTTCTTGAGGTCCTTTTCCACGAAAAACCGGGCATCGGCAAAGCGAGCCAGGATCACCTGCTCGTTGCCATCCGCCACGATATCCAGGTGGTCGGCGTTGCCATTGCGGACGCCGATGAAATAGGGCATCAGGCTGCCCTGGGCGTCCTCCACCACGAAATAGCGCTGGTGCTTGCGCATCACAGAGATCAACACATCCGGCGGGAGCACGTCCAGATAGGATGCATCAAACTTTCCGAGGAAAGCCGTGGGCGCTTCCACCAGCCCGGTGACCTCTTCCAAGAGGCCGGCATCTTCCGAGATCCGCCCGCCCACCTCAGCGGCAATGGCGTTCGCCTGTTCGAGGATCGCCGCTTTGCGGGCTGCGGGGTCCAGGATGATTCCCTGGGCGGCCAGCTTATTGAAATAGTCTTCGGGCGAACGCACTTCAAAGTGTTCCGGCTCCACAAAGCGCAGACCGCGGGTCTCGCGGCCGCTCTGGTAATTGGCGTATTCAAAGGGGACAACCTGCCCAGCCAGCAGGGCCACCAGCCAGCGGATCGGGCGGGAGAAAGCGACGCCGCTCTCGTTCCAGCGCATGGACTTGTTGAATCGGAGGCCGGCCACCAAATCAGCCAGGCTCTCGCGCAGAACCTGCATCGCAGGGAGTCCAGTCTGCTCGACCCGGGCGACAACATATTCACCACCCTCAATTGATTCAACCACCAGGTTGGAGACGTCAATCCCCCGGCTGCGGGCAAACCCTTCGGCCGCTTTGGTTGGGTTGCCGTCGGCATCAAAAGCGCGGTCCGCGGGCGGGCCTTTCACCTCCAGCTTCTGGTCGGGCTGGCGGGTCGCCAGGTCTTTGACGGCCACCACCAAACGCCGCGGCGTCCCCAGGACGCTGATCTCACTATGCGCAAGCCGCAGGGCCTCCAGCAGCTCCGGGATCGCTTTTTCAAGCTGGGCGAGGGCATAGGTCAGATCGCCGGTCGGCAGTTCTTCGGTGCCAATTTCCAAGAGGAAAGGCGCTGTGGCCGCGGTGATCTCCTTCGGTTCCGGCCGCACGGCCGCGGCGCCGGCTTTTTTCGCATCCGTCAGCCAGGGGTAACCCGCCTGCTCGCGCTGAGCGACATAGGTTTCAGCCACCCGGCGGGCCAACTCACGCGTGCGGCCGAAGAGGTCCTGCCGCTCAGTCACACCGACCGCGCCGCGGGTGTCGAGGATGTTGAAAGCGTGGGAGGTCTTCAGGACGTAATCATGGGCCGGCAGCACCAAACCCTTATCGATCGCCCGCACGGCTTCCTTCTCATAAATATCGTAGAGCGTGCGTATCCCCTCAACATCGGCCACATCAAAGTAATAGGTGCTGTGCTCGCGCTCGCCCATCAGGTTCACATCGCCATAGGTCCGCTCAGGACTCCATTGAATATCCTTGAAATGCCGGACGCCCTGCAACACCATCGCGATCCGCTCCAGGCCGTAGGTGATCTCCACCGACACCGGGTCCAAATCCAAACCGCCGCACTGCTGGAAGTAGGTGAACTGGGTGATCTCCTGGCCGTCCAGCCAGACTTCCCAGCCCAGCCCCCAGGCGCCGATCGCCGGCTGCTGCCAGTTATCCTCAACAAAGCGGATGTCATGCCCGGCCGGGTCAATGCCCAGGGCCTTGAGAGAATCCAGGTAGACCTCCTGGGGATTCCCTGGGTCCGGTTTGAGGATCACCTGGAACTGGTAAAACTGCTGCAGGCGGTTGGGATTGTCGCCATAGCGGCCGTCATCCGGCCGGATGGAAGGCTCCACATAGGCCACCTTCCAGGGTTCCGGCCCCAAAACGCGCAAAAAGGTTGCCGGGTTCATCGTCCCCGCGCCCACCTGGGAATAATAAGGCTGCCAGATCAGGCAGTCCCGCTCGGCCCAGAAGCTCTGCAGGGTCATTATGATGGATTGGAAATCAAGCGCTTTCTTCATCAAATATCTTCTCCAATAAGAATTTCAATAATGACAACAAACCAGTTGGATCGCTCGCCACGATTCAACCGCTTCATTATACCATCCGCTCCCCACGCGGCAGGCAAAG
>WOYI011143790.1_pt2 | contig 24167 bp, 26 predicted proteins | sample 6423411 | NCBI WGS metagenome assembly WOYI01 (sample SAMN13441803, study PRJNA592873) | oil field metagenome | biome: oil field; feature: oil-well bore; material: oil-contaminated soil; isolation source: oil-contaminated soil from oil-well borehole | place: Germany: Wietze | collected 2016-10-18 ... | reverse complement strand
TGGTACGCATCACGGCCGCCGCGCCGCGATTTTGCACAAAGGCGTTGACGCGGAAACGGGCTAGATTGGGCACTTCAAAAGAAAAGTCACACTCCAGATTTTCCTCATACACCTTGCGCTGGCCATCATTCATGATGTCATAGATCATGCCATGCACTTCCTTGTGTTCCATCGGTGGCAGATTAATCCGGCGCACATCACCATGGACGCGAATCATCGGCGGCAAGCCGGAAGAGAGGTGTAAGTCGGACGCATTATTCTTGACAACGAAGGAGAGCAACTCGGTAATGTCCATGGTTTTTTCCTGTAAATGGGGTGCGATATACTTCCAGAGCGTTATATGACAACAATCTCAATCAACTTGCAAGCTGTTCGCAACCGGATTGCTGCGGCTTGCGCAACTGCAGGGCGCCCGGTCGATGCCGTGCAGTTGCTTGCCGTATCCAAAACCTGGCCTGGTGCGTGCGTGCGCGAAGCTGCCGCGTGCGGGCAACAGGCTTTTGGTGAAAACTATGCGCAAGAAGGCGCAGAAAAAATTGCTGAACTTGCCGATCTGAATCTGGAATGGCATTTTATTGGCCCGCTACAAAGCAATAAAACACGCGTGGTTGCTGAAAATTTTGCCTGGGTGCATTCACTCGAGCGATTAAAGACTGCTGAACGATTAGCGGTGCAGCGTCCTGCCCATTTGCCGCCGCTGCAAGTGTGCATTCAGGTGAATGTGTCAGGCGAGGCATCAAAAAGCGGTTGTGCACCGGCTGCGGCTTCGGCCTTGGCGCATGCGATAACCGCATTGCCTCGTCTGCGTTTGCGGGGGCTGATGGCAATTCCTGAAGTAACCGATGATGCTGTGCTGCAACGCCAAAATTTTGCTTGGTTGAGCACGCTTTTTGCCCAGCTCAACACCGAGGGCCTGGCTTTGGATACGCTCTCGATGGGCATGTCACATGATCTGGAAGCAGCAATTCTTGCCGGAGCAACGATGGTGCGTGTGGGCACGGCCATTTTTGGCGAACGACAAATCCGTGTGCTTAATTAAGAACAGGAAGATTAATGAAAATTACATTTATCGGCGGTGGCAATATGGCCACTGCATTAATTGGCGGGATGCAAAAACAAGGTTTTTCGGCGGCAGCGATTCAAGTCGTGGAACCTTTTCAGGAGGCCCGGGAACGCATCACGGAAACGTTTGGCGTACGTGCTGTTGCAGCAGTCGATGCCGCTGCGCTGCACTGTGATGTGCTGGTTCTGGCAGTCAAGCCGCAGCAGATGAAAGCGGCAGTGGCCTCCTTTGCTGGCAAGCTCACGCAGCAAGTGGTGTTAAGCATCGCCGCTGGTTTGCGCGTGGCCGATATGGCCGCCTGGCTGGGCTATGGCAAAATAGTTCGCGCCATGCCGAATACTCCCGCATTGATAGGCGCGGGCATTACCGGCTTATTTGCCGACCCGAGTGTCGATGCCGAGAAACGTCGCCAGGCCGAGCAAATTCTTCAGGCGGTGGGCACCTATGTATGGGTTGAAGACGAAGCGCAAATGGACGCGGTTACTGCCATTTCAGGCAGTGGCCCGGCGTATGTATTTTATTTCATTGAAGCGATTGAGTCTGCCGCGCGCACACTAGGTCTGGATGCCGAATCCGCGCGCCAATTGACGGTGCAAACGTTTCTTGGCGCAGCACAACTGGCAGCAAAAAGCAGCGAAAGCATTACGACATTGCGCGAGCGGGTGACATCCAAAGGCGGAACAACCGAAGTGGCGCTGCAGACGTTTGCCATGCAGGGCGTAGCCGCTGCGATCGGACAAGGCGTGCTGGCGGCTAACGCGCGCGGGCGTGAGTTAGGCGAGACGCTGGGTAAGTAATGCAGCTAAACAGAGGTAACGTATTCAATGTTGATACAACTATTTATTTTTCTGTTGGATGCCGTGAGTGGTTTTCTCACAGTGGCACTGCTGGCCCGGTTCATTTTGCAAATGACCAAAGCGCCTTTTCGTAATCCGCTGGGGCAGTTTGTTATTGCGATGACGGATTGGGTCGTGCGTCCGGTGCGGCGAATCATTCCTGGATTTTTTGGGTGGGATATGGCGAGCCTACTGCTTGCCTGGCTGGCGCAAGCGCTTGTTTTAGGCTTGGCGCTGGGGTTATCTGGCACATTGACTGCCGCACCTTTTGAATCCGTGTCTGGACAAGGAGATGTGTTTCACGGCGTGTCACTAGCGCCGATTTTTATGGTGGCTTTATTGGCGGTGTTGGCAACGATCAAGATTGCTTGTTATTTGCTGCTAGGTGCGGTGCTGGTGTCGGCAATTTTTTCCTGGGTGAATCCGCATGCGCCCATGGCGGATGTTTTTAATGCGATCAGCCGCCCCTTGCTGCGCCCCTTTCGTCGCTGGATACCCGACATTGGCGGAGTAGACCTCTCGCCGCTGGCGTTTATTTTATTGCTGCAAATGGGCATGATGGTTTTAGAGCGTCTGCGCTGGGTGGTGCTGGCAGGATGAGCTGGCTACACATGGATGAAGCCGGTGTGACGCTGACGCTCTACATCCAGCCGGGCGCGAGAAAAACCGAAGTGGTGGGTTTACATGGCGAAGCCCTCAAGATTCGATTGCACGCGCCACCGGTGGAGGGCCAAGCCAATGCGCAGCTGATCGCCTTTCTTGCGCTGCATTTGGCAGTACCCAAACGCGCGGTAACGTTGTTATCGGGCGAGGCTTCGCGGGCCAAGAAGGTACGAGTGATGGGGGTTGAGGCAGAACATGTCAGGGCTCGATTGATTCCGGCCTAACCGTAACAATGACTAATTAACTTGTGCCGTTGTAGGCTAAATAGCCATCAATGAGTGTGTAGCGAACTCGGCCGGGAAGCGCCAGGCCGAGAAAGGGCGTGTTCTTGCCCTGGCTTTTGAGATTTTTACGAGTGACATGAAAGTCGGCGGACGGGTCAAACACGCAAATATCCGCTGCTAGCCCTGCATCCAGCCGACCTGCATTCACGCCCATGATGCGCGCCGGGTCTGACGTGATGCGCGCCAGTGCCGTGAGGAGTGGCATCTGCATTTCCTGCGCCCATTTCAAGGTCAATGGCAGCAAGAGTTCCAGGCCCGTGGCGCCGATTTCGGCCTCGCTAAACGGTTTTTGTTTGCCATCATCATCTACGGGGGTGTGGTCGGAACATACGGCCGTGATTGCGCCCGAGGCCAAGCCGCTACGCAACGCGTCACGATCACGCTGGGCGCGCAATGGGGGGTCCAGGCGAGCATGCGGATTGAAGAAACCAATATCGTGGTCGCATAAGTGCAGGTAATGCACAGCGGTATCACAAGTGACAGCAATGCCTGCTGCACGGGCAGCAACGATCATATCGATGCCTGCCGCAGAGGAAATGCGCGTCACATGCAGGCGCACACCGGTTTCACGTGCTAATTGCAGCAGCGTGGCCAGTGCAATGGTCTCTGCTGCCACAGGAATGCCGACCAGGCCGAGTCGCGCAGCGACTTCACCATCGTGCGCGACGCCTTGTTGGGCAAGAAACGGGTCTTGTGCTTGCAACCAGACAGGAAAATCAAAAGTGGCCGCATAGTTCATGGCGTGCAGCAACACTTGCGTATCGACAATGGCTTGATTCGCCTGGCCGAAAGCGACGCAGCCTGCTTCAGCGAGTTCTGCCATTTCGGTGAGTTTTTTTCCGCCTAGTTGCACGGTCAGCGCACCGATCGGATGCACATGAGCGAATTCAGGTAAGCGTGCTCGATGCGTGAGCATTTCAACCAGGCCGGGTTCATCCAGCACCGGGTCAGTATCCGGTGGGCAGGCCAGCCGCGTCACGCCGCCTGCGGCGGCGGCAGCCATTTCGGATTCCAGCGTGGCTTTATACTCAAAGCCTGGCTCACGCAGGCGCGCGGAAAGATCAATGAGGCCGGGGCAAACGATGCAGCCGGTGGCGTCAAGCACCGTGTGGGCGGTAAAATTTTCTGGCGCCGTATCGCCAGCGCCGACTATTTTGCCTTCTGCAATAAACAGATCAGTCTGTTTATCCATGCCGTTGGCTGGATCGATCAGGCGGCCGCCGCGAATATGGATATTCATGTCACGCTCCCGCTAGCATGGTCATCACCGCCATGCGCACGGCGATGCCGAAAGTGACTTGCGGCAGGATCACCGCCTGCGACCCATCGGCAACGGTGGATTCAATTTCCACGCCGCGATTCATCGGCCCCGGGTGCATGACGATGGCGTCGGGTTTGGCCAGCGCCAGCTTGTCCATTGTCAGGCCGTAGGATTTGAAATATTCCTGCGCGCTGGGCAAGAGGGCGCTTTGCATGCGTTCATTTTGCAAGCGCAGCATCATCACCACATCCACACCGCGCAGGCCTGCTTTCATGTCATTAAACACCCGTACACCGAGCCGCTCGATACCGCTCGGCAGCAAGGTTTTGGGCGCAATCACGCGGACTTCCGGCACACCCAGCGTGGTCAGCGCGTGGATCTGGCTGCGGGCGACCCGGGAGTGCAACACGTCGCCGACAATAGCTACCGTGAGTTGCGTGAAATCCTGCTTGTAATGACGAATGGTGTACATGTCGAGCAGACCTTGCGTCGGGTGCGCATGGCGGCCATCGCCGGCATTGATGACATGAATGTGATCCTGCCCGGTAGCGGCCAGGTGCTGGACAATCAGATGCGGCGCGCCGCTGGAAGCATGGCGAACAACAAACATGTCGGCTTGCATGGCGGCCAGGTTGTCGGTGGTATCGAGCAGCGACTCACCCTTGTTGGCCGACGAGGTGTTGATGTTGAGATTGATGACATCAGCCGAGAGCCGCTTGGCGGCAATCTCGAACGTCGTGCGCGTGCGGGTTGAGTTTTCAAAAAACAAATTGAAGATACTTTTCCCCCGGAGCAAGGGCACTTTTTTCACTTCGCGTTCGGCAACAGCAGCAAAGGGTGCGGCGGTGTCCAGGATGCGGATGAGTACTTCGCGTGGCAATCCTTCGGTGCTTAACAAATGAGTGAGCTCGCCGTGACTATTGAGCTGGGGGTTGCGGTTGGTGCTCGTCAAGGTCATTTTTCAGTCAGTCGAAAAGAAAGGGTACCGTCAGGCGCACGCTCCAGTTCGAGCATTTGTGCAGCGGCGAGGGTGAGGGTGTGCGCGCAATAGTCGGCGGCAATGGGTAATTCGCGTCCGCCGCGATCAACGAGTACAGCCAGTTCGATTTTTCCCGGGCGACCATAGTCGAATAGTTCGTTGATTGCTGCGCGGATGGTACGGCCGGTGTAGAGCACATCATCGACAATGATGATGTGCGCACCTTCGACCTCAAACGGAAGCAAGGATGCGCGCGTATTGGCCTGCAGGCCACGCTGGTTGTAGTCGTCACGATGGAAAGAAACATTTAGCACACCCGGTGCAGTATGCAGCCCGAGCAGGGTGTGCAGACGCTCAGCCACCCAGGCGCCGCCCGTGTGAATGCCAACCAGTGCCGTGCGTGCCAAATCAACGTGCGGCCGCATTTGGTCGGCCAGAATTTGGCAGAGCACTTCTGCGTCAGGCCGTTTGGTGGGCATGAGTTTCCAGCCAGCTTTGCAAAATGACGCGTGCAGCTTCAGCATCGACTTGCGCCTTGCGTTCTTGCCAGGAAAGTTCCCGCAGGGACGCACCGCGCTGGTTTTGGTGAGGCGCCGTGAAGCAAGTAACCCTGATGTGCGGCGAACCAGGTGTTTGTCTGAGTGCCGCATCGGCTTCGATCGAACTAAAACGCTCATCGACTTCTTCCACAGGCAACGCAAACCGGCCGCGTAGCTGATTGGCAAAGCGCGCACAACGCGCCGTCATGTCGTGTGTGCTGCCATCTGTATTGAGTGGTCTGCCCACTAACAGGCGCGCGGGTTGCCACTCAGCGATGAGTTGGCCGATCGCCGCAAAGCGTGCGGCATTGGCTTCATGTGCAATGCAGGTGAGTGCGCGCGCCCGGCCCAGACGTATTTCGCCCAGCGCTACGCCAATTCGTTGCAGACCAAAATCAAAGGCCAGCAGCGTTTCGTCATGCATGACCGGCGACCTCGGACAGGTTGGCAAAATCAATACCCAGCAATTGCATCGCTGCGGCAAGCCGCTCTTCACTGGGCACGTTAAACAGGATGTGCGGAGATGCTTTCACCGTCAGCCAGGTGTTTTGGGCGAGTTCCCATTCCAGCTGGCCGGCTGTCCAACCCGCATAGCCGAGTGTGACTAGCACATCGCTTGGCTGGCCGGTGCTGCCCATGGCTTGCAGGATGTCGCGCGAGCTGGTGAGCGCCAGATCATCCGTCACCTTGAGAGAGCTTTGCCATTGTTGGGTGGTGCGGTGAAGTACAAACCCGCGGTCGGACTGCACCGGGCCACCGGCATACACCGGTAAATTGGCAAAACACTCTGTGGGCAAGCCTTCTTCGAGGGGAATAGCCACGCGCTTGAACAGCTCACCCAAGCGCATATCCGTCGGTCGGTTAATGACAATACCCACCGCACCTTCCGCGTTGTGCTCGCAAATGTAGATTAGCGTGCGCGAAAAATTCGGGTCGGCCATGGCGGGCATGGCGATGAGAAAATGATTAGCGAGGCATGTGGTTTCCATGGCAATAGTGATATTGTAATCTGTCGTTCTACTTCTCAGTTGATCTGAGTTCAGGATTTATTTTGTATGACATCCGCACTCGTCTGGTTTCGCCGCGATTTACGCACCTTTGATCATGCGGCGCTTTTTCATGCATTAAAAGCGCATGACCAAGTGTATTGCGCGTTTGTCTTTGATTCCACGATTCTTGACCCATTGCCACGATCTGACCGCCGGATAGCGTTTATTTTGTGCGCGGTAGAAGAGGTCGCGGAAGATCTGCGCCGCATGGGTGGGGCGCTCATCATTTTGCAGGGCGACCCATGTGACGAGATCCCGCAATTGGCCGCAAGGCTTGGCGTACACGCGGTATACGCCAATCGCGATTATGAACCCATGGCGCTGCAACGGGATGCAGTTGTTAAGGCAAATATCCGCCGACTTGCCAGCGCCGAGTTTTACTTGTTCAAAGACCAGGTGATTTTTGAATGCGATGAAGTGCTCACACAGCAGGGCACACCATTTTCGGTATTTACGCCGTACAAAAATGCCTGGCTAAAACGGCTGACCTCATATTATTTACAGGCTTATCCGGTGGAACGTTACGCGGCAAATTTGGCCATTCCGGATGCCGTGCCATCAGCGCCGACTTTATCGGAGCTAGGTTTTGTGCCGACCGATCTGGCGGATTTGACTTTGCCCACCGGCATGCGTGGTGGCCGTAGCTTGTTTCTCGCGTTCACTGAGCGTCTGGATCACTATGCCAGCGATCGTGATTTTCCGGCAGCGAATGGCACGTCAAGCCTTTCAGCGCATCTGCGCTTTGGTACGGTGTCGATTCGGCAACTGGCGGGTTATGCACAAAGCCAGCCGGGCCGAGGGGCTGCAACGTGGTTGTCCGAGCTTATCTGGCGAGACTTTTATCAGATGATTCTCTGGCATTATCCGCATGTCGTCACACAGGCCTTCAAGTCCGCAATGAATACGCTGGTGTGGGATGATGCGCCTGATCTCATGGGCGCATGGCAGCAGGGAAAAACCGGCTATCCACTCGTGGATGCCGCGATGCGCCAACTGATGCATACAGGGTTCATGCATAATCGGCTACGCATGGTGACGGCATCTTTTTTAACTAAAGATCTGGGAGTTGACTGGCGATGGGGAGAAAAATGGTTCGCTGAAAAGCTGCTTGATTTTGATCTTGCCGCGAATAATGGCGGCTGGCAATGGGCGGCTTCCACGGGTTGTGATGTGCAGCCGTGGTTCCGTATTTTCAACCCTGTCACGCAATCTGAAAAGTTTGATCCGCACGGTGATTTTATTCGGCGTTACGTGCCGGAACTCTCATCAATTCCAAAGCAGTTTATTCATGCGCCGTGGAAAATGAATACGTCACAACAAGCAGCATGCGGCATTTTAATGGGCCGCGACTATCCTTTGCCCGTGGTCGATCATGCCGTCGCCAGAGAACGTACTTTGCAGCGATTTTCTACCGTGAGGAAATAATCATGAAGCATAAAAATTTTTGCCAATCCATGAAGCCAGACAGTGTGCTGAATACCGTGGGTTCGCTATGCCTCCGCTTCTTCCGTTCCCTGCGTTTTTTTATGTTGATTGGTGGTCTGGGTTTGCTGAACGCATTGCCTGCCTATGCGGATGTGCCGGTTGTTGGCGCATTGGCGCCAGGCTTTACGCTGCCCGACCAAAGCGGCAAACCATGGCGACTCCAGGATTTGCGCGGCCAATGGGTCGTACTTTATTTTTATCCGAAAGATGACACGCCGGGCTGCACGCAGGAAGCCTGTCAATTTCGCGATGATTTGCACGCTTTGACAGCGCTGGGCGCTCAAATCGTGGGTGTGAGTGTGGATGACTCGGCATCCCACAAAAAATTTGCGGATAAATACCACCTGCCCTTTCCTTTGTTAGCGGATCAGGATGCAGCGGTTGCTCGCAGTTATGGTGCGTTGTCCGACTTGCTGGTTGTCAAGTACGCTAAACGTTATACGTTTCTGATTGATCCGCAGGGCAAGATTGCTAAAGCCTATTTGCAGGTGGATACATCGCGCCACTCAAAAGAGATCGTGGATGATTTAACGCGGTTGGTACAGACAAAAAAATAACCCGCTATCCAAAGACAGCGGGTTATTTCAATCCTGCGCCGGATTTTACTGCTGCACTTATTTCTTCAAAGTGTCGCGAATTTCACGCAGCAGCACAATGTCTTCTGGTGTGACTGCAGGCGCTGCAGCAGGTGCTGTGCCTTTCAGGCGATTAACCAGTTTGATCATCTGGAAAATAACAAAAGCAAGAATGATGAAGTTGATCAAAATGGTCAAGAAGTTGCCATAAGCTAATAATGAAGCTCCTGCTTTGGTCAGTGATTCATACGTGGCAACGCCCTCGATTGGCTTGGCTGGAGGCGAGAGTTGGATGAACATTTCGGTGAAATTGACATTGCCAATGACTTTGCCGATCAATGGCATGATGATGTCCTTGACGAGCGAATCGACAATCTTGCCGAATGCGCCCCCAATGATGACACCGACAGCCAAGTCCAGGACATTGCCTTTGACTGCGAAATCGCGAAATTCTTGCATCATGCTCATGGTTTTCTCCGGAGTTAAAACACGAGTGTAAAGAAGAGATAATATTCCCTGCAGAAGTATAAGTGAGATGGCATACGAAGTTATTTTTAGATAAGCAATGATTAGGAGAGAACAATGAAGCCGAAGGTGCTTGTTACACGCAAATTTTTTCCTGAACTGGTCGTGCGGCTACAGGAGTATTTTGAGGTCGATGACCATGCCAGCAACGATGGTCTGCCGCCCGCTGAATTAAAAGCCCGACTGGCCGATAAGGCGGGCATATTGCTCTCGGTGGCCGATCCCCTGACCGCCGAGAGTATCGCCGCCGCCCCGCAATTACGCGCTGCATGCAATGTCGGCGTGGGTTACAACAATATCGATGTGGCGGCATGCACGCGGGCGGGCATCATGGTGACCAACACGCCGGACGTATTGACTGAAACAACAGCCGATCTCGCCTGGGCATTGCTGATGGCGGTGTCACGGCGGTTACCCATGGCCGAACGCTGGTTGCGCGAGGGTCAATGGGGCGCATGGCGCTATGATCTTTGGCTCGGTACGGATGTGCACCACGCCACCTTGGGTATTTTTGGCATGGGGCGGATTGGCCAGGCCTTGGCCCGGCGAGCGACCGGGTTTGGCATGAAAACGATTTATCACAACCGATCTCGCTTGCCTGCCGACATCGAGGCCCAACACCATGCCACATGGGTGGATAAAGAAACACTTCTGCGCGAAGCGGATTTCGTTGTCCTGCTTTTGCCTTATTCGCCCGCTGTGCAGCATTACATCGGGGCGGCCGAATTGGGATTGATGAAGCCGACTGCGCATCTCGTCAACGTGGCGCGCGGAGGTATTGTGGACGATGCAGCGCTAATCACGGCGTTGCGCGAGCGCCGAATTTGTGGTGCAGGGTTGGATGTGTTTGAAGGGGAACCGAAGTTCAATCCGGATTTTCTGACGCTGGATAATGTTGTGCTCACGCCGCACATTGGTTCGGCGTCTTATCAGGCACGGATGGCAATGGGCATGCGTGCCGTGGATAATTTAATTGAGGCATTAACCGGACAGCGTCCGCGTGACTGCGTGAATCCCGAAGTATTTGCCGGCACGTAAATAAAAAAAAGGGCGCTCTAAGTAGAGCGCCCTTAAAGGGTCAGGCTTGCAAGATTAACTCTCTTGCCAGATGGCAAGAGAGTAGTGCTTGTTAGTCGTGATAAGCGGCTTCGCCGTGTGAGGTGATGTCCAGTCCTTCGCGTTCTTCATCTTCCGGGACGCGCAGACCGACGATCAAATCGGCAATCTTGAAGGCAATAAGTGCAGCAATGGTTGTCCAGACGACTGTCAAACCGACTGCTTTGGCCTGGATGATCAACTGATCGAGAATGGCACCGTAACCTGGCTTCATCTCGAACCAATTGTTGTAGAACCCTGGCCCACCCAGACTGGGAGAGTTGAAAACACCCGTCATCAGCGCACCAAAGATACCACCCAGCGCATGCACCCCGAAGACGTCAAGTGCATCATCAACCCGCAACATTTTCTTCAAGCCGGTAACACCCCAGAAGCAAAGTGGCCCAACCAGCAGACCGATGACGAAGGCACCTGGGATACCCACGTTACCCGCAGCGGGTGTAATTGCCACCAGACCTGCAACCGCACCGGAAGCCGCGCCCAGCATGGACGGTTTGCCTTTGATGAGCCATTCGGTAAACATCCATGACAGTACTGCACAAGCGGTGGCCAGATAGGTGTTCATGAAGGCCAGTGCAGCAGAGCCGTTGGCTTCCAGGGCGGAACCGGCGTTGAAACCGAACCAGCCAAACCACAGCAGCGAGGCGCCGATCATGGTCATGGTCAGGCTATGCGGCGACATGGCTTCCTTGCCGAAACCGAGACGCTTGCCGAGCAGGTAGGCACCGACCAGACCGGCGACACCGGCGTTGATATGCACCACCGTACCACCGGCAAAGTCCAGCGCCCCCCACTGCCAGAGCAACCCAGCCTTGGCGTTGGTTGCATCGACGATGTTCGCTGCGGTGTAGGCATCCGGACCCGCCCAGAACCAAACCATGTGGGCGATTGGGATGTAGCTGATGGTGAACCAGATCACCGAAAAAATCAGGATCGCCGAAAATTTGACGCGTTCGACCAGCGAACCAAAGATCAGGCAAACCGTGATCGCCGCAAATGTGGCCTGGAAGGCGACAAACACGATTTCATACATCGGCGTAGCCTTGCTGAATGTTGCACCCAGCGCAAAGGTACCCGTCGCCGCGTCAAACACACCCTTCAAGAAGAGCCGGTCAAAGCCGCCAATGAAAGCACTGGTCGCACCGCTACCCTCAGTGAACGCCAAGCTGTAACCATACACGCACCACAGTACGGTGATCAGCGAAAACACGACGAATACCTGCATCAGCACCGAGAGCATGTTTTTGGTGCGCACCAGGCCGCCATAGAACAAAGCCAGCGCGGGCACAGACATTAACAGCACGAGTGCTGTCGACATCATCATCCAGGCGGTATCCCCTTTATTTGGGGTCGGTGCGACAGCAACGGGAGCCGCTTCAGCCAGTGCAGGTGCTGCTATGACTGCAACAGCAGGAGCAGCGGCATCAACAACAGGTGCCGTAGTCGTTGTAGTGGCTTGGGCAGGCGCATCTTCTGCCCAAGCCAGGCTACCAGCGCCAATAGCGCAGGCTGCCAGCAAAACAGCGAATAGTTTTTTCATGATGATTTTCCCCTTAAAGCGCAGCCTCACCGGTTTCGCCGGTGCGGATGCGGATGACTTGTTCCAGGCTATAGACGAAAATCTTGCCATCGCCAATTTTTCCTGTCCGGGCGGATTTTTCGAGCGCTTCAACCACTTGATCAACCATGTCGTCGCCAACGGCGGCTTCCACTTTGACCTTGGGTAGAAAATCGACAACATATTCAGCGCCGCGATACAGCTCGGTATGCCCCTTTTGTCTGCCAAAACCTTTGACTTCCGTGACGGTGATGCCTTGCACTCCCACAGTGGCCAAGGCTTCACGCACTTCATCAAGCTTGAATGGCTTGATGATGGCGGTGATTAGTTTCATGATGGTTTCCTTTGCATGAACGTGGGTTAGACAATCAGAACGACTTGGTAACGGATAAAACAACGGTGTCGTCGCCCGCATCCCTGGTTTTGGTTACGCCGGCAACTAAAGGTGTCTTATTGCCGAAACAATAGAAGCCAGGATTCGTTACGTCACAGCTACCCTTCGCATTGGTACCCACATAAGCGAGGCCAACCAACCAGCCTTTGAGATCTTTGGTTACGCCGAGTTTGTAATCGGTGTAATCACCATCCGTGACATCAGTGCCAGCGTGCCAGTCTTTGAGGCGGAACGAGCCTACATGGCCATTGATGCCCCAGCCATTACCTAAATCATAATTGGCCGACAGGTCGATATAGTTCGAGCCCTTGGTGTCAGGTAGCGAGAAATAATCACCCACGGAATGGTAGTACTTGAGCGACACAAATTTCCATGTGCCGCCAATATAGATTTCCTTGTTATCGACGCTGCCGTTATGGGTTTGGCCATTCTTGGGATTGACGAAAGTGGTACCTGCGGCTGTATTCGCATCGCTGCCGGGGTAGTAGTAGTAAATTGCGCCGACATCAAGGCCGAAATCACCAAAGGAGGCCTTGTAGCCACCGTAGAAATCCATTTCGAGGTTGCCATCAGGGAAACCAGCTCCTTCATTGATATTGGAGTTCCAGTTGCCGAGATAAATCCCGCTGCTATGCGAGTAATCAATGCCACCTTGAATGGCAGGTTTTTCGAAGGTTTGGGTAATGCCACGGAACCGATAGTCTGTGGTCAGTGTCAGATTGCCGGTGAGGGTATGCGGACTGACTGGTTCAGCATCAGCAGCAAATGTCAGCGCGGGAAGTGAAAAAGCGCCAGCAACAGCAGCAGCAATCAAGGTTTTCTTCATGGTCATTCTCCTAAGGGTTAAAAAACAGAGTTACTTAAGCGAAGACTGTGCCATATAAATAAATACACTTAGTTATCAGTAAGTAATATGCTGCGGCTGATGGGTTGGTGGGAAGATATCATGTGGTAATGCACTGTAATAAGGTACGACGATCTGAGGCCGCACCATCTGGGTGCATTATGCTTATTCCATATTTTGTTTAGATTGCGGTTGTTATGACCTGCAGGGCTGAGCGCGTAGCGAGCACCGATAGATAAGACAAAAAATCCCGTGCTAGACTGATTTCTCATTGAGGAATCCATCCATGCTCAATCCCAAAATATTTGAAGAAGTCTCATCTCGCATAGCCGCTGCCATGGCCGCATCCCCCGTGGGCGATGTTGAAAAAAATGCGCGGGCGCTACTCGCCAGCTTTTTTGCCAAACTTGATCTGGTCACGCGTGAGGAGTTCGACGTGCAGCGTGAAGTGCTCAGCCGCACGTCTGCAAAGCTGGCCGCACTTGAGCAGCGTGTCGCCGAGCTTGAAGCGGCGCGTGCTGGCGAGCAGAAATAATTTAGTCTGATTTGGTCTAATGGCGCTAGCAGTTCTTCGTTCGCGAGCGTTAGCGGGGCTGTCGGCGCCGGAAGTCACTGTCGAAGTGCATTTGACGGGTGGGTTGCCCACATTCACTCTCGTGGGTTTACCCGATACGGAAGTCAAGGAAGCGCGCGATCGGGTACGTGCGGCCATTCAAAATTGCGGGTTTGAGTTTCCGCAGCGGCGCATTACGGTGAATCTCGCGCCCGCTGATTTACCCAAAGAATCCGGCCGCTTTGATTTGCCTATTGCCTTAGGCATCCTGATTGCGTCCGGACAACTCAAAGCGCCCATGCTGGACGAATACGAGTTTGCCGGCGAGCTGGCACTCTCTGGCGAGTTGCGCGCTATTCGCGGCGCTTTGGCGATGTGTGCGGCGATGTCTACTGCACCGCGCGAGACAGCCATCAGGCGCGTATTCATCTTGCCAACAGACAGTGCGCCAGAGGCTGCACTGATCGCAGATATGACCATACTGCCTGCAAAAAACCTGCTCCAGGTGTGCGCGCATCTCTCGGGGCGCGAAACGATCGCCCCTCACGCCGTCTCACCAGCGCCGACTTTTGCGCATTATCCCGATCTTGCCGAGGTCAGGGGCCAGGTGCCGACCAAACGCGCACTCGAAGTGGCAGCGGCAGGCGGCCACAGCTTGCTCATGAGTGGCCCGCCGGGCGCGGGCAAATCGATGCTGGCGCAACGCCTGCCCGGCCTGTTGCCGCCGATGACCAGCGCCGAGGCACTGGAAGCCGCCGCCGTGCACTCTCTGGCGGGACTCTTCAAACTCGAGCACTGGGGACAGCGTGCTTTCCGTGCGCCGCATCATTCCGCATCAACCGCAGCGCTGGTCGGGGGTGGCAGTATGCCGCGTCCGGGCGAGATTTCGCTGGCGCATAACGGCACGCTGTTTCTGGATGAGCTGCCCGAGTTTCAGCGCGGCGTGCTCGAAGCGCTGCGCGAGCCACTGGAAACCGGGCATATCCATATTGCACGCGCTGCGCGGCGGGCTGAGTTTCCAGCACGTTTTCAGCTCATTGCCGCAATGAATCCGTGCCCCTGTGGCTGGCTTGGCCACTCTTCCGGTAAATGTCGTTGCACGCCCGATCAGGTGTCGCGTTATCGCGGCAAACTATCCGGCCCGTTGCTGGATCGAATTGATCTGATGGTGGATGTCCCGGCCATTTCCGAAGCGGAATTATCGACGCGAACGATGGGCGAAACATCAACCACGGTGCGTGGTCGCGTGGTGGCCGCGCGTGATCGGCAACTGGCGCGGCAGGGCAAGCCTAACGCACAACTCACGCCGAATGAGATTAGTGAGCACGCCACGCCTGACTCAGCTGGTGCCCAGTTGCTTGCGCAAGCCATGAATCGACTATCGTTGTCCGCACGTGGTTATCATCGTATTTTGAAAGTGGCGCGCAGCATTGCCGATCTTGCCGATGCCGAATCCATCAGCGCGCCGCAGGTGGCCGAAGCTATCCATTACCGCCGTGGGTTGAGTGGCTAGGCGGGCTAAACCGAATTAATTTTTACATTCAGGAAGAGCAAGTATGGCGTTGCGGAGGCCACGTTTGATGTCAACGGGTGTCTTGAAAAAAAGCCGCGCCTGATATCTGTCAGGCGCGGCTTTTTCATGCGCTTTTTCCGCTATCGATGCTTATTTTTTGGTCTGTTTGACATCCTGACAACCGACGGTTGTTTTGGTTTTGTAAGCAGCCAGTGGTGGCGGGCAAACCAGATTCGCCTCAGGGGCAACGACGCCCTTGCCGGCTTTGCAGCGGTAAGCACCGGTGCGGCTTGGTTTCCCCGTCATTTTGTAGCCGGATGGGCAGCTGGGTGCAGCAGCAGTAGTAGCGGCGGCAGCTTGGACAACCACGGTGGCCGTGGCTTCACCAGCACAACGGAAATGCGTGGTGATTTTTTTGCCTTCGGCTTTCACGACATAAGTGCCGGGATGGGCATAGGCTTTGGTGAGCGTGACTGGAAACTTTGCGTCGGAACCATTGATCTTGATCTTGTCTCCCGTGCCATCGCCAAATTCAACCGATAATCCGCAAAGGCTGGGTGCTTCTCCTTCTGCGGCAATGGTGATGGTGACCGCTTGTCCAGCTTGGGCAGGATTCGGCGTGACGGTGACTGAACCTATGCCGCGACTTTCGGCGAACGCAGGACTGTAGGCAAGACCCAGGGCAAGTGAAACAGAAAGGGTAAGCAGGGTAAACTTGGTTTTCATGGAATGATTCCTCGTGGTTTGGTTGGCTAGGTTAGCTTGTTTTTTTGCATAGGTGAACCCGATGAAAATGATACGACTGGCGGGCATCGTTGTCAGCATTGGATTGTTGTTGTTGGCAATTCTTGCGGGCGTGCTCTACGTCATGTTCGATGGCGAAAAAATCAAGATGGAGTTAAGCCGTGCCGTTTTTGTCAAGACGCAGCGCGAACTCACCATCACTGGCCCGGTGCAGCTTTCGCTGTGGCCGAACGTTGGCGTCAAGCTTGGTCGTACCACGCTGTCTGAACCGGCAAGCCCGCGCGAATTTCTTGCGCTGGATTCAGCGCGTATTGCTGTGGCAGTCATGCCCTTGTTAGCAAAGAAACTGGTGGTGAATGATCTGCAGGCCGACGGTTTAACCGCTACGCTGGTGAAAAGAAAAGATGGCAGTTTGAATATGGCAGATCTCTCCAGCAGCAAGCCGGAAGACCAAAAAGTCGGCGCTGGCGATACGGCGCTGCAGCTTGATGTATCAGGCATTGCGCTAACCAATGCGCATCTGGTATGGCGCGATGAGCAAGCCGGTAGCACGACCACGCTAGCCAAATTGAATATCACCACCGGCCCGGTGTTAGCCGATGGCCAAAAGCAGACATTGACGGTCGACGCAGTTACCTTAAAGAATGTGGAATTCAATCGGCGCGACGAAAACACAGGCAACACGATGGCGCTGGCCGGGCTGTCTTTTTCTGCCGATCATGTGGCGGTCAACAGCAGATTAAAAACGCTGGTGGTGGATGCAGTGAATCTGAAAAACAAGCAGTTTAGCCAGCGTGATGGAAAAACCGGCGAGACAACCCGCCTGGATGACCTCAGCTTTTCAGCCGCTCATGTTGCCGCAGACAGCGGGCGCCAAACCTTGGCCGTGGACAATGTTGCGTTGACCACGCGGGGCAAGCAAGGCAGCAATGCATTTGATATTGATTTAGCCGCGCCGCAACTTACCTTGACGCCAGGCAAGGTGGTCGGCAAGACCCTCAGTCTTAACGCCAAGCTCAGTGGAGGGGGGCGCCAAACCACTGCAAAGATTGCACTGTCCGGCATGGAGGGCACGTTAACCGATGTCAAGGTTAGCCGCATGGTGTTAGATGCGGACTCAACCAGTGGGGCTACGGCACTCAGGATCCATCTGGTGGCGCCTTTGAGCGCTAACATAACAGCGCAAACTGTCACGCTGCAAAAAATTGCAGGCACAGCAGATATGAAAAATCCTGCCATGCCCATGAAGCAGGTGAACTTGCCGCTCAATGGCAGCGCTCAGGTCGATGTGAAAAAACAAAGAGCCGCGATCCGCCTGGCTACTCAATTTGACGAGTCAAAAGTTTTTTTTGAGTCGCAGATCGAACATTTTTCACCACTGGCTTTGGGTTTTGATCTCACCATTGATCGTTTGAATGTAGATAAATACTTTCCACCAAAACCTGCTGTGGCAGTCTCTTCCACCGGCGCGGCTGGCCAGGCCCGTGCAGGGGATGCTCCGCTGGATTTTTCAGCCCTGCGCGGCTTGAACCTGCATGGCGTTGCGCGTATCGGTTCGCTGCAAGTCAAAAATCTCAAATTTTCCCGGCTCAATGCAACACTCAAGGCCGCTCACGGTCGGCTGGATATTGCGCCACTCTCAGCCAATCTGTATGAAGGGTCGATGAGCGGTAGCCTCGCTGTGAACGCAAACGGCAATGGCGTGACAGTGCGGCAAAAATTGGTGGGGGTGAGTGTTGCTCCGCTCTTGAACGATTTAGCGGATAAAGATTTGATTGCCGGCAAAGGGGTGGTGACAGTGGACGTCACGGGTCAGGGTGCAAGCGTGTCCGCGCTGAAAAAATCTCTGGCGGGTTCCGCTTCACTGGTGTTACGTGATGGTGCCATCAAGGGTATCAATCTGGCGCAGAGCATGCGCGATATTCAGTCCAAGCTCGGAGCCAGGCAGGATGTAACCCAGGTTTCACGGGGAGCGGATAAAACTGATTTTTCGGAATTCAGCGCTTCTTTTCGCCTGACAGGCGGCGTGGCGCATAACGAAGATTTGGCCATAAAGTCACCTTTTTTAAGGCTTTCGGGCGCGGGTGATATTGATATTGGCAATAACCGGATTAACTATCTGGCCAAGGTCCGTGTGGTGAATACCAGCGCAGGCCAGGATGGCAAGGAAGCGGATCAGGTCAAGGGGGTAAGCGTACCTGTTCGCGTGACGGGCCCGTTGGATAAAATCACCTGGAAGATCGAGTTTGCGAGTGCGATCGGTGATTTGCTCAAAGAAAAGTCCCAGGTGCGCATCGACGAGAAAAAACAGGAGTTGCAGAAAAAAGTCGATGAAAGAAAACAGGAAATCCAGCAGAAAGCTACCGATCAATTGAAAGACAAGCTAAAAGGAATTTTTGGCCGATGAATAGTGAACAGAAGATGGACAAGATTTTTATGGCCAATCGTGCCTGGGCTGACCGCGTGCGCACCGAGGACCCTGCTTTTTTTGACAGGCTGGCCCACCTGCAAGCCCCGGAGTATTTATGGATCGGCTGCTCAGACTCGCGGGTACCGGCCAATGAAATCACCGGCTTGTTACCGGGCGAGGTGTTCGTCCACCGCAATATTGCCAACGTGGTGGTGCATACCGATCTGAACTGTCTATCGGTGATTCAGTTTGCGATTGATGTGCTAAAGGTGCGGCACATCATGGTGGTGGGACATTTTGGGTGCGGTGGCGTGCGCGCTGCGCTGGAGAATGCACGGGTTGGGCTGGCTGACAACTGGTTGCGCCATATTCAGGATGTGCGCGATAAACATCAGGCGCTGCTGGAGAGCATTGCGGATGAGCATCAGCGCTGGGCCTGTCTGTGCGAACTGAATGTGTTGGAGCAAGCCATCAATGTCGCGCGTACGACCCTAGTGCGCGATAGTTGGGCACGTGATCAGGCATTGACGGTGCACGGCTGGATTTACGGCCTGGCGGATGGCCTGCTGCGTGATACCGGGTTTATTGTTTCGACAAACGATGAGGTAGACGCGCTGGCCGCGCAATCACTAGATGCACTGTGTCGCCGTTACGTGCCAAGCTAGCCTCTTGTGACCAGCGCTGCCACCATTACAAGGTATCGGGTGGCGGGGCTGGATTGGTCGCTTGACGTTGCAAGGCCGCCATTTTGGCGTACTTGGCAAAACTGGTGCCACAGCCGATGAGGATATGTGCCAAGCCCGGCAGCCCGTCAAGAAAGCCGCGCCGGAAAAAATAAAACTTGATGAACCGCACCAGGGGTGAGAGCAGCAAGTGCATCGCATTGGCACGCTTGCCTTTGGCTAGTGCCGCGTCGGCCGCCAGAGTGCTATAGCGGTTTTGTTTGTCCAGATAGTTTTCCAGTGATTCTGCGGAGTCGTGGAGCAAGTCGCCGACGAGTGTGCCGACCATTTTTTCCGCAGCACCTGTGAAGCAGACTTTTTCGTGCACCATGTCGGCAGACCATTGCGCATGATGCCGGTGAAAGAAGCGCAAACTCCAGTCCGGATAGCCTTCGCCATGGCGTAGATAACGGCCCATGAAGCGATTGCATCGGGCAAAGCGATACGCGTAAAAAGTCGGCTTTGATGATGCGGCGGATAGGTCAGCAAGTGCGGTTTTTAGGCTTTGCTGTAAGTGATCACTGACGCGCTCATCAGCATCAATGCAAAGCACCCAATCATGGACGGCTTCTTCAACAGCAAATTGTTTTTGTGGCCCGAATCCTCGCCAGGGCGTGTGAATAACCCGCGCGCCGTAGCGTTGTGCGATGGCGGCTGTATCATCCGTGCTGCCCGAATCGACAAGCAGAATCTCGTCGCAAAAGGCTACGCTGGCAAGGCAGGCGGCCAGCGAGTGCGCAGCATTTTTGGTGATCAGAACCGCCGATACGGGAATTTTTTCCATGCAAAAGTCTGTGCAGTGCTGCATTAAGATTGCTGAAAACGACTGCTGAATTTAGCATGTCAATGCTATTTATGACGGCATAAGGTCGCCACGTATAATTGATTGATGCGCATTCTTCTTGTTAAAACGTCATCCCTCGGGGATATTATTCACAATTTACCCGTGGTTTCAGATGTGCGCCATGCTTTTCCTGACGCGCAGATTGATTGGCTGGTAGAAGAAAGTTTTGCCGATATTCCTTTGCTGCATCCCGGCGTGCGGATGGTGATCCCGGTTGCGCTACGGCGCTGGCGAAAATCTATACTCAAGGCGGCCACCTGGCAGGAGATTCGCGAGTTTTATGCTGCCTTGCGGTGTGAAAACTATGATGTTGTGGTGGATACACAAGGTCTGCTCAAAAGCGCACTACTGAGCTGTTTGGCACGAGGGAGACGTGCAGGCTATGCGGCCGTTTCAGCTCGTGAGCCTGTCGCCGCCTTGCTTTATAACGCGACCTTCACAGTCGCCAAAAATCAGCACGCGGTACGATGCAACCGAAGTCTGGTTGCGGCTGCGCTCGGTTATGCCCTATCCGATGTGTCAGCGCCTGACTATGGCATAGCCGTACCGATAGCATCCACTGCACGCAACACGGCTCTGCTGTTAACAGCCACCTCGCGCGCGGATAAGCTGTGGCCTGAAGCCCATTGGCAGGCGCTGGGCTGTGCTATGGCTGCGCGCGGACTGATCTGTTTGCTGCCCAGCGGCAATAGCACTGAACGCGCACGAGCTATCCGGCTCGCGCAATTGATCCCGGGCGCAGTTGCCCTGCCACCCTTATCCTTGCGTGAGTTGGCTAGCTACTGCGCTGCTGCGCAGTTGGTTGTTGGCGTGGATACGGGGTTGGTGCATCTGGCCGTTGCCGTGGGGCGCCCCACGCTGGCTTTGTTTTGTGCTTCTGACCCTGAGTCAACAGGAGTTTTGGCAGGGGCTGGAGATGTTAATGCAGCCATCAATCTGGGCATGCAAGGCGCGCCGCCCAGCGTGGCGGAAGTGTTGGCCGCAGCGCAGCCATGGCTATGACCTTGTGGCGGTTTATCTACACCTTGGCGGTACTGGCACTATTGCCGTGGGCGGCTATCCACTTGCTCTGGCGTGCCAGACGGCAGAAAGAATATCTACATCACTGGGGTGAGCGCTGGGGTTTTTTCCCGCAGCGCAAACCCAGTCAGCAGAATCTTTCACCCACGATATGGCTGCACGCCGTCTCGGTGGGCGAAACGCGTGCCGCGCAGCCGCTGGTTGCTGCCTTGTGCGCTCACTATCCTGATCATCGCATTTTGTTTACCCACATGACGCCGACCGGGCGTGCGGCTTCTGGTGCCTTGTTTGGCGACACGGTGGAACGCCTTTATCTTCCCTACGACACGCCTTGGGCAATGCGGCGCTTTTTGTGCCATTACCAACCACGGATCGGCCTGATCATGGAAACCGAGTTATGGCCAAACCTGCTCACCGAATGCCGCGCCTTCGGCGTGCCGGTCTATTTGCTCAACGCCCGGTTGTCGGCGCGGTCGGCGCGGCGTTATGGCCGCTGGCCGAATCTCACGCGGCAAGTGCTGCAGTCGCTGAGTGGGATTGGCGCGCAATCGGCGGATGATGCTGCACGCTTGACCAGGCTCGGTGCGGAAAAAATTACGGTTACAGGCAATATTAAATTTGATATTGCTACGCCGCCTGAACAGATGGAACTCGGCCGGGTGTTTCGTGCGCGCATGGGCGCGCGCCCTGTGTGGTTGGCCGCCAGCACGCGTGAGGGGGAAGAGGCGTTGATTCTCAATGCCTGGCATTCCGCAATGAATTCGAAGAAAGTCTTGAGTTCGCTTCCGGGCGGCGCTGATGAAGCAACTGCGCTACAAGGCGGTCAGGCAAAAAACGCCTTCCTCGCCGTAGCGGATGGTGATACGGCGATGAATAGCCAGAACAAGGCCGTTTCTCCGCTATTGGTCATCGTGCCGCGACATCCGCAGCGCTTTGATGCGGTGGCGCGGCTCGTAACTGACCGAGGCTTGCGTTTGCAGCGGCGCAGTGAAGAGTCGGCTATTGCACCGATAACCCACGTGCTGCTGGGCGACAGCATGGGTGAAATGTTTGCCTGGTATGCCGCTGTGGATGTGGCATTTATCGGCGGCAGCTTGAAGGATTACGGATGCCAGAATTTAATCGAGGCGTGCGCTGTTGGCACCCCGGTGTTGATCGGGCCCTCCACCTACAATTTTGCCGAGGCCGCGCGCGAGGCGCTGGCCAGTGGTGCGGCCCATGCAATCACTGATGCGGATGATCTCGTACGCCAGATAGACATGTTGCTGACAGATGTTGCGTGTCGTGAGCAAATGAGTCAAGCAGGTCGCGAGTTCGCCGCGCGCCATCGCGGTGCGACCGAGCACACACTGGAACTGATTAGCTCGTCAATCAGTTCAACAGTGCGTTGATTGCCTGTATGTCTTCTTCCTTCAGACTACCGGCAGCTGCCTTCAGGCGCAGCAGCGCAAACAATGTATCCAGCCGCGCTTTGGACAAGCTTTGCTGCGTGGCATATAGCTGACTTTGCGCATTCAGCACGTCGATATTGATACGCACCCCCACGTCATAACCCAGTTTGTTCGAATCGAGAGATGATTGTGACGAGATCAGCGCAGCTTCAAATGCCTGAACCTGAGCCAGTCCGGAAGTCACACCCAGATAAGCCTGACGGGCACCAAGGGCAGCTTGGCGACGCGTGTTTTCCAGATCAGCGGCAGCCTTTTCCTTGAGGGCGACCGCTTCCCGGTCTTTGGAGACCACCAGGCCACCGGCGTAGATAGGGATTGAGAGTTGCAGGCCGATACTGCTGTTGTCGCTCTCGGCGCCGCCGAAGCCAGGAATTGAACTACTGCCTTGTGCATTCTTGTTGCGGCTGGCGACCAGATCGAGCGTTGGATAATGCCCGGCACGCTGTTTTTCAATCTCGCGGGTGGCAATTTCAAAAGCAGCTTGTGAGGCCAGTACGCCCGGATTGCCGGTTTCAGCCATGGCCACCCACTGATTGATGTCATTCGGTTGTGGGCTCAGCAGCGCCACACCCGGCTTGAGGTTTTTCAAACTGCTGGACTCTTTGCCGATGACGATGCGCAATGTCTCCTGTTTTACCGCTAGATCGCTTTGCGCAGCAAGTTCCTGCGCAATGATCAAGTCATAACGTGATTGGGCTTCGTTGGTGTCGGTAATGGTTGTGGTACCCACTTCAAAAGTGCGTTTGGCCGCTTCCAGCTGCTCGGCAATTGCCGCCTTTTGTGCTTGTGCCGTAGCCAGCGCATCCTGCGCTAGCAACACGTCGAAATAGGCTTGTGTGACGCGCACGATCAGATCCTGCCGCGCTACACCAAATTGCGCTTCGGCTTGTGCAACAGCGAGCTCCGACTGTGTGTAGGCTACCCAGTTCTGCCAGCGAAACAAAGGCTGTGACAGGCTGGCTGTCCAGCCATTGCTGTTGTATTTGGTGTTGGCCTCGATGCCGGTTGCGCGCGACGTGCGGCTGTCATCATTCCAGGCAGTATTGGCGCTAACGCCGATGGTCGGCAGAAGTCCCGAGCGACCTTGTGGCAGCTTTTCGCGTCCTGCGTCCAGCGCCGCGCGCGCAGCAGCAAACTGTGCGTCATACGTGATCGCATCGTGATAGGCCGACAGCAAATCAGCAGCCCCAGCCCCACTGGTAAATAAACAGCCGATGAGGCAAAGGGAAGACGCGGAAGACGCAAAAAATATTTTTTTCATGGGTACTCTGTTAATACGTTGGCATGGCAGGGTCAACATCGCGTGCCCAGGCAGCTACGCCGCCTTGCAGGTTAACAATGGCACCAAAGCCTACGTTTTCAAGAAACAAGCCGGCTTGAAAGCTGCGTGCGCCGTGGTGACAAATCATGACGATATCTGCTGTTCGATCCAGTTCTAGGTAATGCGCAGGTAGCGTACTCATGGGCATGGAGATCGCCTGCGGGATGTGGCAGGTGGCAAACTCCCATGGCTCACGCACATCCAGCAATACGGGTGGCGTGCGAGTGTTGTCGCTGAGCCATTCTTGCAATTGAGAGGCGGTTATCTGATGCATTGTCTGTCTAGTCGGCTTATCTGATGGGACGCCCGGTTGCTCATGCAAACGGTAATCAACACGAGGCGTAGGAGGATGAAACTATTGTCGCTCTAGAAAACGAAACATGGCATGGGTTCTGCCCCACGAAGAAAGTCGGCATCC
>WOYI010773468.1_pt2 | contig 24189 bp, 20 predicted proteins | sample 6423411 | NCBI WGS metagenome assembly WOYI01 (sample SAMN13441803, study PRJNA592873) | oil field metagenome | biome: oil field; feature: oil-well bore; material: oil-contaminated soil; isolation source: oil-contaminated soil from oil-well borehole | place: Germany: Wietze | collected 2016-10-18 ... | reverse complement strand
AACATCACGCCGATCTTCATGCGGATCTGGTTGATAAAGATGACCATGCTCTGGGTACGGCTGATGTTGGCTGTCAACTTGCGCAATGCCTGCGACATCAGTCTGGCCTGCAGACCCACATGGGTATCACCCATATCGCCTTCGATCTCGGCCTTTGGGGTCAAGGCAGCCACGGAATCCACCACCACCACATCCACCGCGCCTGAACGCACCAGCATGTCGGTGATCTCCAGGGCCTGTTCCCCGGTATCCGGCTGCGAGACCAGCAGGTCGGCTACCTGCACCCCAAGGCGTTCTGCATAGACGGGATCCATGGCGTGCTCGGCATCCACGAACGCCGCGGTACCACCCAGTTTCTGGGCCTGAGCCACCACCTGCAACGCCAGCGTGGTCTTGCCCGAGGACTCGGGACCAAAGATTTCCACTACCCGGCCGCGAGGCAAGCCGCCAATCCCCAAGGCGGCATCCAGGGCCAGCGATCCTGTCGGGATAACGGAGATGTCACGCACGGCATGGGAATCGCCCAGCCGCATGATGGAACCCTTGCCATACAGTCGTTCAATCTGACCCAGCGCCGCACCCAGCGCTCGTCCCTTTTCTTCTTCCATGTTGGAATACTCCTTGCCGAACCCCATTGCTGTTGGATGCATGCGCAACCTATTCTGTCAGGCGGCGCCTCAAACCATCGACCAGGGCTCCTGCTGACCTCAGCCGAACCGTCTGTCGGTCGCCTGAAAAATGATGACATGCCGCCTCGCCGGCCCTCGTCCGGTTCTGCCATGCCAGCCAAACCGTTCCCACAGGCGTGCTGGCACTGCCCCCAGCGGGGCCTGCCAAGCCCGTCACCGCAGCCGCCCAGCTGGCCTTGGTCATTTCCAGCACACCACCTACCATGGCCAGCGCCACCTCCTTGCTGACAGCGCCATGCTGTTGCAGCATGACATGGGGGACATGCAACAGCTGTTCCTTGGCTTCATTGCGGTAGGTAACCAATGCCCCCTCGAACCATGCCGTGGCACCAGACAGCTCGGTCAATACAGCCGATACCAGGCCGCCGGTACAGGATTCCGCCAGGGCCAGCGTGACCTTCCGGTCAACAAGCTCGGCGGCAAGTGCCTGGCTCGACGCCAGCAATGCCTTGTGGAGCGCCACATGCTCCTGGGACCATCCTTCCCCTTCTTCCACTGGCCGCTTCACCTTCATGAATGGAACCAACGAAGTCATCAAGACAAGCTAAAATAGTTTAGACTAGTCGCGATGCAAGAAACAGGCGCAGGGCAAAGACCAGAGGTGTGGCAAGAATGTCCGCTGGACCACCCAGGCAGGATGCAAGGGTATCACTGGAGGACTACCAATGACTACTGACCACCTTTGTAGCCGGACAAGCCTGGACAGATACGGGCAAGGAAATGGCTGAGAAGTCGCTCTTGGTGGGGGTGATCGGGGCTGCGGGGTATACAGGCCTCGAGCTTCTCAGGATAATTCATGGGCATCCTTATGTCAAGCTCCATGTCGCCACTTCCCGCAGCCACGCAGGACAGCCCATTGCAGACATTTTTCCTTCATTACGTGGCTTTGTCCAGAGTCATTTTGAGCCTGCGGAAAGCCCCAGGCTGAGGCAGTGTGACGTGCTTTTCATGGCCACAGAATCAGGGGTGGCCATGGACATGGCCCCAGAGCTGCTTGCCTCCGGCTGCCGCATCGTCGATCTGTCGGCGGATTTCAGGCTGCGCGAGGCGCGCATCTGGGAAAAATGGTACGGCAAGCCGCATGGCGCTGCGGATTTGCTGGCCGAGGCTGTCTATGGTCTTGCGGAATGGGCACGCGGACCATTGGTCAAGGCGCGGCTGGTGGCCAATCCGGGCTGTTATCCCACCTCGGTCCTGTTGGCCATGGCTCCTCTGGCCAGAGATGGTCTGTTGCAGGATGGCTTGGTCATCAATAGCCTTTCAGGCACCAGTGGCGGGGGAAGAACCCCCAGGACCGATATGATGTTTTCTGAAAATGCAGGCTCTGCACGCGCCTATGGCACCTCGGGTCATCGCCATCTTCCAGAGATAGAGCAAGGCGTGCGCTTTTTTGGCGCATCCCCTGCCATCAGCTTCCTGCCGCATCTCATCCCCGCCAGCCGCGGTATTTTCAGCACCATCCACCTTGGTCGAGGGGATGCAGCCCTGGTTCACGAGTCCCTCATGGGAGTCTATCACAATGAACCATTCATAGATGTCATGCCCATGGGGAGCCAGCCAGCCACCAATATGGTGTTGGGCAGCAATATGTGTCGCATTGCCGTTCACGCCACCCCCGGTGGTGCTGTGATCGTTTTGTCGGTCATCGACAATCTGCTCAAGGGCGCAGCGGGGCAGGCCGTGCAAAACATGAACATCATGTTTGGGCTTCAGGAGACCAGTGGGCTTGAAGCTGTGGCCCTCATGCCGTGACCCATGATGGTTGACCTGCATCCAAAAGGATAGAACCAGCTGATCATGTATGAATGAGGATTTTCCACAAACTGCCCGTCGTGCCATCCATGTCTCGCCCATGCCAGACGACAGGATGGCGAGACAAGCCAAGACCTCCCGTTGGCGGCGACTGCGTCTGGGGCTCATGCTGCTTGCTTGCCTGGGTTGCGGCTACGTGGTTGGGACGGGCTTCTCCATGAAACAGGCCCATAAACTTGAACTCCTGAAACAGAAAAATGCCCAGCGCACAGTGATCGTCCATCGCGTCCGCGACGAAAACGATGCCCTGCAGGAACAATTGGCCCGGGCACAAGTGAATATAGATATCCAAGAAGGTATGATCCACAGCCTGCGCTCTGCCAACGAGGCGCTCCAGAAACGCCTCGGAGTGGTGCAACGGGATCTTGCCTTTTACCAGCGATTGGCCATGCCCCAGGATGGACCTGGCATTCAGGTCCAGTCGTTCACCGTTGCCCAGACGGCGCAGGAAGGTCTTTTCCAGTACCGCCTGATCCTACTGAGCAATCATCCGAATGATGATCCTCATCGTGGCACACTCCATCTTGTGCTCTCAGGTCTCGGCAAGTCGGGGCAGCGCCTCTCCATGAACCTCGAGAATCTTGAGCCGCGGCACCGCAAACCCGTGAGATTCTCCTTCGTCTCCATGGCTGACATGACCGGCCAATGGCTCCTGCCCCCAGGCTTCCAGCCGGAAACCATCTCGGTCAAGGTCACAGAGCAAGGCAAGAAAACCATCGAACGGCGCTTTCGCTGGGGGGCGGCACTCCAGTGACTGAGAACGGCTCGGCCACTTTGCTGATCATCGGATCAGGCGGCCGTGAGCATGCCCTGGCCTGGCATCTGAGCCGCTCCGCGCATGTGGCGCGCCTCCTGGTGGCGCCAGGAAATCCGGGAACGGCGACACTTCCCAAGACAAGCAATGTCCCGCTTTCCATGGATGACAGTGAGGGCTTGCTGGCGCTTGCCTTGCAGATCCCGGTGGATCTGGTGATCATAGGCCCGGAAAAACCGCTGTGCGCCGGACTGGGTGATCGTTTCGTCCAGGCAGGTCTACCATGCCTGGGCCCTGGCGCTGCTGCAGCCAAGCTGGAAGGCTCCAAGGCATTTGCCAAACAGTTCATGGTCCGTCATGGGTTGCCCACCGCATCTTTTGGGGTCTTTACCAGCAGCCGTGAGGCCCGGGATTATATAGACGCAAACCCGGAAGCAAGGGTCGTCAAGGCAGATGGCCTTGCCGCCGGCAAGGGTGTGGTGGTGGCAGACGATGCCAAGCAGGCCAAAGAGGCTGTCTGCGACATGATTGAGTACAAGCGCTTCGGCAGCGCGGGCCAGCAGGTGGTGGTGGAACAACGCCTCTTCGGCCGCGAGGTCAGTCTGTTTGGATTGATCCATGGCACAGAGATGCTCTATCTTGGCAGTGCCCAGGATGCCAAGCGGCTTCATGATGGCGACCGCGGCCCCAACACGGGGGGCATGGGGGCTCTTTCACCCTCGCGGTACTCTACGGATGATGCCCTGGGGCGGCAGTTTTTTCAGAAAATGACAAGCGCCCTCCATCAGGAAGGGCTTTTCTACAGCGGTTTTTTGTACATTGGCCTGCTGATCGATGACCAGGACAGGCCCCATATCCTGGAGTTCAATTGCCGCCTGGGCGATCCTGAAGCCCAGGTACTGTTGCTGCGCATACAAACCGACCTTGCCGCCATACTGCTTGACCTTGTCCAGGGCGGCACCCTGCAGGGACACAGCATCTCCACAGAGGGTCATGCGGTGGGCGTGGTCCTGGCCGCAGCTGGCTATCCTGGGGAGCCGCGCATCGGTATGCCCATCACTGGCCTCGCCAATACCCAGAGCCATGGGGCGACTGTTTTTCATATGGGTACCCGGGGGCATGGCGACCGCCTTGAGGTAGCTGGTGGCCGGGTCTTGACCGTATGCGCCACAGGCACAAACCTGCAGGCGGCCAGGCAACGGGTCTATGCAGCCTTGGCCGAGATCCATTTTGATGGCATGCAGTGGCGCAATGATATAGGATGTTTTCGTGAGCCATGACTGATTCGAATACCTTATACATACCAGACACCATGCGTGCCATGGTATTTCATGGGCCAGGCCAGCCATTGCGCATGGAAGAGCTTCCGGTACCGGCGCCACAGCCGGGTCAGGTGGTGGTCAAGATATTGGCGTGCGGCGTCTGTCGCACCGATCTTCATGTCTTCGATGGCGAGCTGCCCCACCCAAAACTGCCACTGATCCTTGGTCATGAGGTGGTGGGCATGGTGGTGGCCCAGGGAAAGCGCCTGCATGATGAGCCTATACTGACCACGCCAAGCCTGGTGGGTATTCCCTGGTTGGCCTGGACCTGTAACACCTGCCCAGCTTGCCTGTGTGGTCAGGAAAATCTCTGCGTGAAAGCCCGCTTCACCGGTTACACGACAAATGGTGGATTCGCCGAGTTTGCGCTGGCCGATGCCCGCTATGTGCTCCCCCTGCCGCAGCCATGGGCTGGTCTCACGGAAGCCGCCAACATGGCCCCCTTGCTGTGCGCGGGGCTGATCGGCTATCGCAGCTATCGCTTGGCAGGGCTTGAACTGACAGCGGATCCACAACGATCATTAGGTGCCGAGCATCTTGGTCTCTATGGCTTTGGCGCTGCGGCACACATCCTGGCACAGTTGGCGAAAAGCGATCGGCGCAATGTGTATGCGTTCGTTCGGCCAAGGGATGAATCAGCCATGGCCTTTGCCAGGGCGCTGGGTGCTGTCTGGGCTGGCCCCTCTCACCAGCTGCCGCCACATCCGCTCGATGCAGCCTTGATCTTTGCCCCTTCCGGTGAGCTGGTACCCATGGCGCTCGCTGCTGTACGCCATGGCGGCATTGTGGTCTGCGGCGGCATCCACATGTCTGATATCCCTGGGTTTCCCTATGAGCTGCTCTGGCATGAAAAGACGCTGCGCTCCGTGGCCAACCTCACCAGGGAAGACGGCTTTTTGTTCGTCAAAAAACTGCAACATACCCCCGTGCAGACAAGCGTGCGGACCTATCCATTGGCACAGGCCAATCAAGCTCTTGACGAACTGCGGCACGGCGCATTCCATGGTGCGGCGGTGTTGCTGCCCTGAGCAGTACACTGGGCTGATGGCCGCGTGACCATCCCTTATGAATCTTTCAAAAAGCCCCTCACCCCGCTGTCTTGCATGGCATGATGGGCTCCCTGCTCATCGTGCCTGCCGGGCCCTTCGAGCATTCCCTCCCTTGCTTGCCGGGCAGCCGCAGGATCAGTCGCAACAGGACGACCCCAGGAGGCACCCTGGTCATCTGGCAGGGTCCAGGCTGCCACATGGAGCAGCTTGACACTCACGGGATCCTTCAGCAAGGTCATTTTTTCCTTGGCGCTCAAGGCATTTGGTCCTTTCGTCAAGGCTGTATGGCGCAGGGACGCAAAGCGCTGGACGGCCCTGGGGGTATCGGATGGCGGTTTGCGCAGCAAGGCGGCATGCAGCATGTTGGTATGGGGGTCAATCGTACAATGCACAAAGCCGTCACGCCGCCATAGCTCGGGAAGCTGAGCCTGATCCTGCAACAGGCGGGCTTGGTAGCTGTGCATGGCCACCAATTCCTGGGGAGGGTCCACCTCCTCGCGGATCACCAACAAACCCAAGGAGCACAGCCAACGGCCTATCTCAGCCGAACTGGTCCATACCGCCACGGGAATCGACAGGATCAGTCCGGCCAAGGTGGGCAGCAACCACCAGAAATAAAAAGGATCAAGACGGTAGGCTGCCGCAGCAAGGATCGTAGCCAAGACGGTGGCCACGCCAAAAAAACGCACCGCCTCACCCCACGTCAGGGCATTGTCATCTCTGCGTTGCCCCCCCCATGTGGTTTTCAATCCCAACAACCCCATCAGGACAAACTTGCTGTGAAAATACATGCGGATCGGGGCAAGAAGCACGGAAAGCAAGGTTTCCAGCACAGCGCTAGCCACAAGGCCCAGTATGTCGCGCGGGTTGTGGGAACCGCGCCACTGCTGGATGGCTGCAACGGCAACACCCAGCGCCTTGGGAAAAAGCAGCATGAACAATGACACGCTAAACAGCGATAGTGCCCATTCCGGATGATAGATGGGCCACTCCGGAAAGAGATGGCTGCTGCCCACAGGAAAATAGACTGGTTCTGAGAATTGCTCCACCAGAAGAGCAATAAAACCCAATATCAGAAAAAAGACCCAGAACAAGGCAGCGCCATAGGACATCACCCCATTGACAAACAAGGTTCTATGGACTGGATGAATACCATGGGTACCCATGATGCGCAAATGTTGCAGATTCCCCTGACACCAGCGCCGGTCGCGCTTGAGCTCATCAACAATGGTGGGAGGGGTTTCCTCATAGCTGCCTGACAGGTCAGGCAGCAGCCAAACCTCATAGCCCGCACGCCGCATCAGGGCTGCTTCCACGAAATCATGACTGAGGATGTCCCCAGAAAAAGGTCCTCTGCCCGGCAGGCGAGGCAAGGCACAATATTCCATGAATGGAGCGATGCGAATGATGGCGTTGTGTCCCCAGTAATTGCCGTCTCCCAGCAGCCAGCTGGCAAGGCCGCGGGCAAAGATCGGCCCATAGACGCGATTGGCATATTGCTGGAGACGCGCCAGCAGGGTGTCCTTATTGACAGCAGACGGAGCGGTCTGCAGGATGCCTGCCTGTGGATTGCTTTCCATGAGGGCAATCATGCTTTGTAGTGTCGTGCCCTGCATGATGCTGTCGGCATCAAGCACCACCATGTAGCGATACTGTTTTCCAAAGCGACGACAGAAATCGGCCACGTTACCGCTTTTTTTCTTCGTATTGACCCGCCTCTTGCGATAAAAGAGCCGCGGCATTCCCCCAAGCTCCCTGCGCAGTCTGACCCAGGCCCTTTCTTCCTCGATCCAGATGCTGGGTTGCGTGGTGTCACTCAGCACAAAAAAGTCGCACAAAGCCGCAGCGCCACTGTGACGCACAGACAGACAGGTAGCCCGCAGCCCCGCAAACACACGCACCACATCCTCATTGCAGATGGGCATGATGACCGCTGTCCTGGCTTCCATGGTAGAGAGACTGTCTGCTGGCGGCGCCAAAGGCAATGATCGATGGCCTGTGAGCAGGCTCCAAAAGCCAACCAGGGCCGTCCAGAAACCAAAGGAGATCCAGCAGAACAACAACCCAAAGACGGCCACCATGACAATCTGCAGCCAGCGCCCGCCCCAGGGTGGCAGGACCTGTCCCATGGCTTGGGCTGCAAAGACAGCAGGCAGAAGCACGGCAACAGCAAGGATGGCTCGCCGCCGCCAGGCCATGCCACGCCATTGTACCGCCCGTCCCAGTGGAACCTGCTTCATGAGCCGCGCGCTATATGATGCCGGGTTACCAATGTGGCGCCATATGCCCTGGTGATACCGGGGGCAGCACCTGGCAGGCCAACTCCTGGTCGGCTGCCACACCGGAAAGGGCTCTGGCCGCCTTCCAGATGCGCCTATCCAGCAGCCCATCCTCACTGCCACGCCCCATCAATGCGTCATAAGCCACAGTGAGCACCTCCTGCATGCACATGGTCGTGTCAGCAGCCGCATCGGTTCCCATTGTGCCGAGCGCCACAGCCATGGCCTGCTCTGTGAGGGTCTCGCGAATCTGTCGAGGCAAGCCTAAGGCCTCCAAGTACAGATGCAGCCGTTCGGCCACTTTTTCGGGCTCACCGCTTGTGTGCGATATTGACTCGGGACCTTGGATCAAGGCACATAACTCCAGGTTTCAGTCAGCACTTGGCTGCCGCGAGCAAGGAATGCCCTGATCTCCTTGATATCGCCATTGTTCTTGCGAGGCACGGAAAACTCCAGTTTCCAGGCATTGGTATTGGCATCATGGGCCACCTTCGCCCCAGCCACTGGCTCTCCAGAAGGCATGGCCCGCAGAACGATATCCACCGCCGCATCGGGTGCCAGCTTCTCCAGCTCGCCCCCTTGAAACATGACCAGGAAATGCTCCAGATCCCCATCCTGACGCACCAATGTGTTTGTTGTATGTGCCAGTTCAGCAGGGACCACTTCATCCTTGGTCCAGTCCAGCCGGTAGGACAGCACCAGAGGCTCACCGGGCTTGGGTTGCTGTTCAGGAACAAAATAGGCCACCACATTGTCATTTACATCGGCATCCGAGGGAATCTGCACCAGTTCCACATGCCCTTTGCCCCAATAGCCGTGAGGCGCTACCCAGACACTGGGGCGCTTCTGGTACTGAAACTCCTGATCCAGATAATGGTCATAGACCCTGTCCCGCTGCAGCAAGCCAAAGCCAACCGGATTGTCCGCCATGAAGGCATCGATGTTCAGGCGTTGCGGATTGCTCAGGGGCCGCCACAGCCATTCACCATGGCGGTAGGCAATCAAAAGCCCATCGGCATCATGAATCTCGGGCAGCATGCCCAGTGGACGCCGCTCAAGGGTATTCTCCCCATAGAGAAACATGCTGGTCAGAGGGGCAAGCCCCAGTTTGGTCACGCCCTCGCGCAGAAAAAGACGCGCCTCCACATCCATGACAGTGCTCTTCCCCGGGGCAATCACGAATTGGTAGGCGCCGGTGATGCTGGGCCCGTTCAGCAGGGAGTACACCACCGCCTCCTTGTCATTGCTACCAGGCTGCACCAGGTAGTGGGAGATAAAATAAGGATATTCCTCCCCTGAGGGTAATGCTGTATTGATAGCCACCCCCCGGGCCGAGCTGCCCCACCATTGCTCCTGGCCAATGGCCCGGAAATAGCTGGCCCCCACGAAACTCGCTACCTCGTTGAGCGGTTCATGCTGGTAGAGCCCGTAAAAAAGTTTGAAACCCGCATAACCCAGATCCACCGGCACCTGATCAGCCAGTGCAGGAGAACCATATTCGAACCATTCCTTATGAAATGGTATGGGTTGGCTCCCCTTTTCATTGATCTCGAACAGACGCACCACCCGATCATAGTAAAGCCCTGGATGAAAGAGCTGCAGACGAAAACTCGATGGCTTGCCAGCCCATAGCGTTGCTTCCGGCTTGAAGCGGATGCCATACTGGTCGAAGGAGGACTGTTCTCGTGTGGGTGTCAGGCTCGAGCGCAGGGCATCCGGAATGCCTCTGTTGGGCTCGAATGGCTTTTCTGCCAGGGTTTTGGCTTGCCTGCTCACATCTTCCAAGGTGAGGGCCTGAGCGGCTGGCTGTCCCAGGCAGAGACACCAGGCCAGCAACCAACCCATGCCGATCGCCCAGCAAGACTTTCGTAACAGCATGTAACCTCCGCTTTGATCCTATTGACCCTTTCTGGCTGTGTTCTAAAGAGATACGCGTCTTACAGACCTGTCCCGCACCCTGAGCAATCCGGGATTTTCAGCCTACCAGATTAGGCTACCAGAGAAGAGCGGTCCGTACACCAAAGGCAGATGACTCAAAATCAAGAACCTGATCGCAGCCTAGGGCGCGGCTCGCTGCCCTCTGGCGCCTGATCTGGGGCAGCCGGATAGACCGCGGGCGGATAAGGCCACAATTCCGCCATGGACAGACTGCGCCCAGTCAGTTGGATATGGCATATATGTTCGCGACGAAACTCCCGGGCATGGCGCAGCCCACAGCTGTGGGCCAGCATGTCCAGCTCCTGGTTGATGTGCGTGGCGTAGTTGGCAACCCGCCGGGCCTTGTCCTCTTCAACCAGGCCGCGCTGGCGATGCCGATTATGCGTGGTCACGCCGGTAGGACAACGATCGGTATGGCAGCGCAACGATTGGATGCAGCCCAGGGCAAACATGAACCCCCGGGCTGACTGGGCGAAATCGGCCCCCATCGCAATGGCCCAGGCCACTCGTTCGCTGGTGACCAGTTTGCCTGAGGCAATGAGTCGGATGCGCTCCTTGAGGCCACTGACCATCAAGGCATTGACCGCCATGGGCAGGGCCCCCAACAGAGGCAGACCGACATAATCGGCCAGGGCTTCAGGCGCCGCTCCCGTGCCCCCGTCACCGCCATCGATGGTCATGAAATCTGGAGCGCTGGCCAGCCCGCGGCGGTGAATGGCCTCGGCAAGCTCAAAAAGAAAGTGGTCTTCGCTCAAGACCAGCTTGCACCCCACCGGCAGGCCACCTACATCGCGCACGCGATTGATCATGTCAAGCAATTCATCCACATTGGCAATGTCTTCATGCCGGTTGGGACTGATGGAGGATTGACCCTGGGGGATTCCCCGAATGGCGGCGATCTCGGCTGTGACCTTGGCTGCAGGCAGAATCCCTCCCTTGCCGGGCTTGGCACCCTGGGAAAGCTTGATCTCGAAGGCACGAACCGTTTGCGCCAGTTGCTTGATGCGCTGCGGATCCAGCTGACCTCGCTCGTCCCGAACGCCATACTTGGCTGTCCCGATCTGAAAAATGAGCTCAGCTCCGCCATGCAGATGATGGGGGGACAGACCACCTTCCCCGGTATTGAGCCATATCCCGGCCTGGGCTGCCCCCGATGAGAGAGCTCGTATCGCGGCTCCCGACAACGCCCCAAAGCTCATCGCCGAGATATTGAAAATATGGGCTGGCGCCATGGGCCTGGCGCAACCTGGCCCAATGACCATTGGCGGAGGTTTCTGTCGTTCCTCTTCCAATACCGCAAAAGGAGCATTGACCAGCACAATCGCTCCGGCGCGCTGCAGGTCATGCTGCGAGCCAAAACCCACCACATCCGGCAGCGCCTTGGCAGCCCGGTATACGCGGCTTCTGGTCATGCGGTTGAACGGCATTTCCTCCCGATCGTTGAGATACAGGTACTGACGCAGATACACACCCAGTTCTTCCAGCAGGTAACGCCCCCTGCCGATGAGCGGGAAATTGCGCAGAACCGTATGCCTGGGCTGGAAGTAATCGTACAGGGCCAAGCCCAGGGCGGCCACTATCAGCCCACCAAACACCATCCACAACAGCGCCATCTTGGTGATGGATCAGGCGATGGTAATCCACGAAGCCAGATAGACATCCTGGATGGCATGCAACAGAGCCACGCCTTCTTCCATGGGTCGCTGGAAGGCCTTGCGCCCCGAGATAAGCCCCATGCCACCGGCACGCTTGTTGATCACCGCAGTGCGCACCGCCTGGGCAATATCATTGCGCCCAGAAGCACCGCCCGAGTTGATCAGGCCACAGCGCCCCATATAGCAATTCACCACCTGGTATCTGGTCATATCGATGGGGTGATCGGAGGTCAGTTCCGCGTCTACCTTGGCATGGGTCTTGCCAAAGCCGATCGCCTTGTACCCGCCATTGCATTCGGGCTGCTTTTGTTTGACGATATCGGCCCCCATGGTGGCTGCCAGATGATTGGCCTGGCCAGTCAGATCGGAAGCCAGATGATAATCCACACCTTCTTTTACAAAGGCATTGTTGCGCAGGTAGGCCCACAGGATGGTGGCCAGCCCCTGTTCATGGGCATAGGAAAAGGCATGCTGTATCTCCACAATCTGTCGCCGGGATTCCTCCGAGCCGAAATAGACGGTGGCTCCCACCGCCACTGCCCCCATGTCCACCGCTTCATCCACAGAGGCAAACAGGGTCTGGTCGTAGGTGTTGGGATAGGAGAGCAGCTCATTGTGGTTGAGTTTGAGGATGAAGGGGATCTTATGGGCATAACGCCTGGCCACCATGCCCAGGACCCCCCGGGTGCTCGCCACGGCGTTGCACCCCCCTTCCAGGGCGAGATGCACGATGGCTTCTGGATCGAAATAGGCAGGTTCCGGCGCGAAGGAAGCCCCTGCCGAATGCTCGACCCCCTGGTCTACCGGCAGGATAGACAGGTAGCCGCTCCCTGCCAGCCGTCCATGGCTGCACAAAGCCTGAAGATTGCGCAGCACGGCAATGGGCCGGTCACTGGGCACGAAGACGCGGTCGATGTAATCCGGCCCGGGTAGTATCAGTTTCTCCCTGGACACGGTGCGACACTGATGGTTGAGCAGGCCGTCTGCCTCACCACCCAACAAAGCCTCGATATCGGTCATGATTGCTCCTCCATAGGGTTTTTCCATTGTAATGGATATAGCTTGCAAAGCACACGTTGTACTCAGCACCTCAGTGCGAGGAGAGTATCCTGGATAAAAATGCCCGTGTCCTTGGTTGCCTTGGGGCGTTGAACATGACCTCGGGGCTCCCGTGCTCCAGGATAACCCCCTTGTCCAGAAACACCACCTCATCGGCCACATTGCGCGCAAAACCCATCTCATGGGTCACTACGATCATGGTCATGCCACTGTGCGCCAGGTCGCGCATCACGGCCAGAACCTCACCGACCATCTCCGGGTCGAGCGCCGAGGTGGGTTCGTCGAACAACAACAACCTGGGCTCCATAGCCAGAGCACGGGCAATGGCCAGGCGCTGTTGCTGACCACCGGACAGTTGAGCGGGATATTGCCTGGCATGATCCAGCATGCCCACCTGCTCCAGCAAAGCGACAGCCCGGTCTTCCGCCTCCCGCCGCCCGAGCCCCAGAACCCGTTGCAGGGGCATGGTGATATTGTGCTGGGCGTCCAGATGACCGAAGAGATTGAAATGCTGGAACACCATGCCCACCTGACGACGCACCTGTCGCAAACGCCTGCCGTCCTGCCTGCCCGGCTCCAGAAGCACCTCGCCGACCCGGATCGAGCCGCCATGGAAGGTTTCAAGCCCGTTGATACAGCGTATCAATGTGGATTTACCCGAACCGCTCTGGCCAATGATGACCATCACCCGGCCCAATGGGACCTCGAGGCTCACATCGCGCAAGATGGGCTGTGGCCCAAAGCATTTGTTGAGATGGTTGACCGAGACAAACAGGCTCATAATCCGCCGCGGCGCTGCAGCCGCAGTTCGGTGTGGCGCAGCAGGGCCGAAAAGCCAAGTGTTATGGCCAGATACAGCAAGGCGATGAGTGCATAGACCTCGAAGGCCTGAAACGTGGTGGCGATATAGACCTGGCCCTGGCGCACCAACTCCCCCACACCAATGACAGAAAGGATGGAGGTATCCTTGATGCTGGTGATGGCCTGATTGCCAAGGCCCGGGATCATGCGGCGAAAGGCCTGGGGCCAGATCACCCAGAGATAGACCTGGACCAGGGACAACCCCAGGGCCAGTCCCGCCTCACGTTGTCCAGGACTGATGCTGATCATGGCACCGCGCACAATCTCGGCGATATAGGCAGCGGCATTCATGGCAATGACCAGCACGCTGGCGGTCAACGGCCCGATGGGCCGGCCAATGAATTGCGGCAGGCCATAAAACAAAAAGAGCGCCTGAACCAGCAAGGGCGTGCCCCGGAAAAACTCCACATAGAGCAAAGCCGGTGCCCGCCATAGCCATGTGCCCAGTCCTGCCAGACCCAGCAGCACACCGAGCAAGAAGCCTCCCCCCAACCCGGCCATTGAGATCCCCAGCGTATAGGGCAGTCCATGCAATACATAGGGCAATGCACCCCAGGCCGCCTGCAGGACATCCGCTGCCATACTCACTGCATCCAGTCAGCAGGTATGGCAAAGGATAGACTCATGGAGAGGAGGCCGCTGGGTGAAACCATTTGTCCACAATGGCCTGCAACGCGCCTTCCCGTTTCATGTCGGCCAGGGCTTTGTTGATTTTTGGCAACCAGGCAGAATGCTTGGGTAAGGCGATACCATAATCCTCTCCTTGATAGAGCGGGCCCACCACCTTGACCCTGCCTTGTCCCCTGACGGTCACAAAATACTCAAGGGTTGGCCGATCGAAAACCGCTGCATCGGCAGCCCCGGTCATGACGGCCATGAACATCTGGGACTGATCTGGATAAGGGATCAATGTGGCCTTGGGGATCTCGCGTTTGATGAAATCCACGCTGGTGGTCCCAAGCTGGGTGGCCACGCGCTTGCCTTGCAGCTGCCCTTTGTCTTTTATCTCATCATTGGAACTGGGAACCAGGATACTGAGCCCGGCTGTGAAATAGGGCGCGGAAAAATCCACCACCATAGCCCGCTGCTGGGTAATGGAAATACCCGAGATGGCCATATCGATGGCACCCGCCTGCAAAGCAGGAATGATGCCATTGAAATCCATGCTCTTGTACTGGGGCGTGAAACCCGCCCGCTTGCCCAGGGCATCCATGAGTTCGATGTCGAATCCCACCAAATTGCCGGACTGAGTATCCAGCATCTCGAAAGGCACAAATCCTGGATTCGTGGCCACAGTCACCTTGACAGGCCTGGCAGGTGACTGTTGGGCATTCACCTGCAGACTGCAGCAGGCGGTCAGCAGCAATCCACCAAGCCTGCCCATACGAACCAGGTGGCGCCATATCCCCACATGCATGGTACGGATCCCTCTTGTCGCTCTCACCTGCATCACCCCCCCAGACATAAACACATTCATGCTGCATGCCAGCCATGCGCCGCGATTGGGTCACCATGGCAAGTCGGCCTCTCTGGACAAAATCCCAGACGACATGGTCCGGCGATCTTTCAGCAAGACTCAGCAAGTCTACTCCTAGCAAGTTTACTGCCATGATCTGGAAAAGTGCTTCGCATCAGCAAGAAGCCTTTTTTCGTCGCTGGAGCCGTCGCCGCAGCAGCGGTCTGTCAGCGGCTGCGCAAGGCAAGCTGCAAGGCAGCACCAGGCAAACCCAGACTCTGGCGGAAGCGGGATGTCAGGTAGCGTTGATAGGCGGGGTCCAGTTCCTCCACGCCCTGTCCATGGATTACCACACAAAGTGGTCGCCGCCCCCCCTGGTGGGCATAACGCGGCTTGATGCGGCGCCCCCCCAACTGCAAGGGAGGTGGGTGCTCTGCCACCGCCTGGGCCATGATGCGCGTCAATTCTGCGGTGGGCAGATCAGCCCTTACCGCATCGGCCACCTGCATGACCTGCTGCATCAGGGCGCCAAGCCCATGCCGGCGCTGGGCAGCGGTGCACACCACAGGACAAAAGGCCAGGGCAGGCGCATGAAACCGCAGCTCTTCCATAACACGGCGCTGATCGGTCCTGGTAGCCAACAGATCCGTCTTGCTCAGGGCGAAGACCACACCGGCACCACGGCGCAAGGCAAGGCTCGCCAGCCTGGTGTCCTGCTCGGTGATGCCGTCGGCGGCATCCACCACCACAACCACCACGTCCGCCTGATTGACCGAGACGATGGCCTGGCTCACACTGAGCTCTTCCACGCCACCTTGCACCCTGCTGCGACGGCGCATGCCGGCGGTATCGATCAGCGTCAGGCATCGCCCCCGGTAGGTCATGGGTACGAGAATGCGATCCCGCGTGGTCCCGGGAACATCCGAGGTCAACAGGCGCTCCTCTCCCAGCAGCGCGTTGATCATCGTGGATTTACCCGCATTGGGCCGCCCGACGAAAGCAAACCTGGGCTCATCCTGGGACCCACGGTCAGCGTCACCTGCCAGGCAGAACCCCTGCAGTGCACAGCGCAATGCCTCGAGGCCCTGGCCATGCAATGCAGAAACCGGATAGGCATCACCCAATCCCAATTCCGCAAAACTGGCCTGGACCAGCAAGCTGTCCCTGCCTTCTGCCTTGTTGGCCACCAGCAGCACAGGCCGCCCCAAGCGGCGCACCTCTTGGGCAATGGCATGATCACCAGCTACCGGACCTGTTCTGGCGTCCACAACCAGCAAAAACAGCTGGGCCTGTTGCATGACCCTTCTGCTGTGGGCAGCCACCAGGGCATCGATGGGGTCTTCATGGCCATCGAGACCACCTGTATCCAGCAGCTCACAGCATGCCCCGTCCCTCAGGATACACAAGCCCTGCTTCCAGTCCCTGGTCAAGCCAGGCTGGGGGCCCACCAACGCCTCATGCCGTGTGGTCAGGCGGTTGAAAAGCGCGCTCTTGCCCACGTTGGTGCGGCCAATGAGAGCAACGAGGGGCTGCTGTTGTGCTGAGCACGCATCCATGGCAAAGCGCTCTGTTCGTTCTAGAGAAAAATAGAGCAGATCAGTATATCAGAAAAATCAATGGGGCAACACACCTTGCTGCCCTGATGCAGGGCAGCAAGGCTTCGGTTGAGCAAAACGCCATGGGTGATCAGCCAAACCGGCCGGTAATATAGTTTTCTGTCTCCAGCTTGCTGGGTTTGGTGAACATGCGCTCGGTCTCGCCGAATTCCACCATGGCGCCCAGGTACATGAAGGCGGTGAAATCGGAGATTCGTGCTGCCTGCTGCATGTTATGGGTGACAATGATGATGGTATAGTCCTTTTTCAGCTCCGTGATCAATTCCTCGATCTTGGCGGTTGACTTCGGGTCAAGGGCCGAGGTGGGTTCATCCAGCAGGATCACCTCGGGGCGCACCGCGATGGTACGCGCGATACACAACCTTTGCTGCTGACCTCCGGACAGGCTGGTTCCAGCCTGTTTGCGCTTCTTTTTGACCTCATCCCACAACGCAGCCTTCTCGAGCGCCCATTTGACCCGATCTTCCAGCTCGCTTTTGGCAATGGACTCATTGAGCCGAATGCCGAAGGCCACGTTGTCTTCGATACTCATGGGAAAGGGGGTTGGTTTCTGAAAGACCATGCCAATGCGCCGCCGGAGTTGATCCACATTGATCGCAGGGCTCAGAATGTCGGTGTGATCCAACAGCACCTCGCCTTCAGCCCTGTGTCCCGGATAGAGCTCATAGATGCGGTTCAGCACCCGCAACAGCGTGGATTTTCCACAACCCGAGGGGCCAATGAAGGCGGTGACCCGGTGCTCGGCAATATCCAGATTGACATCCCCTAAGGCACGCTGCCCACCATAATAGAAGGCAAGATCCTTGATGCGCATCTTCATGGTGACTGGCTCCAGCTGACCATTGCCATCTCTGGATGGGAAGAAGCTGGGAACAATGGTGTTTTGCATGGTCACAGCTCTCTTTTGCTGGTTGCCGTCAGGAAGCGGGCCGTAATGCTCAACAGGAGGACCACCATGGTAATCACCAGGGCCCCGGCCCAGGCCAGGGTCTGCCAATTCTCGAAGCTGCTGTTGGCAAAGTTGAAGATGACCACGGGCAGATTGGGCATGGGCTGGGAAAGATCGATACTCCAGTACTGATTACCCAAGGCCGTGAACAGCAAAGGGGCCGTCTCCCCGCTGATGCGGGCAAACCCCAGCAGGATACCTGTGATGACCCCGTTCATGGCGGCACGATAGCCTATCTTGATGATCATCACGTAGCGCGGCGCTCCCATGGCAGCACACGCCTCCCGCAAGGTATCGGGCACCAGGCGGATCATGGTCTCAGTGGTCTGCAGGACCACCGGCACCACGATAATGGCCAGCGCGATGGCACCGGCCCATCCTGAAAATCCCCCGAATGGGGCAACGGCAAACTCGTAGACGAACAGCCCGATGATGATCGATGGCGAGCTCAACAGCACATCGTTCATGAAGCGCACTCCGTCGGCAAGCCTTGTATAACGGCCATATTCAGCCAGATAGGTTCCTGCCAGCAATCCCACGGGGCTTGCCAAGGCGATGGCCAGAAGATTCATCATGAGGCTGCCCACCATGGCGTTGCGCAAGCCCCCTGTCGTCATGCCAGGCCCTGGTGTATCAGCACGAAACAGCTCCATGGACAGGCTGGGCCATCCCTTGAGCAGCACCGTCACCAGGATCCAGGCCAGAAACGACAGCCCCACTGCCACCGCACTCATGGAGAGCCAGAGAAACAGATGATTGACCAGACGCCGCCTGCGGTAACGCGACATCATCCCGCTGCCTTCCTGCGCAAGCGCCACAACAAGAGCCGAGCCGCCACCAGCACCACCACGGCGATCAAGAACAGCACCAGACCCAGGGCCATCAGTGATGATGTATAAAGATCATCATCTGCCTCGGCGAACTCGTTGGCCAGCACCGAGGAGATGGTATTGCCTGGTGAAAAAAGCGACGGGCTGATCAGAAAAGCATTGCCGATGACCAGCGTCACCGCCATGGTTTCACCCAGTGCCCGGCCCAGGCCCAGCATGATGCCCCCCACCAGGCCAAGCTTGGTCTGCGGCACCACGATCCTGACCATCACCTCCCAGGTGGTCGCCCCCACGGCATAGGCCGACTCCTTGAGCGCCTTGGGCACCACATCGAAGACCTCGCACATCACCGCGGAAATGAAGGGCGTGATCATCAGAGCCAGGATCAACCCGGCGGTGAGCATGCCCACGCCCATGGGCGGGCCCTGAAAGAGCAGACCAATGCCCGGGAGCCTGCCCAGCGTATCGTGCAGTAAGGGCTGCACATGCTGGCCAAAGAGGGGGGCAAAGACAAACAATCCCCACATGCCATAGATGATGCTGGGGATCCCTGCCAACAGCTCGATGGCCACCATCAGGGGGCGGCTCAGTATGCGGGGGCTGAGCTCGGTGATGAACATGGCAATGCCAAAACTCAAGGGTACGCCGATGACAATGGCGATGACCGAGGTCACCAGTGTGCCATAGATAGGCGCCAAGGCGCCAAAATTGCCATTGATGGGGTCCCATTCATTATGGAACAGAAAACCCACGCCATGCTTTGCAAGGGTCTGCCAGCTCCCCATGATCAAGGAGAGCAGGATGGCTCCCAGAACCGCCAGCACCAGCGCCGCACAGGCCAACGTCACCAGCTCAAAGACTTGATCTGTGATATTGCGGCTTGCCACGCTGGCCTTCTTCAACTCACCAAGAGCAGCGGCCTCTCTGGTATTCATGAATGAATTGCACTACCTGATGCTGTATTACCTGCCCACCCTGTCCCCATACGGAACCGATGGACCTCGATGTTTCGGAACAGACATGTCATGAGGGATCGCTCATTCTCCCTCAGGCGTCCACAATGGCTTGCCGTCCGGATCCCGGAACGACTCATGCCAGGTATTCCTGATCATGTCCACCACCTTGTCTGGCAAGGCCACATAATGGAGCTCGGTGGCCAGGGCAGCTCCTTCCCGGAAACACCAGTCGAAAAACTCAAGAGCCGCTTGCGCCGCCTTCGGGTCAGCTGGTCGCATGGGCATCAGGATGAAGCTTGCCGCCGTCATGGGCCAACTCGCAGCCCCCGGCTGATTGCTGAGAATCACGCTATAGCCTGATGCAGCTCGCCAGTCCGCATTGGCGGCGGCAGCCTGAAAGCCTTCGAGCTGCGGTTCTACGAATGCCCCATCACGGTTGCGCAGGCTGATCACAGGCTCGCTGTGCAGGGCATAGGCATATTCAACATAGGCTATGGCTCCAGGGACTCTTCCCGCCATGGACGAGACCCCTTCGTTGCCCTTGGCGCCTATGCCCACAGGCCACTTGACCGCCTTGCCCACACCGACAGCTTTCTGCCATGCCGCACTCTGGGTGGCCAGATAATAGGTAAAATTGAAGGTGGTCCCCGAACCATCGGAGCGGTGCACCACGGAGATGTCCTGTTTGGGCAACGCTAACCCCGGGTTGAGCTCCTTGAGGGCTGGGTCATCCCAGCTCTTGATCTCCCCCAGAAAAATCCGCGCCAGCACATCGCCTGTCAGCTTGAGCTTGGCTCCCTTGAGCTGGGGCAGGTTGACCACCGGCACCACGCCACCGATGATCATGGGCCACTGCACCAGACCGGACTTACCCAATTCAGTGGCGTCCAAGGGATCGTCAGAGGCACCAAAAACAACGGTGCGCGCCTTGATCTGCTTGATGCCGCCACCAGAGCCAATGGACTGGTAGTTGATGCGGACACCCGTCGCTTTTTCATAGGCAGCGGCCCAGCGGGCATAGACAGGATAGGGAAATGTCGCTCCAGCACCAGTGATGTTGATGCCTGCTGCCAGGGACTGACCCATCCAGGCCATCATCAGGAAAGCACCCAGGATGCGCATTTTTCCTCCTTCTGGGATTATACCCTTTGTTCATGATGGATGAGGCAGATGGCCGGGCTTGCCCCAACTGCCACGATTGCCCGCTCACCACCGCCTGGCGGGAACACAGCAGGCACCATCATAGCGACGCTACTTGACGTTTTCATGACATGATCCCGTCGTACCTCCAGGATCTTCTGCCGGAGGCTGTTACGGCAAGTAAGCCGGCTGTTTCATTTGCCGATTGCTGTAAAAGGCCGCATAGCGCCGGGCCAGCATGGTCTGGCGGCTTGTCATGGGGATGGGCACCCCTGACAGGAAGACCTGCTGAGCGCTGCTGGCCACTTCCAGGGGGTCGCCATCCCACAGCACCACATGGGCCAGCTTGCCGGGCTCCAGGCTGCCCAGCAGGTGGTCTATGCCGGCAAGCTCGGCACCGCGGATGGTGATGGCCCGCAGCCCATCCATCCAGGAAAGACCATGGGCCACGGCATTGCCTGCGGATTGGCGCAGGTTGCGCGCGTTGTGAGATTCGGCAATGGTAAAGGCAAACCGCACCCCGGCCCTGGCCAGCAGGGCTGGCTGGTCCAAGCGCGCAGCCAGGGTATCGAAGGAGATGGGCAGGTTCTGCAAGGGATCCAGCAATACCCTCACCTGTTCTGCTGCCAGCCTGCTTGCCACCAGATGAGCCTCGCTGGCGCCACTGATGACGAGCCGGACGCCAAACGGCTTGAGCACATCCAGCAGGTGTTCCATGTCGGCGGCCCGATCCACGCGCACCACCAGCGGGATGATACCCCCCAGCACCGCCACCAGGGCTTCAAGATCGGGACGGGCCAGGGCGTAGTGGCGTCGCTGACCACTGTCGTATGCCAGTCGGTTGGCGGACAAATCACGGGCATCCTCCAGCGCTTCTCGCAATATGGTCAGCCCCATGGCCCGGGAACCTTGCGCCCGGGAAGCACCCTGCTCGCCAAGCGTCACGAACAGGGCCGAGGGGCGGCGCAGCAGGGGTTTCTGGTTGAACTGCACCACAGCTCCCATGCCGGCCAGGATGGAACCGCCATCCATGCCGGGAGCCAATTGCATGGCCGTCAGCCCCTCGATGCGATTGACAGCAACGGCCACAGAGCGCGGATTGTAGCCCAGCGACACATCCAGGGCCGCACCCAGCCGCCCTGTGTGCGCCACGTTGTCCACCGTGGCCTGCTCACCAGGCACCTCGGCCACACCCAGGGCGCCTTGTGGATCGAACAGGCCGGCTGTCACCACCTTGGCCTGCAACACAGTGGCATGGGGGGGCGCTGGCAGCTGTGGCCCCACAGCGCGAATCAGGCCATCCTCGATCAGCACGGCACCGGGTTCGAGTGGCTGCGCGTCCACCCCTGTATAAAGTTTTTGTGCATTGATCAGATAGCTCGCCGCTCCCTGCGCTCCCATGGCCATGATTGCCACTATTCCTCCTGTCAAAAGAAACAAGCACCTCATGGCGCCCCCATCTCCACCACAGTACCCAGCTCGAAGTCAGAGGCCGCGTGAGCCCCGGTGCGTGCATGCACCAGAGCCCCATCGATATACACCTGGTCCACCAGGCTGTAGACACTGAATGGGTCGCCACTCCATAGCACCACATCGGCCATCTTGCCTTCCTCCAGGGAACCTGTCTGCTGGGCAATACCCAGGACCCGGGCTGGGTGCAGTGTCACCCAGGCCAGCGCCTGGGCCTTGGTCACCGCGAGACCCAGGCGCTGGCCTGCAGCCCACGCCTTGGTCATTTCCTGGTTGAGCCGCTGGATGCCATGTGGATCGTCGGAATGCAAGGCCACGCATGCTCCCTGGACCTGCAGCAGCGCGGCATTCTCCCGAATGCCATCCCAGGACTCCAGCTTGAAACCCCACCAATCCGCCCATACCACGGCACACACATCGCGCCGCGCCAACAGATCCGCCACCTTGTAGGCCTCGGTGGCATGGTGAAAGGCAGCAATACGAAAACCGAACTCCTGGGCCAGATCCAGCATCTGGGCCATCTCGTCAGCCCGGTAACAATGGACCTGGGCAGCCATCTCTCCTTGCAGCATACGACCCAGGCTCTCCAGTTTCAGGTTCCTCTCGGGTGGCTGCTCATTGCCTCCATGGCTTGTGGTCTGTTGCCAGCGCTGCCAACGCTGCACGTAGCCCTGCGCCTGGACCAGGGCCTCTCGAAAACCAGCCATATTCCCCATGCGCGTCATGGGCAATTGCTTGCGCCGCCCATAGACCCTCTTGGGATTTTCGCCGCAAGCCATCTTCATTCCGGCTCCAGCCCCTGGGAACTTCATGCCCTGGACGGTGCGCGCTGGCACATTCTTGAGCACGGCGGTCCAGCCGCCGAACAGGTTGGCCGAACCCGGCAACACGGCCAGTGTGGTCACACCACCTTCTCGTGCCAGGCGAAAACCCGGGTCCTGGGGCCAAATACCATGTTCGGCGCGCACCTGGGCGGTATTTGGATCAGACATCTCATTGCCGTCCTGATGGGCCTCCACCTCTGGGCTCGGATAATCCCCCAGATGGGAGTGCGGATCAATCAGCCCCGGCGTCACATAGCGCCCCTTTGCCTCGACGACCTGTGTCTGGGCTGGAAGCCGCGGCTTTCGAGAACCCACATAGGCAATCTTGCCTGCCTGCAGCAGGACAAAACCCTGCTCGATGAATCCTCCGTTGCCAAAATAGATGGCGGCATGCTGCAACAACACCGGGGATGCCGCGGGGCGCTGGTAGGTGGAAGGATAGGGGTCCTGGGCAAAGATCACAGCCTCCTTTTTCTGGTCGTCAGGGTGGCAGCCGGTCATGGTCAAGAACAGCAATAGGGGCAACGAGGCCCAGGTACTCGTGGGGTGCACCTTGCTTCTCCTGTTCCTTCTGGGGCCACCTCATCATATGACATCGTGCGAAAGGCTCCAGGCACGGGCAACCACTCTGTGGCCGGGTCCTGTGGCAATCGATAGCGTGCCGGATACCCGACCCGCCACAGATAGAGCCCATCCGGAGGTGCTGTTGGTCCAGCCCGACTGCGGCATCCCGCATCCGCCACCTGCCTGAGCCAACCGCATGGATGCCTGCCCTCGCCGATCAGCAACAGACTGCCCACCAGAATCCTGACCATATGCTGCAAAAAGGCATTGGCGGTTATCTGTATCATCACCCAGCAACCAACACGTTGCACCTGGGCAGCAAAGATGCGCCGCGCCGTGGTTCGTGACTGGCAATCCTTGCCACGAAAGGCCCGGCAGTCGCGCTCTCCCAGCAATGTCTTCAGGGCATGATCCATGGCTTTGTCATTCAGGGGTCGATGATGTATCAAGGCGCGCTGCTCGACCAAGGGGTGACGAACCCTCGAGTTATAGATGAAATACCTGTAGGTGCGCCACAAGGCGCTGCGGCGCGCATCGAAATCCTGGGGTACCCGCTTCACCCACTGCACCGCGATCTGGGATGGCAGGAAATGATTGGTGCCATGGATCCAGGCTGCCATTGCCCGATGCCCAGGCGCATCGCAATGGATGACCTGACCTGTGGCATGGACACCTGCATCGGTGCGCCCCGCGCAGAACACGGCGATGGGCGTATCCGCAATGGCAGACAGGGCCTTCTCCACCAATGGCTGCACGGTGGGGGCGTCGCCCTGGCCCTGCCAACCCTGATAGGAAGCCCCCAGATAGCTCACCCCCAAGGCAAGGCGCACCTTTGGACTCGCATCCGCCATTGCCTATGGTGACATCTGGGTCGGCCTGGCAGGCCAGCCCCGGGTCAGGTGTACTCCCTATGCCTGGCCAGCCTGGTAATTCGCTCAAAAAGCCGGGAACCCTCAGCGTCATCAC
>WOYI011116834.1_pt2 | contig 24190 bp, 16 predicted proteins | sample 6423411 | NCBI WGS metagenome assembly WOYI01 (sample SAMN13441803, study PRJNA592873) | oil field metagenome | biome: oil field; feature: oil-well bore; material: oil-contaminated soil; isolation source: oil-contaminated soil from oil-well borehole | place: Germany: Wietze | collected 2016-10-18 ... | reverse complement strand
CTAGGCTGGAGCCCGTGACGGCGACGGCTCCCCTCCTCCCCGACAGGCGACCGTCGATCTACGACCGCTGGTCTGCCCGGGCGGCCGGGGATCCGCGCCTCGCGCGCCGGTGGGCGTGGCTCTCCCCGGCTCTGGTGACGCTGCTGGCCGGCATCCTGCGCCTGTGGAATCTCGGGCACCCGCACGCGTTCGTCTTCGACGAGACCTACTACGCAAAGGATGCCTGGACCCAGTGGGTGCTCGGCTACGCGGCCACATGGGGCGACGGTGCGAACGAGGAGTTCCTCGCGGGCAGCACCGACACGTTCACCACGACCGGCAGCTTCGTCGTCCATCCGCCGCTGGGCAAGTTCTTCATCGGGCTCGGCATGGCGCTGTTCGGCGCGGACTCGTCGTTCGGCTGGCGGATCGCCGGCGCCATCATCGGCACCGCGACCGTGCTGCTGCTGTACGTCATCGCCAAGGCGATGACCGGGTCGGTGCCTTTCGCCACCGTCGCCTCCTTGCTGATGGCGATCGACGGGCTCGCGATCGTGCTGAGTCGGGTCGCGCTGCTGGATGTCTTCCTCACCTTCTTCATCCTGCTGGCGTTCTGGTTCGTCCTGCTCGACCGGCGGACGCACCTCCCCCGGATCGCCGCCCTGATCGCCGAGCGGTGGGGCGATGGCGCGATTCCGGCGTGGGGACCCGTGCGCTGGAACCGCCCCTGGCTCATCGCGGCCGGCGCGGCGGCGGGCGCCGCGACGGCGGTGAAGTGGTCGGGCCTGTACGTGATCGCCGGCCTCGGCATTTACCTCGTGGTCACCGACGCCCTGGAACGCCGCCGTGCGGGTGTGCGGATCTGGCCCGCGGATGCCGCCTTCCGTCAGGGAGCCGCCACGTTCGTGCTGTTCGTCCCGGTCGCGCTCGTGGTCTACCTGAGCTCATGGATCGGATGGCTCACCACCGCCGGCGGCTATGACCGGCAGGCCGCCGATCTCGTGCCCGCCTCAGGATTCTGGTCGTGGGTGCCGACCGCGCTGCAGAGCCTGTGGCTGTACCACCGCGCGATCTACGACTTCCACGTCGGGCTCGCCTCCGAGCACGGGTACGCGAGCCCCGCATGGCAGTGGCCGCTGCTGCTGCGCCCGACGTCGATGTACTACAACGCCACACCGCAGGGACAGGCGGACTGCGTGGCGGCGAACGGCTGCGTCGAGAACATCTACAGCATGCCGAACCCGCTCATCTGGTACGCCGCCGTGGCCGCGGTGCTGTATCTGGTGTACCGGTTCGTCCGCACTCGCGACTGGCGGTTCGCTCTCATCCTCACCGGGGTCGGCGTCACGTACATGCCGTGGCTGCTCTACCCCGAGCGCACGATGTTCCAGTTCTATACGATCGCGATCCTGCCGTTCATGCTGCTGGCGCTCACCTTCGCGCTGCGCGACATCGCCGGCGCGTCGCGCAGCGACCGCCACCGGCGCACCACCGGGCAGCGGGTCGTGATGGTCTTCCTGCTGGTCGCGGTCGGTCTGTCGGCGTTCTGGTACCCGATCCTCACCGGCACCGAGGTGCCGTACGTCTTCTGGCAGGCGCACAACTGGATGCAGACCTGGATCTGATCGTCAGGCGACGAGCGCGTCCGGGTCGGTGACCGGCAGCCGGCAGGCGAAATCGCGGCAGTCGTAAGCGGTCGGAAGCCCGTCTTTCGCCGTCTTCTCGGCGAACAGCTCGAAGCCCGCACGCGACCACTGCGCCGCCTGCGCGGGGGTCACGATCGCGAGCACGTCCGTCGGCACGGTGCGCGCAGCCGCGACGAGGGAGCCGTCTCGGTCCTCGGCGACGACCACGAGCTGACGGGGCGGAACGGCCAGGTGAGCGGCCACACGCAGCAGCGCGCCGTAGGCGAACGGCTGCGCGAGCGCCGCGGCCGCGTGCGCGGCGACGATCCGCTCCGCGGTCGATCGCAGGCCGGGTCCTGCGCCGAGCTGCCAGAGCGAGACGGCGGCATCGGCGAGGGAGGCGAACCCGGACGGCTCGTCGCCGTCGGAGGCGGCATCCGGCGTCTCGATCCCCTGGCCGGCCAGGACGGGGTCACCGCCGCCCGGAACCCGGATCGCGCCGGCCTCGTCGACACAGGCCCGCACGAGGTCGCGGGCCCGCTCGGCGTATGCCACCTCGCCTGTCGCGGCCGCCAGCCCCACCAGCCCGGATGCCAGCTGGCCGTAATCGGCGAGCGTCGCGGACGCGGTCGAGGCGATCTCATCGAGCGACGCACGGGCGAGCAGACCGCCAGGGCGGAGGTTGATGCCGATCACGGTGTCGGCCGCCCAACGGGCGGCCTCCACCCATGCGGGCTCATCCAGGCGCTGGCCGGCGTGGGCGAGCGCCCCGATCGCGATTCCGTTCCACCCGGTGACGACCTTTTCGTCGACCGCGGGCGGGTCGAGGGTGCCGCGTGCTGCGGCATCCATTGCGTAATAGCCGCCTTCGCTGCGGGCGCCGTCGATCCACGACTCGGAGTCCTGTGCCGCGCCGAATCCACCGGAAGGCTGCTGCAGGACCTCGATGAGGAACCGCGCGATGCCGCGTGCGGTCTGCTCGTCGCCGGCCTCGAGCGCGACCTCGAGCAGCTGCGCGTTGTCGATCAGCATCCGCTCGTAGTGAGGCACAGTCCAGTCGCGGCGCGTGGCGTAGCGGAAGAAGCCGCCCTCGACCGGGTCGCGCAGCGGCGAGCCGGCCATCGCGGCGAGCGCGCGTTCGGCGACGCGGGACGCCGCCGGGTTCGCTTCCCGTACCGCCGGAGCCTGCAGCAGCCGCAGCGCGGTCGCGACCGGAAACTTCGGCTCGGCGGGATCGCCCCCGCCGAATCCGCCGAACTCGCGGTCCTCGCGCGCTTGGACCAGCCCTGCGGCTTCGGCGAGGTCGTCGATGGACGGCAGTCGCCCGGCGCCGGATGCCGCCGCCCGCGCCTCGGCGAGCACTTCGGCGACGGCTGCCGCGGTGCCGTCGACCTGCTCGCGGCGCTCGGTCCACGCTGCCCGGACGGCGGCGAGAACCTGGGTGAACGACGGGATGCCGGAGCGGGGTTCCGGCGGGAAGTACGTGCCGGCGTGGAACGGCCGCCCCGCGGGCGTGGTGAAGACGGTCAGCGGCCAGCCGAGGTGCGGGGTGAAGGCCGCCGCCGCGGCGAGGTAGGCGGCATCCACCTCGGGGTGCTCTTCGCGGTCGACCTTGATCGCGACGAAGTCGCGGTTGATCAGGGCCGCGGTCTCGGCGTCGGAGAACGACTCGCGCGCCATGACGTGGCACCAGTGGCACGTCGAGTAGCCGATCGAGACGAGCACCGGAACGTCGCGCCGGCGCGCCTCGGCGAACGCGGCGTCACCCCACGGGTACCAGGCGACGGGATTTCCCGCGTGCGCCCGCAGGTACGGACTGGCGGAGGTCTCGAGCCGGGGATTCACGGCTCCAGGCTACGTCGAACTGCGCCATGGGGATCGTCATACCGTTGCGCGCTCTCGGCTTGAGCCACGACCACGGGGTGCCCGCCGCTCGGTACGATCGAAGGCTATGCCCGCGCCCGAACCCGTCATCTCGTATCCGCCGGAGCTGCCCGTCAGCGCCGCGCGGAACGAGATCGCGCGCGCGATCCGCGATCATCAGGTCGTGATCGTCGCCGGCGCGACCGGCTCGGGCAAGACGACGCAGCTGCCGAAGATCTGTCTCGAGCTCGGCCGCACCCGCATCGCGCACACCCAGCCCCGCCGCATCGCTGCGCGCACGATCGCCGAACGCATCGCCGAAGAGCTCGAAGTGCCGCTCGGCACCACGGTCGGATACAAAGTGCGCTTCACCGACAAAGTGCAGGAAGACACGCGCATCGCGCTCATGACCGACGGCATCCTGCTCAACGAGATCCACCGCGACCGGCTGCTGCGCCGGTACGACACGATCATCGTCGACGAGGCGCACGAGCGCTCGCTCAACGTCGACTTCCTCATCGGCTACCTCACCCAGGTGCTGCCCCAGCGTCCCGACCTGCGCGTCGTCATCACCAGCGCGACGATCGATCCGCAGAGCTTCGCGAAGCACTTCGCGGATGCCGAGGGCACCCCCGCGCCGATCATCGAGGTCTCGGGGCGCACGTATCCCGTCGAGATCCGCTACCGCGGCCCCGAGGATGCCGCAGCCGACGAGGTCGACGGCATCACCGCCGCCCTGCGCGAGCTCGATCACGAGGCTCCTGGAGATGTGCTCGTCTTCCTGCCGGGTGAGGCGGAGATCCGGGATACGACAGATGCCGTTCGCGGCATGTACGCGAAGGATGCGGCTCCGACCGAGGTGCTCCCCCTGTACGGCCGCCTCAGCGCGTCCGAGCAGCACCGGGTCTTCGAACGCTCCAGCATGCCCGGCGTCCGTCGCCGCGTGATCCTGGCGACCAACGTCGCGGAGACGAGCCTGACCGTCCCCGGCATCCGTTACGTGATCGACACCGGCACGGCGCGCATCTCGCGCTACAGCGCCCGCACGAAGATCCAGCAGCTGCCGATCGAGGCGATCTCGCAGGCCTCGGCGCAGCAGCGCGCGGGGCGCGCGGGACGCACCGCGCCGGGCATCGCGATCCGCCTCTACGCCGAGGGGGACTTCGACAAGCGCCCCGAGTTCACCGAGCCCGAGATCCTGCGCACGAGCCTCGCCTCGGTCATCCTGCAGATGCTCTCGCTCGGGTTCGGCGACATCACCTCCTTCCCGTTCCTGACACCGCCCGACTCGCGGGGTGTGAAGGCGGCGTTCGACCTCCTGCTCGAGCTCGGCGCGGTGCGCCCGCCCTCCCGCAGCGAGGGCGGCGGAACCGCACGGCTGACCGACCTCGGCCGCGAGATCTCGCGCCTGCCGATCGACCCGCGCTTCGCGCGCATGCTCATCGAGGCCAGGCGCGTCGGCGTGCAGCGCGACGTGCTCGCGATCGTCGCCGGCCTGTCGATCCAGGACGTGCGCGAACGGCCCGAAGAACGCCGGGAGGAGGCCGACCGGCTTCACGCGCGGTTCGTGGATCCGACGAGCGACTTCGTGACGCTGCTGAACCTCTGGAATCATCTGCAGGAGCAGCAGGCGGCCCTCGGCTCGAGCGCCTTCCGGCGCCTGTGCCGCTCCGAGCACCTGAACTATGTGCGGGTGCGCGAATGGGTCGACGTGCATCGCCAGCTGCGGACGCTCGTCGGCGCTCCACGCAACGACAAGCACGCGGACGACGCGACCGCCGACCCCGACCAGCTGCACAAGGCGATCCTGTCCGGCCTGCTCTCGCACATCGGCATCCTGGACGAGCGCACCACGCCCAAGGAGACCGGGCGCACCCCGCCGAAGGCGCCAGAGCGCGGCAACGCCAAGCGTCAGCCGGCCGGCGAATACATCGGCGCACGCGGCGCGCGGTTCGCGATCTTTCCGGGGTCCGGCCTGCGCAAGAAGCGGCCATCCGCGGTGATGGCGGCCGAGCTCGTCGAGACCTCGCGCCTGTTCGCCCGCACGGTCGCCGCCGTCGACCCGGCGTGGGCGGAGGCGCTCGCGGGCGACCTCGCCAAGCGCCGGCTCAGCGAGCCGCACTGGTCGAAAGCCGCGGGGGCGGCATCCGTCTACGAGAAGGTGACGCTGTTCGGGGTCGAGATCATCCCCCGGCGCCGAGCGCAGCTGGCGCGCTTCGACCGGCCGCTCGCGCGCGAGCTGTTCCTGCGGCACGCGCTGGTCGAAGGCGAGTGGGATCCGTTCGGGGGCCGCGCGAGCGAGCCAGGGGTGCGGGGCGGAGCCCCGTTGGGCACAGAAAAGCGACTGACGGCCTTCGAGCGACGCAATCTCGAGCTGCGCCGACGCCTCGAGAAGATCGAGGAACGCGAGCGCCGCCGCGACATCCTGGTCGGCGACGAGGCCGTGTACGCCTTCTACGACGCGCGCATCCCCCGCGATGTGTACGACGTGCGCTCGTTCGAGGCGTGGTGGCGGGACGCCGTGAACCGCACTCCGCGCCTGCTCGAGATGACCGAGGCCGACCTGCTCGACGATGCCGCCCGCGCCGACGAGCGCGCCTTCCCCGCGCGCTGGCGGCAAGGCGACCAGGTGCTGACTCTGACATACCGGTTCGAACCCGGTGCCGAGGATGACGGAGTGACCGTCGTCGTGCCCCTTCCGCTGCTCGCGCAGATCAGGCCCGACGGGTTCGACTGGCAGGTGCCGGGCATGCGCGACGAGATGATCACCGCGCTGCTGCGGGCACTGCCCAAAGCGATCCGCCGGCACGTCGTGCCCGCCGCGGACTGGGCGTCGCGCTTCGCGGAGGACCTCGCGGGCATGGGTCCGGAAGCGCACCACGGGATGCCCCACACCTCGCTCCGCGGTGCGCTGGCCACCCGCATCCAGCGGGTCGCGAACCAGCCGGTCACCGCCGCGGACTTCGAGCTCGACCGCGTGCCCGCGCACCTGCAGATCTCGTTCCGGGTCGTGGACGAGCGCGGCCGCCCGCTCGCATCCGGCCGGGAGCTCGCCCCGTTGCAGAAGCGGTTCGCCGACCGGGCGCGCACATCGGTCGAGAAGTCCCTGGCCCGGTCCTCGAGCGGGCGCCCCGCGCCGAGCCGCCCGGCACCGGACGGGCCGGACGCACCGGGTCCGCGGGCCGCCGCGGCACCCGGCGCGGGCATCACCCCGCGTACCGGCCTCACCGACTGGGACTTCGGCGACCTGCCCGAGGTGGTGGACACGAAAGTCGCGGGCGGCGTCGTGCGGGGCTACCCCGCCCTCGTCGACGAAGGATCCACCGTGGCGCTGCGGGTCGAGGCCACGCCTGAAGCCGCAGAGCGGGCGACCCGCGCCGGTGTGCGCCGGCTGCTTCTGCTGGCAGTGGCCTCGCCCGCGCCGTACGTACTGGAGCACCTGACCTCGGCCGAGAAGCTGGCGCTGGCGGCATCCCCCTATCCGTCGGCGAAGGCTCTGGTCGAAGACGCGCGCGTCGCGGTGGCGGATGCCGTCCTGGCCCGCATCGCCGAGGATTCGCTCGTGCGCACCCGCGCCGACTTCGAACGTGTGCGCGCCGCGCTCTCGGCGGCCGTGGTCGAGGAGACGTTCCAGACCGTATCGCTTTCGGCTCGCATCCTCACCGCGGCACGCGAGGCAGATCGCGCGCTTCGCGCGCAGAACTCGCTCACCCTGCTCGGCGCGCTGAACGACGTGAAAGGGCAAGTCGCCGGGCTCGTCTTCCCCGGCTTCGTGTCGAAGATCGGCCTCGCCCGGCTCGCGCACGTGCCCCGGTACCTGCGCGGTGCGAAGGAGCGGGTCGAGGGGCTCGTCGACAATCCCGGCCGGGACCGGCAGCGCATGACCGAGTTCGAGCGTGCGGCTGCGGCCTTCGCCGAGGCGGGCGGGGCGATCCCTCCCGCCGAGGACGCACCACCGGCCCTCGTACGCACCCGCTGGCTGCTCGAGGAGTACCGCGTGAGCCTGTTCGCGCAGCACCTCGGCACGGCCGAGGCGGTCTCGCTGCAGCGGATTCAGAAGTCCCTGCGCGAATAGTGCCCGGGAATCACGAATAGTCCCCGGGAATAGTGCCCGCCAGCCGAAAGGTTGGCCCTTGTCATGGCTCACGCGATCACCTACACCGAGTTCGGCGGACCCGAGGTCCTCACCCTCATCGAGATCCCGACTCCGTCGCCCGGGCCGGGCGAGATCGCGGTGCGCGTCGAAGCAGCCGGAGTCAACCCGATCGACGGCAAGCTGCGCTCCGGGCAGCGTGCGTCCGCGCCGATCACAGAGCCCCGCCGGGTCGGCGGGGACGGCGCCGGCATCGTCACCGCGACCGGCGACGAGGTCGACGGCTTCCGGGTCGGCGACGCGGTGGTCGTGTTCAGCGCGCCGGGGACATACGCGACAGACATCGTGGTGAGCGCCGAGAACGCTCAGCCGCGCCCGCCGCAGGTCAGCGCCGCCGAGGGCGCCGGGCTCGGCATCCCGGTCGGCACCGCCTACCAGTCGCTGCGCTCGCTCGCCGTCGGACCGACCGACACGCTGCTCGTTCACGCCGGCTCCGGGGCTGTCGGCCAGGCGGCGATCCAGTTCGCGGTGCTGTGGGGCGCGACGGTCATCGCGACGGCATCCGAGCGCCGTTTCGATCGCATCCGCGAGCTCGGCGCCACCCCGGTCGCCTACGGAGTGGGCCTGGCCGATCGCGTCCGCGCCGTGGCGCCGCAGGGCATCACGGTCGCCCTCGACGCCGCCGGAACAGACGAGGCCATAGGCGCGTCTGTCGAACTCGTCCCCGATCGCGAGCGCATCGCCACGATCGTGCGGGGTCGGGATGCCGCGTCCTTCGGCATCCGCGCCTTCCAGGGAGGCGCGCCTGAGCCCCTGTCCGATCGTGCGCTCGGATGGCGGCGCGAAGCGCTCCCGGTGAGCCTGGCCCTGATGGCCGCCGGCCGGTTCTCGGTCGAGCTCGGCCCATCTTTCGCGCTCGCCGATGCCGCAGCCGCGCACCGGGCGGTCGAGAGCGGAACCGACGGCAAGGTCACGCTGGTCCCGTAGCATCCACGGCCACGCGTGCAACAGTTCGACACACGATCGAACAAGACACCGCGCGCTCCTCGACAATGGAGGCATGTCCGAGGCATCCCGATCCTTCGCGACGGCGCAGGTTCAGGCGGGTTACGTCCCCGGCACTGCCGAGAACACCGTCATCCCGCCCATCCACCAGTCGAACGCGTTCGAGTTCGACTCGCTCAGCGAGGCACGCGATCTGTTCGCACTGCGGCGCGAGGGCAACATCTACAGCCGGACCGCCAACCCGACCGTGCTCGTGTTCGAGCAGCGGGTGGCCGAGCTCGAGAACGGCATCTCGGCCGCGGCGGTCGCGTCCGGCCAGGCCGCGGTGGCGCTGGCGCTGCTGGCGCTGGCGAAGCAGGGCGAGCACATCGTCGCGGCGAGGCAGCTGTACGGCGGCTCGATAGACCTGCTTCAGGACACGTTCGCCGACTGGGGCATCGAGGTCACGTTCGTCGATCAGGACGATCGGCAGGGGTGGACATCGGCGGTGCGGCCGACCACGCGCGCCCTGTTCGCCGAATCGATCACCAATCCGAATGCCCAGGTCCTCGACGTCCGGGCCGTGGCTGACGTCGCACGTGCGGCGCGCGTTCCCCTCGTGATCGATCACACGATCGCCACACCATACCTGCAGCACGTCAAGGACTTCGGCGCGGACATCGTGGTGCATTCGGCGACCAAATACCTCGGCGGCCACGGCACCTCCCTGGGCGGCGTGATCGTCGACCTCGGTACCTTCGACTTCGCGGCGGAGCCGGACCGTTGGCCGCAGCTGACCGAGACCTATCGGCGCGTCCCCGGCGGCAGCCTGCTCGAGCGCTTCGGTGCGACCGGATCGCCCTTCATCGCACTGGTCAAGACCAAGTACGTCCACGACCTCGGCCCCTCACTGTCCGCCTTCAACGCGTTCCAGCTCCTGCAGGGCCTGGAGACACTCGACCTGCGCATGGCGCGACACAGCACCAGCGGGCAGCTGGTGGCGCAGTTCCTCGAGGAGCACCCGGCCGTCTCCCGCGTGAATCACCCGGGCCTGGCCTCGAGCCCGTGGCACGACCTCGCCCGCGAATACCTGCCGCGCGGCGCAGCGTCGGTCTTCTCGTTCGAGGTGCACGCCACCGGCGATGCGGACACCGACTTCGCCCGCATCGAGGAGCTCATCGCGCGTCTGAAGGTGATCCGCCTGGTGGCGAACATCGGCGATGCCCGCAGTCTCGTCGCGCATCCTGCGTCGATGACGCACAGCCACTTGACGACCGCTCAGCGGGCCGAGGCGGGCATCACGCCGACCACGATCCGCCTGTCCATCGGTCTGGAGGATCCGGCGGACCTCATCGCCGATCTCGGACATGCCCTGGCGCCGCTTGCCGACCGAGTCCGGCCGGGGATCGTTACGCTCGAGGGATGACTGGATCGCGCTGGGGAATCCTTGCCACGGGCGGCATCGCCCACTCTTTCGCGAGCGACCTGCGAACGGCGGGCCTGAATCTGACCGCCGTGGGCTCGCGTTCCGCCGAATCGGCCGACCGGTTCGCGGCCGAGTTCGGGGTCCGCCGGGCGCACGCCTCATACGAAGCGCTCGTCTCAGACCCCGAGGTCGACATCGTCTACGTGTCGACGCCGCATCCGATGCACGCCGAGAACGCGATTCTCGCACTCGAGCACGGCAAGCACGTGCTCGTCGAGAAGCCGTTCACGCTGAACGGCGCCGAAGCCGCGGCGGTGCGCGAGGTCGCCGCCCGCACCGGGCTGCTCGCCATGGAGGCGATGTGGACCCGCTACCTGCCGCACATGATCCGCATACGCGAGCTCGTCGACTCCGGCGCGCTGGGCGAGATCCGCGCACTGCTCCTGGATCACACGCAGAAGATCTCGACCGACCCGCAGCACCGGCTGAACAACATCGACCTGGGCGGCGGCGCACTTCTTGACCTCGGCATCTACCCGATCTCGTTCGCGTGGGACATCCTCGGCGCACCCACCACGGTCACCGCGACCGCCACGATCGGCGCCACCGGAGTGGACGACGAGGTGGCGACGATCTTCACACACGAGAACGGCGCGCTCTCCACCTCGCTGTCGGCATCCCACGCCGCCGGCCCCAACACGGCGCACATCATCGGCACCGAGGCGCGCATCGACATCGACCGGGTCTGGTATACGCCCACGTCGTTGCGCCTGGTCGCGCCGGACGGCACGGTGCTCGAGTCGTACCAGTCGCACGTCAAGGGCCGCGGCATGCAGTTCCAGGCGCTCGCGGCCGAGCGATACATCGCCTCGGGCGACAACGACAGCGACATCCTGCCGATCGATGAGACCGTCGCGATCATGGGCACCCTCGACGAGGTCCGCCGCCAGATCGGGCTCCGCTATCCCAGCGAGGTCTGACACCCCGGCCTGCCGCGAGCGCCTGTCACACTGGACACATGCCCGACTCGCAGAACTCCCGCGTCGCCGTCTACCTCGACTTCGACAACATCGTCATCTCCTGGTACGACCGCGTGCACGGACGCAACTCGTACGGGCGCGACCGGCAGCGGATCATCGAGACGCCGGAAGACCCCGAGATCGCCGAGCGCCTCACTGCCGCGACGATCGATGTCGGCGCGATCATCGACTACGCCGCGTCCTTCGGCACCCTCGTGCTCACCCGCGCCTACGCGGACTGGTCCTCGCCGGTCAACGCCGTCTACCGCACCCAGCTCGTCGCCCGCGCGGTCGACCTCGTGCAGCTGTTCCCGGCCGCCGCGTACGCCAAGAACGGCGCCGACATCCGGCTCGCCGTCGACGCGGTCGAGGACATGTTCCGCCTCCCCGATCTCACCCACGTGGTCATCGTGGCCGGCGACTCGGACTACGTCCCGCTCGCGCAGCGCTGCCGCCGCCTCGGCCGGTACGTCGTCGGCGTCGGCGTCGCCGGCTCGACGGCCAAGTCGCTCGCCGCCGCGTGCGACGAGTTCGAAGCATACGACTCTCTGCCCGGCGTCCCCCGCCCTGCACGGGTCGCGACGAAGGCGCCGTCGCGAACCTCGTCCCGCGGCAAGAACGCCGCCGCGGCAGACCCGGCCGCCGCCGAGCTCGCCGATCCGGACTCGGCCGACGATGCTGCGCCGACCGCAGCCGGCACCCGCATCCGCGGCGGACGCGGGCGGAAGACGCCGGCGAAGGATGCCGCCCCGGCGGAGACGGCGGAGGCCGGCGCCCCGGCGGAGGCCGCCGCCCCGTCCCCGGACGCCGTCGAAGCACCCGCCGTGGCAGCGCCCGCTGAGGTCGAGGCGTCGCTGATCGAGGCCCTCGGACCGGCTGGGCCGCCCAAGCGCACCAACCGCCGCGCCTCCTCGACCACGGTCGCCTCCACCGCCGGCCCGGATGCGACCGCGCCGATCGATGAGGCCCCGGAAGACCCGCAGGAGACGGCCACGCGACTGCTGGAGCGCGCGCTGCGCCTGGGCCACGACAAGGACGACGACGCCGAGTGGCTGCACAGCTCGGCGGTCAAGACGCACATGCGGCGCATGGACCCGTCCTTCAGCGAGAAGGCGCTCGGCTACCGCTCCTTCTCGGACTTCGTCAAGGCCCGCGAGTCGATCGCGGAACTCGAGGAGACCGGTCACGGGCGACTCGTGCGCCTGCGCGAGTAGCTTCGTCACGGATCGGCGTCCCCTCGCTGTCAGGTACAGTGTCGATCGTGGTAGGTCGCATCGCCCCACCCGGCTCGCAGTCATCGCTCCGTGAAGCGAACCGAGCCCGTCTCGTGGAGTCGCTCAAACGGCATGGGCGGCTCACTCAGGTCGAGCTGGCGGGGAGCACAGGGCTCTCACCGGCGACCGTGTCGAACATCGTCAAGGAACTGACCGCGTCGGGGCTGCTGCACACCTCGATCACCTCGCGCAGCGGCAGGCGCGCGACACTCGTCTCGCTCGCGCGGCAGCTCGGGCTCGTGGCGGGCGTGCACTTCAGCTCACGGCAGCTGCACATCGCGATCGCCGACGCCACGCGCACAGTCGTCACCCAGACTTCACTCCCCCTCGCGCTCGATCACCGGCACGACGCCGAGCTCGACCGGCTCAGCATCCTGCTCGGAGACATGATGGAGACGCTGGGGGGCACGGTCAGCGACCTGCTCGCCGTCGGGCTCGCCCTGCCCGCCCCGATCGACCCGCGCACCGGCATGGTCTCGACCGCCGGTCTGCTGCGGGGCTGGGAGGGCGTGGACGTCGCCGAGAGCCTCACGGCCCGTATCGGGCGCCCGGTCTTCGTCGACAGCGAGGCGAACCTCGCAGGTCTCGCCGAAGCGCGCGAGGGCAGCGGGCGCAACGCCTCGTCGTCGGTGTTCATCCGCGTCGGACACACGATCAGCGCCGGGCTCATCGTCGACGGCGATCTGTTCCGCGGCGTGAACGGCAAGGCCGGCCAGATCGGCCACGTCACGATCGACGAGAACGGACCGATGTGCCGGTGCAGCAACCGCGGCTGCCTCGAGACCTACGCCGGCGGGCCCGCGCTGCTGTCGCTGTTCCCGCCCAGCGAGGGGATGCAGCGACTGAGCGACCTCATTCAGGCTTCGGATGCCGGTGACGGAAGCTCCCGGCGCGTGATCGCCGACGCCGGGCGGCACATCGGCATCGCGGCCGCGAGCCTGTGCAACCTCTTCGACCCAGAGCTGATCATCGTCGGCGGCGAGCTGGGTGAAGCGGGCGAGATCCTGATGGCGCCCATGCGGCACTCGCTCGAGCGGACGGCCCTCGCCTCGGCGAGCGGTCTTCCCGAGATCGTGGGCGCGTCGTTCGGGGGTTGGGCCGAGACCCGGGGAGCGATCACGATCGCCCTCGATCACGTGACGGTGGACGCCGAAGCGATGCCCTTCTCGGCATAGGCTCTCGTATGCCCAGACCCGAGAGAGGGGTTCCGCGAGAATCCCGCATGCGCGCGACCGCGCTGCTGGCGGTCGCCACTGCGGTGTGCGGCATCCTGGCCGGATGCGCTGGCGCGAGCGGCGGCACCGGAGCGGATGACGACGACACGATCGCGCTCCTGCTGCCGGACGCCAAAACGGCCCGCTACGAGACCTTCGACCGGCCGCTGTTCGAAGCGCGGGTGGCTGAACTCGGGCCGTACCGGGTGCTCTACTCGAACGCGGACGGTGACGCCACCAAGCAGCAGCAGCAGGCCGAATCGGCACTGGCCGCCGGGGCGGACGTGCTGGTCCTAGACGCCTTCGACACGCAGGCGGCGGTGAGCATCGTACTGTCGGCCAACGCGCAGGGCGTGCCGGTGATCTCCTACGACCGCCTGATCGCCGGCGGCGACCTGGCGTACTACATCTCCTTCGACAACGAGCTGGTGGGCGATCTGCAGGCGACCGAGTTCGTCCGGGCGCTCGAGGCGGAAGGTGCCGGATCATCCGGCGTGCTCCTGGTCAACGGGTCGCCGACCGACAGCAACTCCGCCCAGTTCAAAGAGGGCGCACGTCGGGTCATCGACGCGAGCGGTCTCCAGGTGCTCGCCGAGTACGACACGCCGGGCTGGAGCCCGGAGAAGGCCCAGGAATGGGTCGCCGGGCAGATCGCGCAGTACGGCGATCAGATCGCCGGGGTGTATGCGGCGAACGACGGCGTGGCCGGCGGCGCGATCTCGGCGCTCAAGGCGGGCAACGTGTCACCGTTCCCGGTGGTGACCGGACAGGACGCAGAGCTCGCCGCGATCCAGCGCATCCTCACCGGCGACCAGCAGATGACCGTCTACAAGGCGATCCGGCCGCAGGCCGAGCGCGCCGCCGACGTGGCCGTCGCGCTGATCACGGGCGAGAAGATCCTCTCCCCGCTCGAGATCCAGGGAACCCCGGCCACCCTCCTGGAGCCCGTGGCCGTGACGATCGACAACATCATGGAGACCGTGGTCGCCGATGGGTTCTGGACCGTTCAGGACATCTGCACGCCGGCACTGGTCGCCGCGTGCGATGCAGCCGGCATCCGATGACCGCCGCCGCGGGAGCCAACGGTGAGAACATGACCTCTATGTCGATGACACAGCCGCGACCGGGGCGCTCACGAGACCCGGTGCTCACCGTGCACGCGATCGGCAAGCGCTTCGGTGCCGTCAGGGCGCTCACGGATGTGGACTTCTGGGTCAACGAGGGCGAGGTCGTCGCCCTGATCGGAGACAACGGCGCCGGCAAGTCGACCCTCGTGAAGCTGCTCTCGGGCGTCTACTCCCCCGATTCCGGTGTGATCGAATACGACGGCGAGCCCGTCGAGATCGGCAGTCCGGCCGATGCCCAGGAGCTGGGCATCGCCACGGTGTTCCAGGACCTTGCGCTGTGCGACAACCTCGACGTCGTCGCCAACCTGTGGCTCGGACGCGAGCTGCGCACGGGCCGCACGCTGGACGAGGTCGAAATGGAACAGCAGACCTGGACGCTGCTGCGCGAGCTGTCGGCCAAGATCCCGTCTGTGCGCATCCCGGTCGCGTCATTGTCGGGCGGCCAGCGCCAGACGGTGGCGATCGCCCGGTCGCTCATCGGCGATCCGCGCATCGTGATCCTCGACGAGCCCACCGCCGCCCTCGGCGTCGCGCAGACCGCGGAGGTGCTGGGGCTCATCGAGCGCCTGCGCGAACGCGGCCACGGGGTGGTTCTGGTCAGCCACAGCATGGCCGATGTGATGGCCGTCGCCGATCGGGCCGTCGTGCTGCGGCTCGGGCGGAACAACGGCGTCTACAACATCGCGGACGTGACCAGCGAGACGCTCATCGCCGCGATCACCGGAGCCGTCGACAACGCGGTGGCCAGACGCGCGTCGGATCGGCCGACGCCGGAGCCGTCCGACGCGAAGATCATCAGGATGCGCGATCTGAACTCCCGCCGCGGGCGCGACCTCCGCGGCGGGACGCCATGACGACCGGCAAGGAGCTGGCGCCGCCCCTGGCCCCGGAGAGCCAGGAGCGCCTCTTCAGCGCGGAGGGGATGCGCGCCGCCGCTGTGTCTCTGCTGGCCCGCATCCGCGGCGGCGACCTCGGCTCGCTGCCGGTGATCGTCGGCCTGGTGGTCATCTGGGCCGTGTTCCAGGCGCTGAACCCGGTGTTCCTCTCCAGCACCAACCTGGTGAACCTCACGATGCAGTCCGCCGCGATCGGCACGATCGCCCTCGGCATCGTCGTGGTGCTGCTCGTCGGAGAGATCGACCTCTCGGTCGGGTCGGTGTCGGGGCTCGCATCCGCGATCCTGGCGGTGACGTTCGTTCAGCTGCAGTGGAACATCGTACTGGCGCTCGTCGCCGCGATCGCGGCGGGAGCCCTGGTCGGGCTGCTCTACGGATTCCTCTACACGCGCTTCGGCCTGCCCAGCTTCGTGATCACCCTGGCGGGTCTGCTCGGCTTCCTGGGCCTGCAGCTGTGGATCCTGGGCGACACCGGATCGATCGGGCTGCCGTTCGACTCGTGGATCGTCGAGTTCGCCCAGCAGTGGTACCTGCCCGCCTGGGCCTCGTACATCGTCGCGGGGCTCACGGCGGCCGCGTACGCCTGGATCCTGCTGCGCCGCGCACGACAGCGCTCCGCCGCGAACCTGGTGAGTCAGAGCTACCTCGGGATCGGCATCCGCAGCGGCTTCCTCATGGCGTTCCTGATGGTCGCGGCCTGGTACCTGAACCTGTCGCGCGGCGTCGGCGTGATGTTCCTGTTCTTCCTCGCGCTGGTCGTGGTGGTGAACTTCGCCCTCACCAGGACCCGCTGGGGGCGCGCGGTGTACGCGGTGGGCGGCTCCGTCGATGCATCCCGCCGTGCAGGCATCCGGGTCGACCGCATCTACATCTCGGTGTTCATGCTGTGCTCCACGCTGGCCGCCGTCGGAGGCGTGCTGGCGGCGGCGCGACTCGCGTCGGCGAACCAGAGTTCAGGCACCGGTGACGTCAATCTCAACGCGATCGCCGCAGCGGTGATCGGCGGCGCGAGCCTGTTCGGCGGCCGCGGCACCGCGTTCGCGGCGCTGCTCGGGATCTTCGTGATCCAGTCGATCTCGTCGGGCCTGACGCTGCTCAACCTCGACTCGTCCGTGATCTTCATGATCACCGGCATCGTGCTCGTGCTGGCCGTCACCGTCGACTCCCTCTCACGACGCAAACGAGCTGCCGCCGGCCGAGCCTGAGCGGGTCATGCGTTCACGGCGCGAATACGAACGCGCCGTTGCCAAAGCGTTACGTTCATGTCTTGACGCCAAGCCTCGTTGTCGTCAGGATCGCTTCAAGCGACAACGCGCCCGGTCTCCGGGCGTGCGCACATTCAAAGACGAAAGGCGAATGATGAAGAAGTCTTCAATCCTCTCCGTGGCCGCCCTTACGGGTGCTGCCGCGCTGCTCCTGGCCGGGTGTTCCGGCTCGAGCGGCGGCACATCCAGCGAGAGCACCGGCGACGCAGCGGGTCGCGCGTGCGTCATCCTCCCCGACGCGGCGTCGTCGCCGCGCTGGGAGAACTTCGACCGCACGTACCTCCAGGAGGGTCTGGAGGGCGCCGGCTTCGAGGTCGACATCCAGAACGCACAGGGTGACGTGAACAAGTACTCGACCATCGCCGACCAGCAGCTCACTCAGGGCTGCGGCGTCATGCTGCTCGTCGATTACCAGGGCGCCGCAGAGGCGGTGGCCGCCAAGGCCACGGCCGAGGGCATCCCGGTCATCGCGTACGACCGCCCGTTCTCGGGTGCCGACTACTACGTGTCCTTCGACAACCTGGAGGTGGGTCGCCTGCAGGGCCAGACCGTCCTGAACGGCCTCGAGGCCAAGGGCGTCGACCCCGCTGCCGCGAAGGTCGTCTACATCGGCGGAGACCCGACTGACGGCAACGCCGCCATGTTCCACGACGGTGCTGTCGAGGTCATGGAAGCTGCCGGTGTCGTTCCGGCGGCCGAGCCCCCGGGAGCCTGGGACCAGGCCAAGTCGCAGACCAACTTCGAGCAGGCACTGACCGCGCTCGGTGGACAGGTCGACGGCGTCTGGGCCGCGAACGACACGAACGCCGCCGGCGTCATCAAGGTCCTCCAGGACAACAACCTCAAGGGTGTTGCCGTGTCGGGTCAGGACGCCAACGTCGCCGGTCTGCAGAACATCCTGCTCGGCTGGCAGACCGCAACGGTCTACAAGCCCGTCGCCGACGAGGCCAACGCCGCCGTCGAGGTCGCGATCGCCCTGCTGAGCGGCGAGGAGGTCAAGGCCGACGCGGAGCTGGACGACGGCACGCCGTACATCCAGGTCACACCGGTGCTGGTCGGACCGAACGAGGTCAACGACGTGGTCGCCGCCGGCGACGCCGCGTACGATGACGTCTGCACGCCCGATGTCATCGCCGCGTGTGAGCAGTTCGGCGTCGTAGCCCCGTAGCAGTCACCTCATCGAGGGCGCCGCGCCTGAGAATGGCGCGGCGCCCTCGACGTGTATCCACACCGAATCGCAAGGAAGCGAGCATGTCAGACACGATCAGTGCGAAAGAGCCGATCATCCAATTGATCGGCGTGAAGAAGTCGTTCGGCCCGGTGAGCGTCCTGAAGGGTGTCGACCTCGAGGTCTACCCCGGCAAGGTCACCGCACTGGTCGGAGACAACGGCGCGGGAAAGTCGACCCTCATCAAGGGTCTCGCCGGCGTTCAGCCCTACGATGAGGGCGAGGTGCTCATCGACGGCGTGCACCGCGACCTGCACGGGCCTCGGGATGCCGCGAACCTCGGCATCGAGGTCGTGTACCAGGACCTGGCGCTGTGCGACAACCTCGACATCGTCCAGAACATGTTCCTCGGTCGTGAGGAGCTCACCCTCGGGACGTTCGACGAGGGCCGCATGGAGAAGGATGCGTCCGACACGCTGCGCGGCCTGTCCGTGCGCACCGTGAAGTCGGTGCGCCAGAAGGTCTCGTCGCTCTCCGGCGGACAGCGCCAGACCGTCGCGATCGCCCGCGCCGTGCTGAAGAAGGCGCGCGTCGTGATCCTCGACGAGCCGACCGCCGCCCTCGGTGTCGCCCAGACCGAGCAGGTGCTCAACCTGGTCAAGCGGCTGTCCGAGCAGGGCGTCGCGGTCATCATCATCAGCCACAACCTCGCCGACGTCTTCGAGGTGGCCGACGACATCGCCGTGCTCTACCTCGGCCAGCTGGTCGCGCAGGTCAAGGTCGCCGACACCACGCGCGACGACGTCGTCGGCTACATCACCGGCACGAAGACGATGGGCGTGGAGCTCATCGGCACGACCACCATCGCCACCGGAGGCGCAGAGTGAGCGGCACGACAACCGATGCCGCGCCGAACGCGGTCGCCGGCGACCTGATCGGCAGCGGCGTCGAAGGCGGCCTCATGGACCAGGTCCAGGCCTGGTGGCAGCGCGTGCGAGGCGGCGACATGGGAGCACTCCCGGCCGTCGGCGGGCTGATCGTGCTGAGCGTGATGTTCAGCATCCTGAGCCCGTTCTTCCTCACCGAGCGCAACTTCGCGAACCTGCTGAATCAGGCAGCCCCGCTCGTCGTGCTCGGAATGGCCCTGGTCTTCGTCCTCCTGCTCGGCGAGATCGACCTCTCCGCCGGCGTCACGGGCGGTGTCGGCATGGCATTGTTCGTCGTGCTCAACGCGCAGTTCGGCGTTCCCTGGCCGCTCGCCCTGCTCCTCGGCTTCGGTTTCGGATTCCTCACCGGCGCGCTCATAGGCTTCTTCGTGGCGAGGGTCGGCATCCCGTCGTTCGTCGTCACGCTGGGTCTGTTCCTCGGCTACCAGGGGCTCGCGCTGGTCGTCATCGGCCCGGGTGGGCTGTTCCGCATCGAGGTTCCGGAACTGATCGCGCTGCAGAACGGCAACCTGCCGGTGTGGGGCGGCTGGGTCATGCTCTTGATCATCCTCGCCGTCTCGGCCGGCACCTCGTTCTACGACCGCGCGCGCCGCACGAAAGCCGGCGTGCCCAATCGTGCCATCTCGCTGGTCTGGATCAAGCTCGCGGTCATCGCCGTGCTCGGTGGCGCGTTCGTTTTCGTGCTCAACCAGAACCGCGGACAGTCGGTCAACGAGGTGGCGGGCGTGCCGATCATCGTTCCGGTCGTCTTGCTGATCCTCTGGATCGGCACGTTCGTGCTGGATCGCACGAAGTTCGGTCGATACGTCTACGCGATCGGCGGCAACGCCGAGGCCGCCCGCCGCTCCGGCGTGAAGGTGCGCTGGATCAAGTGGTGGGCGTTCGTGATCTGCTCCTCGCTCGCGGTGGCCGCGATGCTGTTCAGCGTTTCCCGCGTCGGCTCGGTGGATGCCACGGTCGGCCGCGACATCGTGCTGAGCGGTGTCGCGGCAGCAGTCGTCGGTGGCGTCAGCCTCTTCGGCGGACGCGGCCGGCTCATGCACGCGGCGATCGGCGCCCTGGTGATCGCCGTGATCACGAACGGCCTCGGCCTGCTCAACCTGCCGGCCGGCTTCAACCTGATGGTCACGGGCGGCGTGCTCATCCTCGCCGCAACCGTGGACGCGGTCTCGCGATTGAGGTCGGGCGGAGCGCGGGTCTAGGCGATCGGACGACGGAACACCGGGGCCGGATTCGGTCCCGGTGTTCTGCGCATCTCGTGGAGCGCATTCCCGGTAGCACTGCGAGACTGTCCAGGTGCCGCCTACCTCCTACACGCCGGATGCGCTCCGGCGCTGGCCGGATGTCGAGTCCCCCGGTCTGCTCGCCTCCGATGCGGCCGACCGACTGATCCTCGACGAGTCCGCCGACGCGCGGCGCACCGCCGCCGAAGGCACGATCGTGACGATCGGCGACGAGTATGGGGCGCTCACGCTGGGAGCGACGGATGCCGGTGGTTCCGGCATCCGGGTCCACCAGGACTCGCTCTCCGGCGAACGCGCCCTCGAAGCCAACGCGCGGACGGCCGGCCTCGAGCACGGATTCTGCTCGCTGCCGCTCGACGAGTCCCTCGTCACCGGTGCGCACGTCGTGCTGCTGCGCCTGCCCCGCGCGCTGGACGCCCTGGACGACATCGCGGGCCTGGTCGCCGCGCACGCCCACCCGGATGTGGTGGTGTTCGCGGGCGGTCGGATCAAGCACATGACGCCCGCGATGAACGAGGTGCTGCGACGGTCGTTCGGCACCGTCGACGTGTCGCATGCACGGCAGAAGTCCCGTGTGCTGATCGCGCGCGCGCCCCACGACGGACGAGACCCGCAAGCGCGCAGCGCGCGGCACGACGCTCCCGGACTGTCGGCGCCGCTCACGGTCTGCGCTTTCGGCGGAGCATTCGCCGGCACGGGCATCGACATCGGCACCAGGTTCCTGCTCGAGCAGCTCGCCGCCGCCGATGTCTCGGCGCTGGAGGGGGCGTCCGGCGACGTGATCGACCTCGCCTGCGGCACCGGCGTGGTCGCGACCTGGCTCGCGCTGCGCTCCCCCGCGATCTCCGTCATCGCGACCGACCGCTCCGCGGCCGCCGTGGCCTCGGCGCGGGCCACGGTCGCGGCCAACGGCGTCGCCGACCGCGTGCAGGTCGCTCGCACCCTCGGCCTCGAGTCCCGGCCCGACGCGAGTGCACGGCTGATCGCGCTCAACCCGCCGTTCCACGTCGGCACGGCCGTGCCGATGAGCGGAGTCGCCGATCCGCTCTTCGCCGAGGCGGGCCGGGTCCTCGCGCCGGGAGGCGAGCTCTGGGCGGTGTGGAACTCGTCACTGCAGTACCGCCCGGCTCTGGAGCGGCTGGTCGGCCCGACCCGCCAGGCGGCTCGCAACGCGAAATTCACGGTCACGGTCTCCACGCGTCGCTGAGCGCCGCGGCGACCCGCGCTCCGCCGATCGATGGGAGAATCGCCCAATGGCCTCCACCCCCGATCCGCGCGACGCGCGCTACGCGCGCCAGCGGATCCTGCCCGGTTTCGGAGACACCGCCCAGGAGCGGCTCGCGGCCGCGCACGTGGTCGTGATCGGCGCGGGCGGGCTCGGCAGCGCCGTGCTTCCGATCCTCGCCGCCGCAGGAGTCGGCACGATCACGGTCGTCGACGACGACCTGGTCGACGAGACGAACCTGCACCGCCAGATCCTGCACGGTACCGCCGACCTCGGCCGCCCGAAGGTCTCCTCCGCCGCCGAGGCCCTCCATCGCCAGTCGCCCCACACGACGGTCATCGCGCACCTCGGGCTGTTCACCTCGACGAGCGCGGCAGCGATCCTCGCGGGAGCCGACCTCCTGATCGACGGATCCGACAACAACGAGACGCGTTTCGCGGCGAACGATGCGGCCCTGACCGCCGGCATCCCGCTCGTGTGGGGATCCGCACTGCGCTGGTCGGGCCAGGTCGGCATCGCGTGGGACGGCACCGACTACCGCGACCTGTTTCCCGGCGGCCCCGACGCCGACGCCGACACGTGCGAGATCGCGGGCATCCTTCCGACCGTGTGCACGGTGATCGGGGGGCTCATGGCAACCGAGACGATCAAGCTGCTCACCGGCATCGGCGATCCGCTGCTCGGCCGCGTGGCGCTCTTCGACGCCCTCAGCGGGACCACTCGCGAGCTGCGCTACACCCGTGACCCGGCGAGGGATGCCGCGACCCGCGCCGTCGCGATGACCCCGGTGGCGGCATCCGCTGGTTCGATCAGCGCCCGGGAGCTCGCGGCACTGCTCAGCGAGCCGACCCCGCCGGTGCTGCTGGATGTCCGCGAGCCCGACGAGGTGGCCCTCGTCGGGCTACCCGGCGCGATCGTGATCCCCCTCGGCGAGCTCGACGCCCGCATCGGCGAACTCGACCCCGCCGCACCGACCGTCGTCTTCTGCCACCTCGGCGTCCGGTCGGCGAACGCCCTCGCGCACTTGCGGGCGGCCGGATTCGAGGATGCGCGCCACCTCGCCGGTGGCATCGATGCCTGGTCGCGCAACGTCGATCCCGCACTGCCCCGGTATTGAAAGTCCGATACCGAAGCCATGCATCGGATCCCCGTCGAGGACTACGCCGCCACCATCCGGGCGCTGCTGGCTCCGCTGCAGGGCCGTCCGGACGAGTTCGTCCCGATCGCGCTGGCCGCAGACCGGGTCACCTCTGCCGATGTGCGCAGCCCCATCGACCTGCCGACCTTCCGCAACTCGCAGATGGACGGGTTCGCCGTCCATGCCGACGACCTCGCGGTGATCCCCACGGTGCTGCCCGTGCTCGGTGAGATCGCCGCGGGAGCGACCGGCCCCGCCGCCCTGCCCGTGGGTTCGGCGATAGCGATCATGACCGGGGCCCCTTTGCCGGCGGGCGCGGACGTCGTGGTGCCGATCGAAGACACCCGCCTCGTCGAGGGCGGCATCGAGATCCTGCGCGGGCGGGATGCCGGAGAGTACGTGCGCGAGGCGGGCTCGGATATCGCCGCCGGGGCCGCCCTGCTGCCCGCAGGTCTGCGGCTCGCCTCCCGTCATCTCGCCGCTCTGGCAGCGGCCAACCTCATGCAGGTCAGCGTGCGTGCGCGTGTGCGGGTCGCGGTCGTGAGCACAGGAAACGAGCTGGTGCCCCCCGGAACCGCGCTGAGGCACGGGCGGCTCCCCGACGCGAACGGCATCGCCCTGGCGACCGCCGCCGCCGCGGCCGGTGCCGAGGTCGTCGACCTTCAGCTGGCCGGCGATGACCCCGTGCGGCTCGCTGCCGCCCTCGACCGGGCGATCGCGAGCGGCGCCGAGCTCATCGTGACCAGCGGCGGCATCTCGATGGGCGCGCACGAGCCGGTCCGCCAGCTGCTGGAGCCCCTCGGCGCGATCGTGGGCACGGTCGACATGCAGCCGGGCGGACCACAGGCATACGGCCGATACCGCTCGGTGCCGGTGGTCTGCTTCCCCGGCAACCCGGTGAGCAGCCAGCTGAGCTTCGCACTCTTCCTCGCCCCGTTGCTGCGCGAGGTCGCCGGGCTGCCGGCGATCGTCCGCACCCGCCTTCTGCTCGCCGCCCCGCTCGTCTCGACGGCCGGGCGCCGGCAGTTCCTTCGCGGACGGCGGACCGCGAGCGGCGGTGTCGAGACCGTCGCAGGTCCCGGCTCCCACCTGGTCGCCGCGCTCGCGGCCGCCGACCTGCTGATCGACGTGCCCGCCGACGTCACGGCGCTCCCGGCCGGGGCCGCGGTCGATACCGTTGACCTATGAGCTCGCTCACCCACCTGGACGATGCCGGCCGCGCACGCATGATCGACGTGGGCGGCAAGCCCGTCACGCACCGCGTCGCCCGCGCGGCCGGGCGGCTGAGCACCACCGCCGCCGTGATCTCGCTCGTCCGCGCTGACGGGCTGCCGAAGGCCGACGTGATGGCCACGGCACGCATCGCCGGCATCGCCGGGGCCAAGCGAACGAGCGAGCTGATCCCGCTCGCCCACATCCTGCCGCTCGATTCGGTCACGATCGACTTCGGCTTCGAGGGCGAATCGATCCTCATCGAGGCGACCGTCTCGGTCACCGCACGCACGGGCGTCGAGATGGAGGCGCTGACCGCCGTCGCGATCGCCGGGCTCACGCTGCACGACATGATCAAGGCCGTAGACCCGCGAGCGGTGCTCGGCGAGATCCGCCTGCTCGAGAAGTCCGGCGGCAAGCGCGGCGAATGGACGCGGGACGCGCCGGATGCTGCGGCGCAGCATCCCGAATCGCACGCCCACGCGCCGCAC
>WOYI010874110.1_pt1 | contig 24196 bp, 29 predicted proteins | sample 6423411 | NCBI WGS metagenome assembly WOYI01 (sample SAMN13441803, study PRJNA592873) | oil field metagenome | biome: oil field; feature: oil-well bore; material: oil-contaminated soil; isolation source: oil-contaminated soil from oil-well borehole | place: Germany: Wietze | collected 2016-10-18 ... | reverse complement strand
ACGTATATCTTTGTCATCAAACAACTGTATAACAGTTGTTATATTTATAACTTTTTGTGCTGAAAGTTTTGGGACAAAATCCATAAGCTTCAAAATACGGTCAAATAGCTGAGCTCATACCAGAAGGAGCTGCTCTTTTCTCAAAGACTGCCTCAAGTTCGCCCTTATTTTGTGTATAAAAACTGTATAGGAGCTCTTAACAGAGAAAGACACCACCATAAGGATAAAATCAATTGCACACGTGCGTTTTATTTAAAACGTGTTACTACACGTTTATAAACGAAACTGTTGAATTAACGTTTTGCACTTCAGAGAGCCATTATCCTGTTATTTCATTTCTCACGGTATAGTGCGTATAAATCAGCTCATCAAGCTGCTTTATGCATAGCGCTTGAGGCAGAAGAGGTTAGCTAAAGACTAAGCAGCATTTTTGCTCAAAACGCAAAAGTTCAGTTACTTAAAATAATTCCAGATAGCTTATTCAAAAATCTAAAGCGTCCTGGATCCTAGTCATCTCTATCCTTGTTGTTCTCTTTCCTATGACAACACCCTTCGAGTTGCATATAAGCCCGCAACCAACAAAAGGCATGCCGTGATTTACTGTGCCCCAGCTCCCTTTAACGCCAAACAGCTCTTCTATCATTTTTACCTTTTCATCGCTGAGATCCGGATGGCAAAGCACCCCTTTATTTGTCAGTGCGAATACCATACCGACATTCCGAAAGCCTATATCTTCTCTAACCACTTCAACACCAAAGACATCCTCCATGTCTTTAAGCTTTGGAACTTTAGGATGCACCAGCGCTCGCTTATCATTCACCAGTATTACATTTCCCGCAGCATTCATGTTTGAAGCAGTATAACCGATGTTCAAGCCCAGCGCCTCGAGTTTTTTCTTTTCTTTCTCATTTATAAAGTTATTGACCATCATTCCATTTGAGTTCATGGCGAGCATTGAACCTATTATGTTAGCATAGGCTATTGTTGTCTTTATAGCCTCTATGCCCAGGTTCTTTTCTACCTCTTTTATAGTTGCATCTGGAACGTTGGATCCAAAAACACCGTATTTATCGCATATCCTCCCATAGATCCCTATGAAATCGCTTCCATCGAAATCAAGCTGCAGCATCATTCTTCCAGCGGAACTACCTCCACAAGGCCATCCTCGAACTTTGTTGCCTTAACTTTTATCCTGGATGGGGGATTTTCAGCACCCCTTGCCCATATGATCTCATTTATCCTGTTATCTATCCAGACAGAATCTGACTTCATGTGCCTCTCTATGAAGTGCTCTACCTCTTTTATAGCGCTCCTTGCTCTTTGCTTCTTTGGTATGTTCTTGAAATCTATCGGAATGGTATAAACACGCTCAAGTATCCCTCTCTCTGCTTCGTCCATATTTCATCTCCCAGCTATATTTTAAGCTTTCTCCTTCTCCAGTTCCTCTGCTTGGTGTTGAACATGAGCTTTCTTTCAGTCCTCATTATAGCCCATGCAGGAACCCTGCGATTGCTGTTCTTTGCTTTCATTAATCTTCTCTTAAGTCCCGTTGTTTTATTTCTGCTCATTTTTCTATCCTCCTTATCTTTATATCCTTATCCTGCTGTAACTGTGCAAGTATTTTTTTAAGCATGGCATCATCAACCTGTGATCTAAGCCTGCCGCTCTGTGCTAGGTATATGAGCTGATCCTCTATCTGTTGAGCCAACTCTGGCTTCACAAGCCTTACCCTGGAGAGCCTCTCCCTCGCTTCCGGGGTCATTATCCTTCTCAGGATCTCTTTTCTCTCCCCCTGCTCTTTTTCTTCTCTCTCTTCCTCCACACCAGACTGCTGTTGTAGGAGCTCCTGCATTCTCTTTTTTCTTAGCTTTTCAAGTTCTTCGTCCGTTTAACTCACCTCTCTACTCTAAGCTCGTAGGCAACAGAGTCTAGAAGAGCCTTTCCCTTCGGTGTCAAAGCTCTTCCTTCTTTCTCTATCTTTGAGACAAGACCAGCGCTTTCGAGCTGTTGCAGGATCTCTCTTATAATAGCCCCGCTTCCTTTGGTGGCTTTTTGAGGTCTGCACCCTCTTCTCTTGGCTCCACCATACTCCGCTCTTAACCTTTCAACTCCCAGAGGGCCTTTAACGTAAAGCTTCCTCAACACCGCTGCAGATCTGATATACCACCAATCTTTCTGCACTGGCAATTTTTCTTTTTGTGCTCCTGTTTTCACGTATCCTGCCCACTCAGGGGGCTTTATATTCTCATTCCCATCGCTCCTAAGCTTTTCAGCCAACCTCTCGATCAGAAGGTTTGCATCAACATCAAACGGCGTTGTCATAGTATCTCTGATGTGAATGTTAATAAGAATATATATTTATTTTCATGCAAATATAAGGAATATGATCCTCAGCGATCTTGGTATAACAGAGGCTATAGAAAAAGGCGACCTTAAAATAGATCCATTTGATAGAGAAGCTCTCACACCAAATGGCTATGATCTGAGCATAAATGAGATGAGAGGCTTTCCAGAGCCCAAAAGCTTTTTCCTTGTGTCGACAACAGAGTCCATAGAACTCTCCGGGAATATTTGCGCGCAGTTGTGGGTGAGGAGCAGCTTTGCCAGAAGAGGGATCTTCTGCTCTTTCGGTAAGGTTGATGCAGGATTTGAGGGCACCCTGACCATAGGATGTTTCAACGCAGGTGATGAGAGAATCGAGCTGAAAAAAGGAGAAAGGTTTGTACAGATAGTTTTTGAGAGGATGCTGAGCCCTGCTGAGAGAAAGTACAATGGAAGATACAGGGGGCAGAGAGGTATAAAGGTGGAATGATAGAAAGGATAAGAAAACTTTTTCTATGGTTATGCTCATTCTCCAGAAGGGCGCGTGGCCTAGCATGGATAAGGCACCGGCCTCCTAAGCCGGGAGTCGGGGGTTCAAAATGAAGGGCTTCCCCCTTTCAAAACCTGCATGAAAATCCCCCCGCGTCCGCCTTGATAGAAACATTTATTTAATATGTTTACAAATATCCAATAATGGCAAAGGTGAAGAAAGATCTCGTTAATGTTCTGCTGTATTCTCTAACCTCTTCAATCTCGGATCTGTTTGGAGTCTCAACACCAGCAATAGTAAGGCGTATAGGAGGTACACTGTTAAAAAGGGCTGAAGCTAGAAAGTGGATACCCAAAGATCTTAGAGATCCTGTTGTCTCTCTCAGCGAACTTCTTCATCACTATGAAGAAGAAGGATACTGCAGTAAGATAATTGTGGAGAGAAAAAATGGTGAAATTTATATAAAGAGCTATAACATATTTGATTATGAAAGGATAGAAAAGCTCGTTCGCGGCAATAAACATCCATGCACCTTCCTTTCAGCTGTCGCAATGGCTTTTCTAAATGACTACTTCAACATGAGCGTTGCTGTCAACAGACTCGGTTTCAGGCTCCTCCCGGAGCAGGAAGGAAGTGAAGAGGTGTTGGATCTGGTAACGGTAGGTGGTTAAAATGGCAGAAACAAAACAGGAGATGCTAAACGAGGTGCTTCAGGACCTTGATAGGCTGACGGGGATAGAAGGGAGTGCGATAGTCTCTAGAGATGGGCTTATCATAATATCGCACCTTCCAACAAGGGTTGGTAAGGAAGCTTTTTCGGCTATGAGCGCTACGATGCTCGGCGCAGCCGAAACAGCAATGATGGAGCTGGCAAGGGATCCCCCTGAGAGGGTTCTTGTGGAGACAAAGACAACCCGCATGATTATAACGGGCGCCAGTGCCGATACTCTGCTGGTTATCCTCTGCAGATACAATGTCAACCTGGGCATGCTCTTTATACAGGCAGAGAAGGCTGTGAACAGAATAAAGGAGATACTGGGGTGAAAGTATGCTATGCAAAAGCGAAAAGGCTGAAGACCTGCTCAAAGAATGGAAGGAAAAACTGAAGCTCAATGAAGGATTGGAGATAGACTCAACCTCAGTCATCCTGGTTAAGAGCGACCTCTTTTTCTCCCTCTATGAGAGGATCACAAGGATAGTAGGAGCTCCTGCAGCAACACTTCTCTACTTCGTGGGGGAGGACTATGGAAAGAGCGTTTACAGAGATTTTGCGGGAGAGGCAGGGGAGGAAACTCTAAAAAAGCTGTGCGACTTCACAAAAGCCACAGGGATAGGGGATGTTGAGATAGAAATGGATGAGGATAGTAAAAAGATCTACATCACAGCAAGCAAAGGCTTTCCAATAGGAAAGAGGGCAAAAGGAAGGGCAGCGGACTCTTATTTTGCAGGATACTTTGCTGGCTTTTTCTCCGAGCTCTACAACAAAAAATATGAGGGTACAGAAGAGGAGTGTTTAGCAAAGGGAGATGATAGATGCAGGATAGTTCTGAAAGAGAAGGAGGAATAGGAAAATGGTTAACACTAACATAGTGGTGCTGGATGAGGTGCTGGGTTCCATACCAGGAGGCAGCACTGTTCTTTTTCTCACAGAACCCACCGTTGAAGGTGATCCCTTTGTATACCAGGCATTTTATGAGAATATCGCTGCAGGTAAGGAGGGGGTTATTGTAGCTCTTTCAAAACCCCCGCAGTATCTATTGAGAGAATTTGAGGAATATGGATGGAGCCTGGAGCGGTATAGAAGCAGGGTAGTTTTTGTTGACTGCTACTCCATGTTGATAGGTGCCCCCTCCGATGCAGAGTTTATTGTCAAACATCCGAATGATATAAAAGAGATAATAGAGACCCTGGAAAAGGCGCTGGATTCTGTGGAGGGGGGCATTCTTGCTATACCCGCTCTCTCAACACTTGTTGATTACTGTGGGGAGCAGAGCTTCGTTGAGAACCTTGAGAAGTTAAAAGAGATCTTTAAAAAGGCAACAACAACCTTTGTGTCTTTCATACTCTGGCCGTATGATGAAAAAACAATAGAGAAGATAAAGGATGTTGATTGTCTTATAAATATAAAGGGTATAGAGCAAAGAGTTGTTTTCGGAGAGTATTTTGAGGTGGCTAAGGCAAGATGGCTAGAGAACATAGAAAACAGATCCATTATGTTCAAGGTCATAAAGCCGGGGGGTGTGAGAGTATATATACCAAAGATCATAGTCACAGGGCCCTTCCACTCTGGTAAATCAACCTTCATACATACTCTATCCACAAGGGCAGTATCCGTTGACAGGCTCGGGACAACCATTGCACTGGACCATGGACATGTGGAGCATGCCGGTGTGAGTGCAGACATATTCGGAACCCCCGGGCAAGAAAGGTTTGACCCTTTGCTAAGAACACTATCACTGAATGCAATAGGCACAATAGTCATGGTTGACAGCACAAGACAGGATACATTCGATAGATCCAAGGCCATGTGGCAGGAGGTATGGAAGACCGGGATGCCCGTGATATTCCTGGCAAACAAACAGGATGAACCGGGAGCTTTGCCACCTGAAGAAATAAAGGAGATGATGAGGCTGCCGGAGGAGATACCCATACTTCCATGCGTTGCAAAGGATAGAGAGCATGTGCTTAAAGCATTTGAAGCCCTGGTTGATTTAATATTGCATAGAAAGGAGGAAGAAAAATGAGCGATAGAAAACTTGTTACGGGTATAGAAGGGCTGGATACTCTCCTTCTGGGTGGCGTTCCTGCCAGATCTGCTTTTCTCGTGTATGGACCACCATTCATAGGGAAAGAGCAGTTTGTAAAAAACTTTTCTGTCGAGTGTTTGAGACATGGGATACCCACAATATTCATAACAACAGATGCCCCCTTTACCCAGCTTAGAGATGAGTTAACCAGTCTGGATTCAAAATACCAATCATATGAAACAAATGGGCTTGTCAGATACATAGATGTCTATTCCATGAGCATAGGGGTAACAGAGAAGGATAAATACACAGAGTATGTGCCTAGCCCCATGGATCTTGCTGCTATCAATCTGGCGCTAAACAAGGCACAGCAGATGGTCATGGGAAAGCACATGCATCACCTCATAGTCCTTGACTCTCTCACTACCCTTATAACGAACACAAATGCCCCTACGGTCTTCAGGTTCGTTCAGATCATGAAAGGTAGAGCAAAGAGTGCAGGAGCAACAACAATGTTTGTGATGGGCGCGGGGGTGCATTCCGAATCTGAGGTTCAGTTATTCAAAGGGATAATGGATGGAGTCATAGAGTTTAAAGAAGAGACCAGAGAGTCAAAGTTATATCTGAGGCTTCAGGGCTTTGGAGAGACAAAATCCAGAAACTGGATCGAATACCGGCTTGAGAAGGGCACTATTGATGTGACAGGAGCTTTTGAGATAGGGAGAATCAGGTGAGGGGGCTCGCTTTTTCTGTTTTCTTTTTTTTTATTCTCCTCCTTCTCCCTCTTGCTAAGGCCCAGGTTGAAGAGGGCGAAGCATCTGTCAGGGCACCTGCTTCAAGAGAGCATTTCTCCATAAGGAAGTTTGTCCTTTTCCTCTACGATCTTTTCTTTCTAAATGAGATAGCTAGCTCAATAAATGAAGTGATAGAAGCTCTTACGCTGGGAGAACTTTCCCTCATTCCTCTACATATAGAAAATATCAGAGAGAGCATAAACAAATGCTGTGATCTATCCTCTTTCTTTATAATCTCTGCTATGTGCGCATACATGTCAAACTATTTTTCATCCCTGATCAGACTGTCAGACCTTACGCTACCGCTGCTCGCAAGGATGCCTTTCTGTAATAGCCCCTTGCGCGATATGCCTTTTACCTTTTTTGAGTGGGTAAATTCCAGCGCGGATAGGTTTACAGGTTTGCTGAAGATCTAACGGTTCAGCAATATGAGGGCTCCACCCAGGATCCCCAGTATCAGTCCTAAGAATAATCCTCCGCCACCGAATAGAGATAGGATGGAGAAGACAAGAACAATCACTCCCCCACCAACCCTGAAATCGCGATAGTAAGCTAAAGCTCCTCCCAGAAGGATAAGCACGCCAGAAACAACACCAAAGATCCCCATACCAAGATACATTGAGGACGTCAGATCTATGACCTCAGAGGTTGTCATATTAAAGCCCTCAGCAAGCTCCTGTAGCGTCTCCTGCATCTCTTCAGCTTCAAGCAGGGATGGATCGACTCCGAGGTACAGAACCATCACAGCGCTCAGAATTATAAGTATTCCCGCAATAACAGAGAGAATAAAGCCTATGCGCGGCTTCATTTTTGGGATCTCATACTCATATTCTTCATCCATAAACATAAGCTTGTTTTTAATATTTAAAAATTACTTATGTGCATACCAGCATAGAACTTCCATAGCTGTAGCCCATGTGGTGAGCTCTACATCTCCTATGCGAAAACGCTCCAGATTGTAATTTCTATAGAAATCCCCATGAGGAAAGCCTCCTATCACAGCAACTACATCCCCTATTCTCTTATGCTCGGAGAGCCTTGCGCCCTCAGGGTGCATCAGGATCTTCTCTCCCCCCAGTTCTTTCAGAAGGTCTTCTATGCTCTTATGCTCAATGCGGAGAAGCTCCTTATCAGCTTTGATCGCCTTATCCTTAAAGAGTTTTTCAATAAGACCACAGAATCTATTATAATTTTTGGGCAATCGCGTTTCAGGGTCTACATATATAACCTCATCATTCCTTGTGTGCACAAAAACTCTTAGTTCGCCAATATTATTCAGAAGACTCTCCTGTAAAACCTGCAAGGTTATGTGCACTATATCAGGTCTCCCTCTGCGTCCAGACCTGCAGACCTCAGCATTATGGTGATAACTGCTATCCAGAAGGATCTCCTTAGCACTCTTTCCCCTCTTTTTTGCGGACTCTAAGACGCACTTCTCGTTTAAAGCCTCTTCCGGCACGAGCTCGAGCTCCGCCTCCGCTATAACTATGGTGAGCATAGAGAGAATGCCCTTACAAAGATAAATTAGTATGGACATTGTATAGAGTGGGCTGGGGCGAGATAGGAGAGAAGCAAAGGATAAGATAAAATAGAAGAAATACAATTCTGGGTATTACCATGAATTCGAAAACTAAGGAAATCATATCTCTCATAGTGCTGTTTGGTGTTGCCCTCTTCCTCACATGCTTCTTCAACTGGTCAACAGGCATTTCTGGAGAGGCCATGGGTGGAGGAACGGATCCGTGGTATCATCTAAGGGTTGTGGAATACATCTTAGAGAACGGAAGGAATCTGAGGTGGGATCCTCTGCTAAACTTCCCCTTTGGCTGGCACAACCCCAGACCCATAGGATTCACATTCACAGCAGCGCTGGTTGCAAGACTTTTAGGTGGCGCAGAGAGCAGTGCGATCGCTGCACTCAACATACTGCCAGCGATCTTTGGGGCGCTCTGCGTCTTTCCGGTTTACTTTATAGCTGAGAAAAAGAGCAAGAGAGAAGGGTTGCTTGCTGCACTATTTCTGGTGTTAACCGCCACACACATAAATACCTCTGCTGTGGGAAGTGCTGATTACGACTCTTTCAACCTCTTCTTTGCTCTTCTTACAATACTGTTCTATGTAATGGCAATAAAAGCCCTCATGGTTCAGGAGAGCAGCGTAGATGAAAAGCTGCCTGGCTTAAAAGCCCTGCTTCAGGAAGAGAAGAGCGCAGTTAAATACGCGCTGATCTCCGGTATATTTCTTGCTATCCTTGCGATGTCCTGGGAGGGATTTGTTTATGTGGATCTCATACTTTTCCTTTATTTGCTCGTAGTCCAGCTCATAGACCACATGAGGAAAAAATCATCTGTCAGGATATCGCTGGTAACAATAATTCCTTTCCTGGTCGGCCCACTATTATCAGCGCCGTACTACATGACAATAGCGAGAAGGGATGCCTGGCTGATATCTGTTGTTGTGCTGCTTGCTGCACTCCTGGCTACGTTTATATTCTTAGCCTTCCGCAAGATCCCATGGACCCTTTTATTCCCGGGTGCTATAATCGCTCTGCTAGCCGGGCTGGCGGTGCTTTATGTTTTGATGCCAGATATAGCAGAGCTCATAATAACAGGATGGGGCTATTTTGGGGGTAATCCTGTCTATAGAACAATAGCAGAAGCCCAGCCACCAGGTGTAGGTTACCTTGCTTATCTCCTGGGTCCTGCAACCTTCTTCACAGCATTTGTGGCACTTGTATTGGTGATGAGGGATGTGTGGAAAAAATGGGATCTCTATCACATATTCCTCTGTGTGTGGTTTATACTGGCGACCTTTATGGCTGTAAGCGCCGCTCGCTTTATCTTTAATGCTGGTCCTATCTATGCCATAATGAATGGTATTCTGCTCGCATATGTCCTATCTTTTGCGAACTTTGGCGCTATAAAAAAGGACTTCAACAGGTTGAAGCGCACAGGCAGATTCTATGCCTTAAGGAAGAGCATAAGGATAAGACATGTGCTGTTAGCGCTCATAATAGCCTTGGTCATATTCCTGCCCAATGTTCTTCTGGCTATAGATGCAGGTAGCTCATATGAGTGGGAAAGTGAGAACAAAAACTGGTACTCTGATAGATTTATGGGCGCTCTAGGTACGATTTTCATGAGTGAGGAAGAGCTTGAAGGCTATAGAGCTATGGCGAATTTTGCCGAAAAATACGATGAGCCTTCAGCAATAGAAAAGAGGCCTGCTGTTGCAAGCTGGTGGGATTACGGGTTCTACAATATACAGATAGGAAAACATCCAACTGCTGCGGATCCTTTCCAGAATGGCTATTTCTGGGCATCCCGCTTTTTCTTATCTCAGAATGAAACCCATGCTCTGCAGATGGTTGCTGCAAGGCTATTGAGCTACGAAGGTCTGATAAGCAGAGAACAGGGCATAGATTTTCTCAGAGCTACGGGAGTAGAAGAGCCTGAAGCAGCTTATGACGCTCTGATAAAATATGAGTATGCGCCATATATAAATGAGGAACAGGCAGTAGATCTTTTAGCAATGATAAAGGAGAGCACAGGAAAGTCGATAGAGTATTTTGTGACAACATATAGAGAGTTTGAATTCGGACAGATGCCCCCATATATAGTAATAACCCCAGGCGTAGTGGGTGCTATTGTTAGGCTTTCGGGCTTCAACGAGAGTGATTTCATTAACACGTTGTGGGCTATCCTCTATGGGCAGAGAGGTGCTGTAATACCACAGGAGCAATGGATGAAAAGCTATCGCACGATCTCAGATCCTTCTGGTTCTTTTACAGTCCTAAATGAGGAAGAGGCGCTCAGATATGTGAGGGAGAATAGAGAAGAAGGATATGCAACACAGCACATAATGACAACAATGACAGACAAACTTGTGAATTCAACAATCTACAGGCTCTATTTAGGGTTACCACCCCAGGAAATGCCAGGGCTTGAAGGCGAGTACTTAATATACAGAGGCAGAGCTCCTGCATATGGAATGAAGCATTTCAAAACTGTCTTTAATAACGATTACGTAACAGTAGCAAGATACTATCCTGGGGCCATCATTGAAGGAAAGGTTTACGACTCCAACGGGGTACCACTGCCCGGCATCACTGTAGAGATACGGGACGAAAATGGAGTGATGCATGACTTTATGAACACAGAAGGTGACGGGAGCTTTACCTTAGTGACTCCTGAAGGAGATCTTAAGATAGCAGTGACACAGAACGGCGGTGCAATAGCTGAGAGAGAAGTGAATGTTAGTTTTGAGCAGGCGATGGAGCGTGCCAGAATAGAGGCGGATGTGCGCACGGAGGCAAAAGAGTTTAAGGGAACGCTAAAGGGCACTGCTTTCATGGATGCAAATAACAACACCGTTTTTGATGATGGAGAAGAGGCAAAAAATGCTACTGTGCTTGTATACTCCACACTGCAGCAGATGTCAGCAACAGCAACAACAGATGAGGGTGGCAGGTTTACCCTGTCCTTGGATGTTGGAACTTATACGATAAATGTGATAAGCGGGGATTATATGGGGCAGGGCTCTGTAGTGATAGATGCTGGGAAAACGAGTGAACTGGAGGTACCCATGGTGTATTACCCAGGGCTATCTCAACAACTACAATCGCAGATCCCAAACCTGGCAGGGATCATGGGAGGGTTGCCGTCGAACCAGACACAACAGCCTATCTAAAGGGTATTGTATTTAAAGTAGAAAGAAGATTAGGAGCATGAAGTCAAGAACAGCGGCGTTAGGGCTGGCGTTGATAACTGCAATTGCAATAATAGCTGTGATTCCGCACTCAGTCTCAATAGAACAACCAAAAAAATTTGATAGGAATATAGACGGCATAATGGACACGACCGCCTACATGGAGATCTACGAACCTGCAGGCTTTATAGATAAGCTTCTTGGCAGATCAGATGCTGAAAAAACTATGGATGAGATAGAAGGGAGGTGGAGGGAAATAGAGTCTATTATATCTGTATACGATAAAAATTCAGAGGCTTATAAACTTAATAAATACAAATACATAGAAAATGCCTCTGACGAACTTCTATACGTTCTGGAGCAGTCTCTCTACTACTACGACATAACCGGAGGTGCATTTGACATAACCATAAAACCTATCCTGGAGCTCTGGAGCTCCGGCCTATGGGAGAAGAGCATTGAGGAGCAGAAAGAAGCTGTAGAAGAAGCAAAGAGGTTTGTTGGCGCTGACAAGATAACCATAAAAGGAAGAAGCATCTATCTGCAAGAAGGGATGGAGGTGGATTTCGGGGGCATAGGAAAAGGCTATGCACTGGATGAGGCTGTAAAGATATTGAGAGAGCACAACGTTGAGAATGCGCTTATAAGGCTCGGTGGGCAGGAGTACTGCCTTGGAATGAGCCCGAAAAGAAATAGCCCATGGCGTATAGGTCTCACAAATCCGGAAAACACTTCGCAATCCATCACAACATTTGAAATCACAAATGCGTCGATAAGCACATCAGGCAACTATGAGCGCTACTTTAATCCTGACAAGAGCGTACACCACATAATGGATCCAAGAACAGGATTCTCAGCAAGCCCCTGCATAAGCGTAACGATAATTGCTGAAAATGCTACGGCAGCGGATGCTCTATCAACCAGCGTTTTTGTTTTGGGGCCAGAGGAGGGCATGGAGCTTGTGGAGTCCTTAAGCAACGTAGAGGCTTTGGTAATAGATAACAACAGAGAGATATACAGATCCTCCGGTATCAACAGATATGAGATTCTCTGAAGTTTTAGAAAAAGAGCCGGAGCAGGCAAAAAACGCAATGGAGCTATGTAAAAGAGTGCAGGGTGACTTTAAAAATATTCTCATTTCTGGTTTAGGTGGCTCCGGGGTTATCGGCTCAATAGTGCAGGAGTTCCTTTACGATAAGATTGATAAGCCAATAACGGTAAGCAAGAGCGCTCTCATACCGAAGTTCTGTGATGAAAAGACCCTGCACTTAGTCATAAGCTACTCTGGCAACACCAGGGAAACCCTGGAAGCCTTTGAGTGTAGTAGAGGAAGAAAGATCTGCATAACCAGTGGGGGAGCTTTAGCGAAAAGAGGCAAAGAAGTGATAAGGGTGCCTCAGGGCTTTTTACCCAGACAAGCACTATTTTGCATGCTTGTTCCTGCTTTAGGTCTCTTTTATGATCTGCCAGCAGAGCTACCACAATGGCTCGAAGAGGTAAAAGAAGAGAGAGAAGAGGCGAAACTCATGGCAAAGAGGATAGGGGAGAGGACGCCTTTGGTATATAGCGCATATCCGTTTGCCTCTTTAGCGCTTCGCTTCAAGCAGCAGATCAACGAGAACTGCAAAGCGAGAGCTTTCTGCAACTACTTTCCGGAAATAAACCACAATGAAATAGAGTCATTCCACAACAATTTCCGAGATCACATCGTTATATCGATAGAAGGATACGAAGAGGCTATGGATATAATAAGAGAGAGTTGCGATGTACTGAAGATGGAGCTCTATGGAAAAAGTGATCTGGAGAAGCTATTCAAAGCCCTCTATTTCATAGACTTCACCACCTATTATTTAGCGGAGTTGAGGGGCGTTGATCCAGCAGCGATGCCGAGCATAAACAAACTGAAAGAAAGGGCTAAAAGATAGATCCCCTATACTGCGTCAGAGTTATGGGGGGGTCAGCGCCGCAGCCTCTGTGTTTGCGATCTCTGCTCAATCATCCACTAACATCCTTTAATGAAAAGCCATCCGGAGCTTCAAAATCCAGGCTATGCTGGGATTTAGAACATGTGTAGATAAGTCTTCATATCTGTCTTAACTCTGGGGATTTTCCAGGGTTTTTACCTCTGAACTATCAGGAGCCGCTCTCCTGGGCCTAAAGCCCTGGTTCTAAAAGGAATATGATCCATCCCCGCACAGGAGCTTTGTTGATCAAAAGATCTCTGTGATCGCGCGTGCCAGGATAGATAAGGACATGCCCTACGGTATTCTGTCTCTCTGGTGCCCAGGGATTAAAGTCTCTATCTCCATCAAGCCAATAGCGCTTGGCATCACTTCCTGCAACAATGCCTGGAGAAACTATACAATCGCCTCCAAGAACTATTGGAATGTTATCATGAGAGATCTCTCTTCTAACAGCGCTGGCAATAGCTTTATTCATCGCATCAATCTCATCATATCCCAAGTGTCTTATCCTTATAACCTTCTCATTCCAGCTAAATGCTCTGCATAACGCAGCAAAAGACATGGAAGAGCGATAATAGCCTCTATGATATCTTTTTACTCTCTATCTCCTCAATGCCAAAATCATGGATGATCTTTCTTATATCATAGAGATCAAAGTTCTTTTTGACCGCCTTTTTGTCTATGTATGCATACTTCACATCCTCTTTTTCTGATATAGCCTCTATAGCTTTTCTGCAGTTATTCATATGGTAATTTGGCACCATATGCCCGAAGGATATTGACTTTCTAGATACCAGAGCTGTTGGAGCTGGCATATAATGCCCCCCGCCTATCGCTATCGCTTCCATCCGCTCTTTGCGCTCTGATAGAAGGGCTCTCATCAGAGATCCTGCAACAGCTTTTGCTTTTTCTTTGTCATTCCATGCCTCTTCATCGCTTCCTATCTCCGCAAAAAATGTAGGGCTCTCAAGATAAGGGCCGTGGTGGGTGCATTCGAAGGACGCTCTGAAGCCTGTAGCAAGCATGTTGCGCAGCGTACTTGTCATATAATATGGCTCTGATGGCACAACACAAAAATCCCTGCCTCCCAGAGAAGCTTTATCATAATTTCCCACAGGATGGACGGTTATTGTCTCTATGGCTCGCTCGCTGCTGTGCTTTGATATGAAGACAACAAGCTCTGGCTTAATGCCACTGAGCTCCTCAAACTCCTTATCAACATTATCATGGTAGATGTGCATATCCTTTATGTCCATGAGAGCTACGTTGTCTTTATGCACAAAATAGCCATTGCTCTCCTCAAAATCTTTCAGGAGCTCTCTCCTTATGTTCATGCTTGCCTCATCAACAGCACTGGCTATTATCAATTTCATTTATTTTCCCCCCTTCTGTTTTGTTTTTTTATAGCTTTTTTCATATCTATCTTCCCCTCAGCAACCTCTTTTGCTAATTCTTTAGAGATCGTTATCCCGGAGATGCTTCTGCTCTCGTTCTGTATCTCCTTCAGCTCACCTTCTTCAAACTCCTGTTTAATCTCTTCTTTTATAACTGTACCATTCAGAAATGCTATCTTTTTTGCTGACTCAATATGCATCCCGCTTGTTCCTTTTTCATCCACAACCTCTATCCTCAGAGGGAGAAGTCTGTTTATTATTCTATTTCTATAAACTTTTGCCCCATCGCCTATTCTTATAACGCACGATTCATGCTCATACATCTCTGTTATCTTCTTTACAAATGCAGCAGCCTTCTCAGGGCTCTCTGCTATGCAACTGTAGATTTCCCTTTCATCCCCGAAAACAGCTATCCCTGGTCTTGGTCCAGGATCGATGCCTATAACTATTTCTCTAAATCCCCCGCTATAAACTCGAATACACTCCTTTATGGCTCTTTTAACATTCATGCCAACGTATATACCTTTACCATGATCATCTGTTAGAACTATCGCGATATCTGCGCTAGGAACTCTGTTGAGATTTATGAATGGGATGTTCAAAGCCTCAAGCTCCTTAGCTATCTTTTTATACATGCGCTCATCCTTAACTTTTATACCGACGACCCTCATATTCCTGCAGTAGCCCAGCTCATGATGACATCACTGATAACCCAGGAGATGGCCAAAAGCCATGCTATCCCTACCATGTCAACAAACATTGTGGCATCCCTGCCACTTTCAGAATCCTTTATCACAAATGCACCAGCTATAGAGTATGCAACTATGATTATTATTGATGCTATGGGCTTCATTACGTAGGGCAGGGGCGCTGTAGCGGAGAACATGCCTCCCAGGTACTCGGTTGAAAATGCAGATGCAGAGACCATGCCATAAAGATCCTGCATCATAAAAATAATGCTGAATGCTATGGAAAAAACTATGCCTACGCTAACGCCAACACCATAGACAACCCATCTATAACCTGCGGCTGATTGGAAGCGCTTCTTTCTCATGCCCAGGATATTCAGGAAATTGTTATTTATTGTTATAGCGCCCTTAGCTATATCACTTCCCGCCTCTATTGAGGAAGCAAACATGTGTGTGAATTCGTATATGAGGTAGCTGCCACTCTCTCTGCCGAAGGTATGCCATGGATCTTCGGCAGCTTTTATCCTGGTTTTCAGCCTTTTATTCAAATTGCTTATCATATCACTCAGATACCCGAACTCGTGTGTGCTCAGCCTTTCTATGGAGTCCTCTATCTTCTTAACAACTCCTGCGGTGCTTCCTACAGCCCTTATGAATGTTGGATAGTTTTCATCCCTGTTTTTTACCTTTGCCTGCTCCTTTCTTGCATAATAACCACAGAAGATGGGCGGCGTTAGTGCTGCGGCAACATCAATCTGTATGGGAATAAAAGGTAAAAGGTAGGCAAAGGTGAAAAAAACCACAAAGCAAAAAGGAATTGATATCGCTGAGTAAAGCCTTATCCTTCTATCAACCTCGGTCTTTTTCTGGTTTTGTACCCATATGGGATCCGCTGGCAGAATTAGCCTCACTCCAAAAACAAGGCACAGAACGGTTACCAGGAAGAGGATTATTGATAGCGATGCATACATTGTTATCGGGGCTGCCTGAATGAATGGGAGGATGCACATCATTATGAGCATAAAGAGTATGGAAGATATCGCACTTATGTAAACCTCTTTTGTGAGGTCCAGCGTGTTTATAGCGCCAGCATACGCTATCTCATAGGTTTGAAAAGCTGACTGCTGTTCATTATTCAGAAATGTGGAGAACTGCTCCCCTGCATCTGCGGAGTTGGCGAGCCTGTCAAAAAAGTCAGCCATGGTCTGGCTAGTGGTTCTTTTTGCCTGAATCCTGCAGGCATCAGCAAAGCTTATATTTAAATTCTTTGTGAGCTCATTTACCCTCTTGAACTCTTCAACAGCAGGCCCATATTCTTTTCTCTCTATTATCTCATCTATTATCTGGTCCCTGTTCATAGGAGAGGTAGAGAGCGTAGCTAAGTGGGTTATAATTAATGGCATGAGATTGTTTATCTGATTGTTTCTCACATACGCGTTCATTAATGGATAAAGTGCGACAAAGAGCGTGCATACCGCTGCTATGATCATGAAAAGTACGGAATAGACAAGACCATAACCGAGAAACATAACATAAAAAGCAAGAAGGAATGTAACCAGAGCAACAGGCAGAGTGTAGAGAAGGTTATAACTTAAAGAATCTCTCTTCATAACCTTGTATGCATTTGCGCTATTCATTTCAACGCACCTGCGCTCTTACATCAAGAGGTAAAGCTCTGTCCCCCTCCCTGCGGTAGTCATTTATTATCTGCGTCACCCTCCTGTAGCTCACTATGTTGGCATCAGCAAGCGCCTGTAATATCTTTGCTCTCTTTTCAAGCAAAGCATACACCGCTCTAGGATCCTCTATCCCGTAACGTGGGGCTATCTTTGTTTCAAGCACAGCGGAATTGAAGAGCCCATCAAACCTGTGCTCATCTCTAGCAGGATCGTAAGAGAAAATCTTTCTTGTTACCACCCCCTGGCTCTCTCTGGAATAACCTATGACCTCTTCAACGCTTGTGACTCTCCTCTCAAGAACTCCATTCACATAGACTAGCTGCTGGAATATTGCTGCATTTAACAGGTCCATAAACTGTATAGGAACGTTGATGGGGCTCCCATTAAGCCTCTGGATCATCTTTCTTACTGATGAGGCATGGAATGTTGATAGAACAGGATGTCCTGTCTGCATTGCTTGAAAGGCTATAGCACCCTCAGGTCCTCTGATCTCACCAACTATAACATAGTGTGGTCTTGACCTCAGAGCAGCCTTTAGGAGATCAAACATCGTCACATTGCCCTGCTCCTGCCCTGTATCCCTTGTTAACATCTGCTGCCACGTTTCATGAGGAACATGAAGCTCTGGTGTCTCTTCAACACTGTATATCTTGGCGTCTGCGGGTATGAAAGGAATTATGGCATTGAGCGTCGTCGTCTTACCGCTTGCTGTTTCACCGCACATGAATAGGCTCATGTCATTTTCCAAACATAACCACACATAAGCAGCAACCTCTGCGCTTAAAGTCCCAAACTTTATGAGCTGGGTTACACTTATTGGCTCCTCAGTGAATTTTCTTATGGTAAAACTGGAGCCTCTTATGCTCACGTCCTTTGAGTAGACCACGTTGAGCCTTGAGCCATCGGACATGGCTGCATCGATTATAGGGTGCCCCTCAGAGACGGGGCTTCCTACCTTTTCTCCAAGCATCTTCAGATATTCATCGAGCTCATCCCCGCTTTTGAAGCTGATGTTCGTCTCCACCATCTGGAATATTTTGTGGTTGAGGTGTATTGGGTCCAGACCTATGCAGTGTATATCCTCAATGTAGGGATCCTTCATCAGCGGCTGAAGCTTTCCCTGCTCCAGGGTATCCCTCAGTATGTAGTACTTTATCAGCTCGTATTCCTCTTTGCTGACGTGTATACTACCTCTCTTAAAAAAGGATCTCTTTGCAGAGACAGCCTCATCATAGAGCCTCAGTATAATGCTCCTTATATCCTTCTCCTTCTCAAAGTCCACTTCGGGCACCTTATCATAGATATAGCCCATTATCCTCTCCCTTTTGCTCTCAGTCTCTTCGCTCAGCTGGGGCTCTATTGCGGTATACCGGATCTCTTCGGATGAGGTATCTGTATGGATATGAATGAAAATGGGATCCCCCACCGGGTATATCAGATTCGGAGTTTTCAGGTACCTCATATCATAGGTCAATTGTTCATGGAACTCCGGTGTAACGCCATACTGCTGCTCATATCTGCGTATATAATCACCCAGATGGTGGTTTCTGCTTATAGCCTCGTTCAAAAGATCTGCTGTTATCATGCTACCTCAGCGATCTCGACAACAGTTCCTGCATGTGGCTCTACCCTGAACATTGTTGTGCCAGTAATCCTTCTCTCAGGATTCAAAAACCTGTTAACCGTAAGTCTGTGAAGCACATCTCCCCCCTCAGCGATCACGGTCTCTACAGTTAGAAACACATCGCAGACCGCTTTGAAGGTTAAGAGTATCTCATCGGGCATCTCCGCAGGATCTATTGTCATGATCACGCATCTGTTCTTTGTCTCTGCCAGCTTCTTGAAGAATGAGAGAACGTCCAGAGCTCTCTTTTTGCTCTCAAGATCCTGACCTATGAGTGAAGAAAGTGAATCTATGACAATTATATCATTTAAATACAGCGCTTTTGCTCTGGGGCCCAGGAGCTTGGTCAAAAACCCGCTTCTATCCGCAGCTCTGCCTATTATCGGATAAACAGGGATGTACAGAAGCTTCCTGTGGTATATGTAGTTCTCAGCAGGGTAATCAAGGGAATCCATCTGCTCAATGAAACCTTTTGTTGTCAGCTCCGTTGATATGTATGTAACAGAATGATCGTGCTTCAGAAAACCATAGGTAAATCTCTGGCACAGAATAGATTTGCCACTACCGAATGGCCCCATTATGAGAACGAGTGAGCCTTTTGGAAATCCTCCACCAAGCCTCTGCCCCATCCTGTCCCTATCAAGATCTATTTCGTACATTTTTACACCCGAAAGACCATAGAATCCATAACACCATTTTCAGCCACCACTGTCACTCTGTGCTCCCCTTCTGGTAGCCTGGGGTGCTCTATCTCGAGGCAGAGCACGGAAGAAGGAGCCCATACCTCACCCTCAAGCAGGTATTCCTTGCACTCCTTTGCCTCCCCGTCTATCATCAGCACAACATCTGTGCTCAGGGTAGTTTTGCCCACGTTCTGCGCATAAATGATCAGTGGCTTTGATGGCGAGCCACTCATGGAAAGAGGGTCATTTACTATCTTTATTTTAGAGCTCATCTTATCATAAAGAGCCGAGCTTGTAGCGCCCATAGCACTATTCATTCTCTCTGTTGATAAAACAATCGTTCCTATCACAGATAGTGCTAAAGATATCCCTACTATAAGAAAGATCATCTCAGTTATTGCTTCAGCCATACATTATTAATAATATCTTTCTTGTTTATTCGTTTTACTATTTTTACTATGTTTGATCTACCCGCTTATTTTTTTACCCCGCTCTAGACAATATCGCACAGAGGCTGGGACTCTTCAACGTTTTCCCCCTCTTTAACATAGATCTTTTTAACTGTTCCTGTTTTAGGCGCATAGATCTCATTCTCCATCTTCATCGCCTCGAGGACAAATAGAACTTTGCCCTCTTCTACGCGCTCTCCCTCTCTTGTTAATATCTTCAATATCTTCCCTGCGATCGGCGCTGTAACGTTTCCCTCTGATGGTGCTCCTATGTGTGTGGCTGGTGCTTGCTTCTGTTCCTCTCTTACTTCTGTCTCTCCTTCCGTCACTTTCGTTACGCTCTGCGCCCCTTCTTCTGCAACCTCAACGATGTACTCTTTTCCATCCACTTTAACTCTGAATTTTCGCACTCTTTCACCACCTTTTTATCACAGGGGTATGTTCCCATGCTTCTTTTTTGGCAAACTATCCCTTTTGTTCTCAAGAATGGTGAGATAGCTTTTCAATCTTTCCCTTGTTTCTCCAGGCTCTACAACCTCATCTATATACCCTCTCCCAGCAGCTACATAGGGATTGGCAAATTTTTCTCTATACTCTGATATCAGCTCATTTCTGCGTTTTTCTTTATCCTCTGCGTTCTCTATCTCTTTTCTGAAAACTATGTTTACAGCCCCCTCAGGTCCCATAACGGCTATCTCAGCTGTGGGCCATGCAAGCACAGCATCAGCACCGAGCTCTTTATTGCACATGCCTATATAGGCACCACCATATGCCTTTCTCATTATCACCGTCATCTTTGGCACAGAAGCCTCAGAATATGCAAAGAGCAGCTTTGCGCCATGCCTTATTATACCCCCATGCTCCTGCTTTACACCAGGCAGATAGCCAGGAACATCAACAAGGTTGAGCAACGGTATGTTGAAAGAATCACAGAACCTTATGAATCTTGCTGCCTTATCGCTCGCATCTATGTCCAGGCAACCCGCTAAAACCTTTGGCTGGTTCGCTATTATACCTATCGTCTGACCTGCTATTCTCCCAAAGCCAACAACAATGTTCTTTGCAAAATATCTCTGCACCTCCATAAAGCTTCCATGATCCACTATGGAGCTTATCACATCAATAACATCATATGCTTTAGCAGGATCCGAAGGCATGCTTATTGTTTTTGAAGGCTCCGAATATTCATCGAGCAATGGAGGGAGCTCCATGTTGTTTGAGGGTAAATAGCTCAAAAGATTTCTTATTATCTCTATGCACTCTCTATCATCCTTAGCTATGAAATGGGCATTACCGCTCACAGAGTTGTGAACCATGGCATTGCCCAAAGCATCCTGGGTCACCTTCTCACCTGTGACGGATTCAATAACCTGGGGGCCAGTTATGAACATGTGCGCTGTTTTGTCAACCATTATTATGAAGTCCGTTATCGCAGGGCTGTAAACAGCTCCCCCCGCGCATGGCCCCATTATCGCCGTTATCTGGGGCACAACACCACTCGCTCTGGTGTTCCTGAAGAATATGTGCCCATAACCAGAAAGAGCATCGACACCTTCCTGTATTCTTGCCCCCCCGGAATCATTTAACCCTATTATAGGGCAGCCTATCTTCATGGCAGTATCCATTATCTTGCATATCTTTCTTGCATGGGCCTCACCCAGAGAGCCCCCCATAGCAGTGAAATCCTGTGCATAGGCACAAGCAACCCTGCCTTCTTCTAGCCGCCCATAACCCGTAACAACCCCATCACCAGGAAATCTGTTCTTCTCCATGCCGAAATCTGTGCATCTTGAGGTAACAAACATATCAGTTTCTTCAAAATCTTCGAAAAGGAGGTTTATCCTCTCCCGGGCTGTAAGCTTGCCTGAAGAGTGCTGCTTTTCAATCCTTTCCTCTCCACCTCCCTCTCTTGCTTTCTCCCTCATCTCTCTGAGATCCATAATGAAGAGAGAAGAAAGAGCATTTAAGCTTTCCTCACTTCAGGTCAAATCGATCCCTGGAGTAGCAACAAGCTCACAATACCCATCACCTCTGGCTGCGCACTTTTCCTCGTGTATGGAGCACTCTTTTCCAAGGAATCTACTGTAAATACCAGATATGACCCCAGGAAATAGGTGACATGAATTCTCATCGCTTATTCCCTTGCGCACAACCATGCTCTCAACCTCGAATGAGTTGTATATCCTTGCTCTGGAGCTTTCAGCTCCCAGTTCGAATGTAACAATCCCCCATCCACAGTACCACGCTCCAGCAGCAGAGAGCTTCAGACAATCTTCTCTACCAAAACCAAAGGATTCATACCTTGCGTAGATCTCATCACCCCATCTCCTACCAATCCTGAAGAGTATGGTTTTTGATACAGGACCAAAAAGTTCGTCTATTCCATAGAGGACATCAAAGGGGATGTAAGAAACGTCAAGAAGCACAAACCTTCTGTTGAGCCTTATTACCTTCCCATGCTCATCAGGGTATGGAGGCTCATCTGCCAACTTTTTTATAATGTCCTGAGATTCTCTAAAAGCTTCCCTCTCCTCCTTCATAGGTGTATTCAGCCTTTTGCTTAATAAATATTGCTGAGCGGGCCTGAGGGGATTTTCACGCCTTTCCGCACAGCGCTTTCTCTGAAAGGGCTGTTTTGAACCCCCGGCAGGTCGGTTAAGAGCCGACTGCTCTACCTAGCTGAGCTACAGGCCCTCTAAAATGGAGAGGAGTTTTTACTAATAAGACTTTCTACTGTTTGCAGCTAACCTTATATCTTCCATAACCTTTTCATAGCAGATGAAAGATGAAGAATATAAAAACATGCTTGAGAGACTGTACTCTTACCATTTTCATGGGCTGAAGCCGGGGCTAGAGCGCATATCCCTGCTCTTAAAAGAGCTGGGTAACCCCCATCTGAATTATGATTATGTGCACATCACGGGCACAAATGGAAAGGGATCAACAGCGCATTATTGCGCAGAGATTCTGAAAACGACGGGGAAAAGAGTAGGTCTGTACACATCCCCACATCTGAGCGATTTCAGAGAGAGAATAGTTGTCAATGGAAGGATGGCTGAGAAAGATAGGATTGCATCGATACTTGAAGGGCTCTTAAAGATTGCTGAGAAGAATTACTGCTCATTCTTTGAGATAACCACAGCTCTGGCATTCGAATATTTCAAAGAAGAGAAGGTAGATGTAGCTGTCCTTGAGGTGGGAATGGGGGGCAGATGGGACGCTACAAACATCGTGGATTCCAAAAAGGCCATAATAACCAATGTTTCGCTGGAGCACACACAGTATCTGGGAAACACTGTAGAGGCCATAGCATATGAGAAAGCAGGGATAATAAAAGAAGAGGCAAATGTTGTTACCTGCGCCGATAATGGTGCTCTAGGAGTCATTGAAAATATAGCAAAGGAGAAAAGAGCAAAACTCAATGTGCTCAACAGAGATTTTAGATGTGAGCCCGTAGATATAAGGATAGACGGGAACGATTTTATCTATATGGATGAAAGCTTTGAGCTCCCTCTGAAAACCCGGATGGCGGGAATAAAACAGATAGAGAATGCGTGCGCCGCTGTAAGGCTGCTGAGGGACTGCAATAAAGAAGCTATAAAGAAAGGCATAGGGAATGCCTTCGTTCCAGGGAGATTTGAGGTCGTTGAGCAGAAGGGAAAGAGGATAATAATAGATGGAGCTCACAATCCCGGGGCTGCCAGATGTTTATCGGATAATCTGAAGAAATTTGGGATAAAGCCTGTGCTGATCCTTGGGGTGCTTAAGGATAAAAATTACGCTGAGATCTGCAGAGCGCTATGCCCTCTGTCTGAGATTGTTGTGGTGACAGAACCAAGGGCAGAAAGAAGGCTAGCAAAGGAGGATCTGGCAAAAGAAGCTGGCATTTATTCCAGTGTAATCATAGCTGAGAGTTTGAAAGATGCAATAGAGATAGCAAAAAGCTTTGAAAGAGACATCTGCATAACGGGCTCTCTTTATCTTGCGGGTGAAGCTAGAGAGATCCTTGGCTTAGCAGAGAGCAGTGAAGGATTCATGGGCGATTTTTGACTTTGCATTGCCCGAATTGAGCTCTTATTGCCCCTGAAGACATCAGAGCATAGTGTGATAAAAATATAATGTAAAGTGATAAAATAGCACTTCTCGAGAAGTATGCAAAAATTCCCATATAAAAAGGTGAGGGAAGCCTCACAAATATTTTTATTTGTTGTTCTCCCCACCTCCAAAGAAAAATGGATCAACCTCCTGATCGAGTAATAGATCCGATGTGCATCAGGAAGGGAAGATATTTTTCGGAATAAATCTCGGACGATGAGATAAAAAAGGATGTCATAGAAGCATTGCACATGAGATCGAAAGAGGACTGCATAAGAATATGAACGATCATGAAAGAGATGCGGGATTTGCAGAGAACAAACAAGCAGATAAAAATGGATCAGAGAGAATCTCTCATAAAAGAGGGCACAGAAAAACTCAACTCTGCAAAAATTCTGGTGATCTTGCTGGGAACTGGGAAAGGCATATCCCGCCTTCTCTCTTACCATACATCAGAGTCTCCACATCCCTCACCACGCTCATATCGGGCTGATTCTACATTGTCGCAAGTGAGAGAAAATGGATGTGGTGATGTGCGCCCTATCTCACATCATTTGCA
>WOYI011090203.1_pt1 | contig 24200 bp, 20 predicted proteins | sample 6423411 | NCBI WGS metagenome assembly WOYI01 (sample SAMN13441803, study PRJNA592873) | oil field metagenome | biome: oil field; feature: oil-well bore; material: oil-contaminated soil; isolation source: oil-contaminated soil from oil-well borehole | place: Germany: Wietze | collected 2016-10-18 ... | reverse complement strand
GCTCTCCTTTTTGCTTGATAGATTTCTCATCACAGGAGCACTTCTTAGACCAATATTCTCTATGGAAATTCTATTCCGTAGCCCCCTCCAATTCTCCCCATTTCCCCCTTCATTGTATTTATTGCTTTTCTGTGATACAATTACATAATGCTCGAAATTCTTTGAAACGAATTTAGGGCAAATCAAGCACCTGCTTGCCCAATAATCCAAGCCAAACAACTCGTTTTTATTACTTGGATTGCAAGCAGTGCAAGGAGTTTTATTATGGCATTTTCCCCAGCACAACAACAGATCGCAGACCGCTTCGATTCCGACGTAGACCAGAAACGCTGGCACGACTGGAAGTGGCAGGTCAAGCACCGCATCAAGGACGTCGAGACCTTCGAGAAACTGTTGGATGTGCACTTTGATGATGACAAGCGAAAGGACATCGAGACAACCATCAGCAAGTTCCCCATGTCTATCACCCCATACTTCCTTTCCCTTATCCAGACCGAATCTCTGGAGAACGACCCGATCTTCAAGCAGAGCTTTCCTTCTGTCCGGGAATTGGACATCCTTGAGTGCGATATGGAAGATCCCCTGCATGAGGATAAGGACAGCCCGGTTCCAGGTGTGACGCACCGCTATCCTGACCGTGTCCTCTTTCTGGTAAGCAATACCTGTGCCATGTACTGCAGGCACTGCACAAGAAAGCGAAAGGTAGGGGATGTGGACAGCATTCCTGATAGGGCTCAGATTAAGGCTGGCATCAAATACATAGCAGACCATCCGGTTATCCGTGATGTCCTGCTGTCAGGGGGAGACCCTCTCATGCTCAGCGACGAGTACCTGGACTGGATCCTTACCGAACTGAGGAAGATCGACCATGTGGAGATTATCCGCATCGGTAGCAGGATTCCTGCAGTGCTTCCCTACCGCGTCACCGATGAGTTGGTCGCCATGCTCAAGAAGCACCATCCCGTCTGGCTGAACACCCAGTTCAACCATCCTCGGGAATTGACCAGCTCCTCCAAGAAGGCCTTATCCAAGCTTGCTGACGCTGGTATCCCCTTGGGAAACCAGTCTGTGCTGCTTAACGAGGTAAATGATTGTCCCCGCATCATGAAGAGCCTGGTGCAGAAGCTGGTCTACAGCAGGGTGCGTCCTTATTACATCTACCAGTGTGACCTCTCTGAAGGCCTTTCCCATTTCCGTACCTCAGTAGGCAAGGGCATTGAGATAATGGAAAGCCTACGGGGCCATACCAGTGGGCTTTGTGTCCCTACCTATGTCATTGATGCACCAGGTGGAGGGGGCAAGATTCCTGTCATGCCCAACTACCTGCTGTCTTGGTCAACCAACAAGGTCATCCTTCGTAACTACGAAGGGGTCATCACCACCTACCAGGAACCCACTAACTATGTGCCTACAACCTGTGACCGCAACTGCGAGAAATGTAATCTTGAACTGCCTCTTACAGAAGCGGACGAATACAAGGCGATAGGCATAGAGAAGCTCCTTTGTGACTATGAGGACAGCTATTCCATGTCCCCTGAAGGGTTGGAAAGGGAAACCAGGGCACACCTTTTCAAGGAGAATGCGAATGCATGATAAGACCATCACCCTTGACGGGGCAGTAATACAGCATGGAGATAATAACAGCAGGATCTATCTGATGGACATCAAGGATGCCCATCCAGATACCCTGGTGGAGAGCCTTGCCTCACTGGCCAATGAGAATGGCTACGGCAAGATATTCGCAAAGATCCCCAAGTCCAAGGCCGAAGCCTTCATGAAGGCCGGCTATGGCGTAGAGGCCTCAGCCTACGGCCTCTATGGAGGGACTGAGCGAGGCCTCTTTTTGAGCAAGTACATCAAGGCTGAACGGGAGAATGAAGAGAGCCTGAACTCATATCAGGATGTGCTTTCCCTTGCCTACGGAAAGCAAGAGACAGACCTGCCTCCCTTGGAAGAAGGGGAATCAGTACGACTGTGCACCTTTGAGGACGTTATCAGGATGGCAGAGCTCTATAAAGGGGTGTTTGACTCGTATCCCTTTCCTATCGACAAGCCTTCCTTTCTGAAAACCGCCATGCAGGGTGACACAATCTTTGCTGGGGTGGAGAAAGGGGGCGTCCTCGTCGCCCTTGCCTCAGCTGAGTGTGATTTCACGGAAGGGCACCAGTACGCTGAGATGACTGACTTTGCAACCGATGAGGAACACAGGGGCAACGGCTACGCCTTGCACCTGTTGCATTTCTTGGAACTTCAGGCAAAGGAGAGGGGAATCCAGACAGCATACACCATAGCACGCGCCATCTCAGAGGGGATGAACATCACCTTCTCGAAGGCGGGTTATACCTATGGTGGCAGGCTGAAGAACAACACCGACATCTCAGGCACCATAGAGAGCATGAATGTCTGGTATAAGGCGTTGTAGGCGATCAAAGGTCTTGACGTGTAGGGAAGTCCAAGTGAAGCCAATGCCGATCAGTCCTTGGTGCAACGTATCTGTATCTCCTGTCAGAAATGATGGGAGATCTTTTGGCTGTTCGTAAGCAATAGCCACCTTACGTGTACTGGTTCTTCTTACTGCTGTATTATTAACAAACCTTGTAATCTCCCCTAGATGGTTTATGATACTGCTAAGGCCCTTCTAAGGAGTATTGTATTCGATGGCTTCAAAAAAAAGATGCATAGGGGTGTTTACCGCATCACTGGATGATGCCTACCAATCGACGGTTTGGCACGCCATTTCCCAGCGTGCCCAGGAAAAGGGATTTGGATCCATCTCCTTCTTGGGTTCCCGACTTGGTTCCCCCATCGCATCGGAAGCCTCCTCAAATCTTGCCTATCATTTGGCAAACAAACGAAATATTGATGGCCTGATCATCATCGCCTCCGCCCTTGAAACGTTTCTGACTACAGTGGACCTGAAGGCCTTCTTTGCCCCCTTGGCAGATCTTCCCAGGGTCTCCATTGGGATGAGGATCCCGGGTATGTCCGATGTCATTGTTGACGGAAATCAGGCACTGAGCCAGGTCATCGAACACCTTATCGTAGAGCACAACCCCAAGAGTTTTGCCCTGATCAGCGGACCTGCAAGTCATGATGAGGCCAACAGCCGATTGGGGGTGTTCTGCTCAGTGCTGAAAAGGCATGCCATTCCCCTTGATGAGCGGTTGATGTTTACAGGGACCTTCACCCAGGATTCAGGGGTTCAGGGGGTTGCTGCATTTTGTGGGACGGGTTTGGCTTTTGATGCACTTGTCTGTCTGAATGACCGAATGGCACAGGGTGCCTTGGAAGAACTCAGAAGAAGGGGAATCCGTGTCCCTGAGGATGTTGCCCTGGTCGGATTCGATGGTATTGAGTCTTCCCTCTACACCTTGCCTCCCTTGACGACGGCCATGCAGCCCATGAGTGAACTGGGATTGACAAGCGTAGACATTCTGGACCGTCTGATGCTGGGAGGAGAGGAAGAACACCTCACCTTGGAGTGCACTCCCATCATCAGGGAGTCTTGTGGGTGCAAACCCGTCTTTTATTATGCCACAGAGATACAGGAAGTACCCTCCTACGCCAGCAAGGCTGAACGAAGCTCTATCGATGAGCTCACAGCGTCGGTGATTGCCAACGATTACGATTCGCTAATCATTGGGCTCAATCGAGCCCTAGAGTGTACAAGAGCTGAAAACGGATCGTTATCCCGTTGGTATGAATACCTTGCATATATCGAACACCATTGCCGGCACCAAGGGCTTGCTGAACAACACTTTTTGGATACCCTTATCGGAGCGGCCAGGGCCTTCACCGCTGAGAAAGTCGGAAGCTACCAAGCAACCAAACGCATCGAAGCAGAATCCTCTTTTGAAACCTTGCGCAGGGTCAGCGCAATCCTTTCAGGGGTCTTTGACCTTTCCGCCATGTTCAAGAACCTCAAGAAAGGCTTGCAGATGTTTGGCATAGAACAGGGATATCTGGCGGTATTCAACAGGGACAAGGGGAAAGTCCGTTACTTTATGGATATCTCAAAAGAAAACCAGGAAGCCCATACAATTCCCCAGGAATTCAAGCGGGTAAGCTTGCTGCCCCCTATCATCGAATCTTCCTGGAGGCAGGGACAATGGATTCTCATGCCCCTGGTGTATGAGAGCGAACAGCTAGGCTACCTAATCGTCCCCATAGGCATAGAGATTCCTGCCTTATACGACATCTTGCAGGAACAGGTCTCCAGTAACCTGAAGGGAATCCTTCTCTTGGAGCAGATACGCTCGCATGGAGAGATCTTGGCAGAACAGGTAGAGCTGCGGACAAAAGACCTCATCATTGCAAACAAGGAACTCTCCACTGAGATCAAGCGAAGAGGCGAGCTGGAGAAAGAGGTGTTGGAGATCTCCACACAGACCATGGAGCGTATAGGCCAAGACCTGCATGATGACCTGTGCCAGCATCTTTTGGGAGTATCGCTATTGGTCTCTTCGCTTGCCAAGGCAAAGTCAAATTCTGGGAAAATGTCTGTTGAGACCCTAGAAAAAATCAGCGTATTGCTCAATGAGTCGATAACAAAGATCAAGACCATTTCAAGAGGACTGCTTCCTTTCGAAATGGAAGCCCACACCTTTGTGCAACGGATCGAGGCCTTGGTAGGGGATACCCTGCGCAGGTCCCAGGTAGAAGTGAACGTCCATGCAGAGCCTGGCTTTGTGATAGAAGATGTCACCGCTGCCTTGCATGTGTTCCATATTGTCCAGGAGGCTCTGAACAATGCCATCAGACATTCCAGAGCCCAGCATATTACTATCTCCCTGGCAAGTGAAGTAGGGCCGGATGGGAATCTCTACAGGATCGCCTCGGTTTTTGACGATGGGATCGGTCTCCCCAAGAAGATCAGGGAAGGAGGCTTGGGCCTGAGGATCATGCACAGCAGGGCAAGCATGGCGCAAGCCGAATTGACCATTGATTCATCCCCGAAAGGGACAGCGGTTACGGCCCGTATCAGGAGTGGAATGCATGAGCAGAACAATTGAACTTATAGTCGTCGATGACCATCCCATATTTCGCCAAGGCTTGGTGAATGTGATCGAGACCAATGAACGGTATAAAGTCATAGGGGAAGCGAATACCATCGCGGAAGCTCTGGCTCTTGTAGAGGCACACCCTCCCGATCTCCTCCTGGTTGATGTATCTCTCCATCATGAGAACGGATTGGAACTGGTGAAGATGATACACAGTACGAGGCCTCAGATATACCAGCTTGTCATCTCCATGTATGACGAGATCATCTATGCTTCCAAAGCCCTGAAGGCAGGCTCTCGAGGCTATGTCATGAAACAAGAGGCTACTGAAACACTGATGAGCGCTATCGAAACCGTCTTGCATGGGAAAATCTACCTTTCGGATGCGATGCAGGAGCGCCTGATCGACTCGTATGCTTCTTGGGACACCAAAAAGCCTGAGGGTGATCTCCTTGCCCAGCTCAGTGTCAGGGAGATGGAGGTATTCCGCATGATAGGTCAGGGCTTCGGGGTTTCGGAGATTGCAGCACTGTTGAACCTTTCAGGCAAGACCATCAATGCCTATCGGGATAATATCCGCCAAAAACTGTCCATCAGCGATGCAGGCTCCTTACGGAAATTCGCCATCAAATGGATCCAGTCCGAGTTTGTGAAAAAGTGCTAGGATCTTTATGTCTGTACTTAGGGTTTGTCCTTTACCCCACCAATTACCAGTAAATCCCTGTATGAAAAAAAGTATACCGCCCTACTTGCCCTAGGACATTTGTCCTAGGGCAAGTCTAGGCATTTGGCCACTGATGCTCTGGCTATTGGGGGGGTAAGATTGTAGGTAAGAAGTGACTCCTTGGGGAAACCTGTGGGTTCATACAAAGATGTATTCCTATGCCCTTTGGCATATGCAATAAGGAGGACTCGATATGAAACGAAGTTTGCAAGTTATGGCCCTTGGCATGCTGATCCTTGGCATCAGTTTGTCGTTGTTTGCTGCAGGTACTAAGGAATCGGCTCAGGAGGGCCCGAAGGTTATCAACCTATGGAGCTTCACTGATGAAGTGCCCAAGATGCTTGAAAGGTATAAGGAGCTTCATCCTGATTTCGATTACGAGATCAAGAGCACCATCATCGCAACCACCGACGGTGCATACCAGCCAGCGTTGGACCAGGCCCTGATGAGTGGCTCTTCCAATGCCCCTGACATCTTCTGTGCAGAATCCGCCTTCGTCCTGAAATATACCCAAGGCGATGCCTCTCCCTATGCCGCACCCTATAAGGACCTGGGCATAGACGTTGACAATCTCCTGAAAACAGCTGATATCGCCCCATACACAGTGGAAATTGGGACCAACACCAAAGGTCAGCTGGTTGGTTTGGGATATCAGGCAACAGGGGGTGCATTCATTTACCGCCGTTCCATAGCCAAGAAAGTCTGGGGTACCGATGATCCTGCTGTCATCAAGACAAAGATCGGCCCGGGTTGGGACAAGTTCTACAAGGCTGCTTCTGAACTGAAGGCAAAGGGATTTGGCATTGTATCAGGCGATGGTGACGTGTGGCATGCGATCGAAGGCAGTTCCGAAAAGGCCTGGATAGTTGATGGCAAGCTGTATATCGACCCCGCTCGTGAAGCTTTCCTCGACCAGGCTATGCTGCTCAAGAAGAATGGATATCACAATGATACCCGAGACTGGACTGATGCATGGTTTGGAGACATGAAAGATGCCAACCCCAAAAAGATCTTCGGTTTCTTCGGACCTGCATGGCTTATCAACTATGTCATGGCCGGAAACTCCGGCGGCTCAGCCCCTGGTGAAGGCACCTATGGTGATTGGGCTGTAGCTGAACCCCCTGTAGGCTTCTTCTGGGGTGGTACGTGGGTACTTGCAAATACTAACAGCAAGAACAAGAGCGTAGTAGGGGATCTCATCGAGTGGATTACCCTTGACAGTTCCAAGACTGGGCTTCAGTATTACTGGGCAAATGGTACCCTCAACGGACCTGGTGGCACAAAAGACACCGTTGCTTCAGGTACCGTCATGAAAATGTCCGACGGCAAACTTCCCTTCCTGGGAGGTCAGAACATGTTTGATGTATTCGTTCCTGCAGGGGCTTTTGCCACCGGTAGGAACAAGCACCAGTACGATGAGACCATCAACCTATACTGGCGTGATCAGGTACGTCAGTACACCGAAGGAAACAAGACAAGGGCACAGGCCATCTCTGATTTCAAGCAGGATGTACTCGATAACCTGGACATTGCTTCCCTGTAGACGTTTCAAGGAACCGGGGTGAAAAACCCCGGTTCCTAGCATTGTACCCATATTTTTTGGAGGTGGGCGCCCATGAGGCAAAAAGGCATCAGTTACGCAAAATACGGGTATATTTTTTCCATACCTTTTGTACTGACTTTTCTCATTTTTTCGCTGTATCCCTTGATATATACAACTGTAATTGGATTTACCGACCTTAGGGGTCTGATGAAGACAAGTATCCACATCTTGGACGAACCGTTTCAGAATTTTCAGCTGATCCTGAACAACCCGACCTTTAGGAAATCCCTCTCCAATACCTTTCTCATCTGGTTCATGAACTTCATCCCTCAGATTGGCTTGGCCTTGTTGCTTACCGCATGGTTTACCAACAGTAGTATCCACATCAAAGGGCAGGGACTGTTCAAGGTACTGATCTATATGCCTAACATCATTACCGCGGCCTCGATTGCAATCCTGTTCTATAGTCTGTTCGGTTACCCAAAAGGACCGGTCAACGACTTTCTGATGAAAGTCGGCATTACTGATGTTCCCTTCAATTTCCATCTGCATGTATGGGCAGGGCGGGGAATCGTGGCTTTCATCCAGTTCTGGATGTGGTACGGCCATACCATGATAGTGCTGATAGCAGGAGTGCTTGGTATTAACCCAACCCTGTTTGAGGCCGCCAGAATCGACGGTGCATCCGCTACACAGATTTTTTTCCGCATTACACTTCCCAGATTGAGAACCATCATCCTCTACACCCTAGTGACAAGCATGATCGGAGGGCTTCAGATGTTTGACATCCCCAAGCTATTTCTTCTGGGAGGCCCTGACAATGCGACCCTGACTACCAGCTTGTTCATATACAATCAGGCATTCAGCGGCAGTTACCTGTATAACCGAGCTGCAGCGGCAAGTCTCATCATGTTCCTGATCATTGTGGTGCTCTCCTCTATTCTTTTCTATCTCTTGAGGGACCGCGACGAAATACTAAAACGAAAACAAATCCGCGCACTAATAAAAGCCGCAAAGATGGAGGGGAAACGATGAGCAAAAGCCTAAAAGGTTCTCGAAACCTAAGCAAGTCCATCATATATGTTGTCTGTATCTTCCTTGCTATCCTCAGTATTTTTCCCTTCTGGGTCATGTTTATGAATGCAACGCGGGGAACCTTTGAAATCCAGCAGAATTCTATTGGTCTTCTTCCCTCAACGCATCTGCTGGACAATTTCAAGATTCTTTCCGGCAAGAGCTTCAATGCCAAAACTGGGTTTATCAACTCCATGATAGTTTCTGGTGGAGCAACGCTGTGCGCTGTCTATTTCTCCTCTTTGACTGCCTATGCCTTGGTAGCCTACAGCTGGAAAATGCGACAACCCTTCTTCACCTTCATCATGGCGGTGCTGATGATCCCAGCCCAGGTTTCAAGCATTGGATTCTATCAGTTTATGTACCAAATTAATCTGACGAACAGCTTCATCCCACTCATTTTACCGGCTATAGCCACACCGGCGATGGTATTCTTCATGCGTCAGTACCTTTTGGGCAACCTTTCGCTCGATATCATCGATTCGGCAAGAATAGATGGGGCAGGGGAGTTTTATACCTTCAATTCCATTGTATTGCCCATCATGAAGGCAGCTGTTGCAACGCAGGCTATCTTTACCTTTGTGCTGAGCTGGAACAACCTGTTCCTCCCTTTGATCTTGCTGACCGACAAGGACAAATACACCATGCCGATAATGGTAAGCCTGCTCAGGGGCGATATCTACAAGACCGAGTACGGATCTGTCTACCTTGGGCTGACGCTCACTGTCCTACCGTTGTTTGTCATATATTTCATGCTTTCCAGATATATCATTGCAGGTGTTTCCCTGGGAGCCGTCAAGGAGTAGCGCCGTGCTATTTCAGGTTTGGAGAAATGAGGGCATGGTGGGTCTGGTTGTTCATACGCGCGGTCCAGGAATAAAACCTGCGTAAAGTGTGTTGGGGAAAAGGAGTTGGTTAATGATGGAACAGGCTTTAGAGCTTATACATATGATGACCTTGGAAGAGAAGGCAGCACAGCTTTGTTCTGCCTGGTTGGAAATAGAAGAGGATGGAAGCTTTTCGGTCAAGCAAACCTCCTTCTCTGATGAGTCCCCCCACCTTGATAGGAAGTCGGTCCTTGGCCTGGGGATAGGTCAGCTGACCCGCCCCTTCGGGACCCAGGCAAAAGACCCTCAATCTGTTGCGAAAGGCGTCAATGAGATACAGAGATATCTGATACACAATACACGCCTTGGCATTCCTGCCATGTTGCATGAGGAGTGTCTGACTGGGGCGATGGTGGTCGGAGCCACTATTTTTCCCTCAAGCCTCAATAGTGCATCTTCGTGGGACATTGACTTGGTAAAGCGTATAGGGATGGCCATTGGGAAGCAGCTATCCTCTTTGGGTGTGCACCAAGGCCTGGCTCCGGTACTCGATGTTGCCAGGGATGCCCGGTGGGGACGGACAGAAGAGACCTTTGGGGAAGATCCCTATCTTGTCGGGAGCATGGGTATTGCCTATGTGCAGGGTATGCAGGGGAAAAAGCGCATGCCGATAGCCACTCTCAAGCATTTCCTGGGACACTCCTATAGTGAGGGGGGGCGAAACCATGCCCCTGTCCATATGGGGATGAGAGAGATGCACAACACCTTTGCCCTGCCTTTTGAGATGGTGGTGAAAGCAGCCCTTCCCGGGTCGGTCATGCCTGCCTATCATGATATCGATGGGATGCCCTGCTCTGGCTCCTATAGCCTGCTCACTGACCTGTTGCAGAAGAAGTGGGGTTTTGACGGCCTGGTGGTAGCCGACTATGAGGCTCCCGCCCAGTTGCATAACGATCATAGGGTTGCACCCGACCTTGCCCATGCTGCAGCCATGGCGTTGCATGCCGGCCTCGATCTTGAATTGCCAAGTGGTACCACCTTCAGGCAGGGCCTGGTGCAAGCCGTACAGAGGGGTCTGCTCTCTCTGGACGATTTGGACGGTGCAGTATTGAAGATCCTTAGGGAGAAATTCAGGCAGGGGCTTTTCGAGAATCCCTACATCGATACAGGGTCCATCAATCTCAACAGCCAGGAAAACCATGACCTTGCGCTTGAGGCGGCGACAAAATCCCTGGTGCTTCTCAAGAATGAGGGGATGCTTCCCCTCTCCACAGGTACAAAAGTGGCGGTCATAGGTCCTCTTGCCGACCATCCGTCTGCAATGTATAACGGCTATTCGGCACCCATACACCTGCAAGGTGCTCAAGGCAATGTATCTACCTCCCCAGCAGAGGCAAAGACTATCAGGGTTGCGATTGAGCAGGCCTTTCCATCGACAAGGATCCTGTACGAGCCTGGGTGCATGCTGTATGAGTCCAAGGTGGAACAGGCTATCTTTTTCCCCGGGGATGTCACCCTAGGGGATACGCAGCCGAAGCACAAGCTCAGTGAGAATACCAGTCGCATCAGAGACGCTGTCAGGGCCGCCAAAAAGGCAGATGCAGTTGTGCTGGTAGTGGGGGACTTGGTTGGTCTTTTCCAACAGGGAACTGTGGGTGAGGGCTCTGATGTCTCTTCGCTAACACTGCCAGGGGTACAACAGCAGCTTGTCGATGCTATTCTTGACACCGGTAAACCGGTAGCCTTGGTATTGGTAAGTGGGCGCCCCTACGACCTCAGGAATGCCAGTGTGAAGGCTTCGGCCATCCTCTCTGCATGGTTGCCGGGAGAAGGGGGAGGAGAGGCTATAGCCAACGTACTGTTCGGTAAGGCAAATCCAAGTGGAAAGACCCCACTTTCCTTTCCCCTGTGTGTAGGCTCCCTGCCCTATGCCTACAACCATACACCGAAGGCCAAAGGCCTCCCAAGGCAACGGGAGTTCGGTTTCCTGTATCCCTTTGGGCATGGCTTGAGCTATACAAATTTCTCCTATGATGACTTTTCAGCCGATACTGATCAGATTACCTCAGAGGGTACAGTCAACATTGCTGTGACCATTACAAATACAGGAATGCTTGCAGGTGAAGAGATAGTGCAACTGTACGTACATGATGTGTTTGCCTCAATAGTCAGGCCTGTGAAGGAGTTGAAGGGCTTTGCGCGGGTTTCCTTGCAGAGGGGAGAAGCGAGCAGGGTAACCTTTGCACTCAGTGCCGAAATGCTTTCGTTTGTCTCTGATGGGGAACATAGGGTAGTGGAGCCAGGAGAGTTTGAAATCATGGTCGGAAAGTCTTCAGAGGATATACTCTGGCGCCATGAGATTTCAGTGACAGGGGAAGGGCGTACCTTGGACAAGATATGGAAGTTCGTAACCCCTGTCCATATGCGCCGTCTGTAGGAACAAAGGTGAGGTGGCCTCTCATGCAATGCCTGTCAGTTGACAGACAGAGAATCAGATAGTACCTTTTTGTTATTACACGCTAACAGAAAGGTATGATCGGGCTAGCTTGAAAGGAAAATATAGTATGAAACTAGTACTCTTACGACATGGCGAAAGCCTATGGAACCAAAAGAATCTCTTTACCGGATGGACTGATGTGGACCTCTCTGAAGGTGGTCTGGTTGAAGCATCCAATGCAGGGGAGCTCCTCCTGTCTGAAGGGTATGACTTTGACCTCTGCTATACCTCCTTTCTGAAGCGCTCTGTCCATACCCTCAATCTTGTGCTGGAGAAGATGGACCGTCAGTGGTTACCTGTCATCAAGAGTTGGGAACTCAATGAGAGGCACTATGGTTCATTGCAGGGCCTGAACAAGAGTGAGACAGCAGACAAGTTTGGTGAAGAGCAGGTACATGTCTGGAGACGTTCCTTCGACGTACCTCCACCCTCCCTGGACCTCTCTGACCAGAGGAACCCTGCCCTGCAGGATATCTATAGGAAGGTGGATTCCAGTCATCTGCCTCTCACTGAGAGCCTCAAGGATACTATTGCCCGAACAGTTCCCTACTTTGAAGAAGAAATTAAGCCAAAGATGCTCGAGGGTGAAAGGGTGCTCATTGTAGCCCATGGCAACTCGCTGCGGGCTTTGATGATGTACTTTGAAGACTTGAGCCCTGAGGAGATAACCAAGATCAATATTCCAACCGGCATTCCGCTTGTCTATGAGTTTGACGAGGATTTCAAGGTCCTCAGCAAGCAGTATCTTGGTGATGCGGATGCCATAGATGCGAAGATGAAAAAAGTCAGCGACCAGGGGAAAAGCAAGAAGTAGTCTGCCAGATGAGGTTCCTTCTGAAAAGGGGTAGGCACGTATACACGTATGAAGTGCCATACCTTGGGGTACATATGGGTGAAATGAAGGGAGTATCCCTTTTCTTTCCTGATTTTTTGATAAGAAATGCGCCAAGGTGATGGTTCCGACTTCTCTAGATGGGTTTTCTTTCTTGCATTTACCTCGGTAAATCTTCATACTACATCCTTGAATATGCATACTAACCGAAAAACCAGTCTAATAATGCTTTTTACAGGCAGCATCCTCCTTGTTGCCTTGCTTGGCTCTTGTGCCAAGAAGCAAGCTGAACCCCAGTCAGAATCATTTTTCATGTTGGGAACAGTCTGCAAGGTGACCATCTATGACAATCCCACACCAGAAGCCTTTTCTGCAAGCTTCGCCCGTCTGAAGGAGATTGAGGACAGGATGAGCCTGCGCAACCAGAAGAGTGAAGTCTCTGAGGTCAACCGGTATGCTGGGATCAGACCTGTCGTAGTTTCAGAGGATACGTTTGCAGTCATCAAAAAAGCCCTGGAGATAGCGCACCTGAGTAAGGGTGCTTTCGACCCCACTGTAGGGCCATTGGTCCAGGCTTGGGATATTGGGGGTGAAAATCCCCGCAAACCCCCCCAGGACGAGATAGATTCCCTCTTGCCACTTATCGGCTATGATCGTGTCATCCTCGATGCACAGGCCTCCTCTGTATTCCTGAAGGATGAGAAGATGGTCCTTGATCTCGGTGGCATTGCCAAAGGATATGCAGCGGATGAGGTGGCTAGGATTCTCCATGAGCATGGGGTAGAGCATGCCATAGTCAACCTCGGAGGCAATGTGCTGACCCTTGGGGCCAAAACCAATGGCAATCCTTGGAAGATTGGGATACAGGATCCTGAAGCCCTTCGTGGTGAGTATGTCATGATCCTCTCCCTCACGGACCAGACCCTTGTCACTTCAGGACCGTATGAACGGTTCCTTGAGCTCGATGGCGAGGTATACCATCATATCCTTGATACAGAGACCGGTTACCCTGTCAAGAGCGACTATACTAGTGTCAGCATCATCACCAAGAACTCCCTGCTTGCCGATGCCCTCTCGACTTCCCTCTATGCCCTTGGATATGAGGATGGGATGGCTCTGATCAATACCCTTGAGGATGTCGAGGCCGTTTTCATGACCAGGGAAAAGAGAATTCTTCTCTCAGAAGGTCTCAAACAGGGTAATGTACAGTATTCGGTTACCGATTCATCCTATTCGGTGGCTCCTTAACTCCTAGGTTGACCATCCGAGTGTCTGCTTCTCTCCTCAGAAAAACTCGCAGTAATCCTGCAATAGGCCCCATACCCTTTATACCAGATGCCTGTACTGCATCCTTACGATATATTGCACTTCTGCTGATGATGTATATCAGATAATGTTGTGAATATATTCCTCTTTGCAAAGATTGCTTATGGAACAAAAGAGGGATATGCTTGGTATGTGGGTTTTGCTTCTGTGCCTTTTTTTAGAGTATTACGCTAAACCTAAGATTTTTGGAATTATATTTCAATATCTATAATTAATATTAAAAAATTAATCATATGAGCAATAACCACTTGAAAAATTCATGAATAAAGTAGAATATAGACTCAAAATTAAAGATACAATCAATTATATCATTTGGAGGATAGGATGGCAGACACCCCACTGGGAATTTCCTGGATCATGAAGGACCATACGGTCAAGAATATTGACCTTGCAACCAAGCTATTTTCAATGAAGGATGCTCTGACAGCCCGTCGCTTTCACAAGCAGATTCCGGGTTACAGGATGAGTGCCCTACAAGGCCTTCCCAACCTTGCCTCCATGTTTGGCGTAGGGGGAATCTGGGTAAAGGACGAGTCAAGCCGCCTGCAGCTTAACAGCTTTAAGGTACTTGGAGGCTCTTTCGCCCTGTACCGCTATCTGCAGAAGATGCTTGGCATTCTCGGTGAGGACACTCCTTTCGCCTACCTTGCCTCCGATGAAGTGAAGGAAAAGGTCGGCAATATCATATTTGCAAGTGCCACTGACGGAAACCATGGTCGTGGTATTGCATGGGCAGCAAAGAAACTTGGGTTCAAGTGTGTCATCTATGTGCATTCAGAGACCAGCGTCAGAAGAATCGATGCTATCAAGAGCAATGGCGCAAAGGTTGTCATCGTTGATGGAAACTATGATGACGCAGTGCGTCAGGTGGCAATCGATGCGAAGATCAATGGGTGGACAATCATCAGTGACACCAGCTGGGACAACTATACCGAGATTCCGACTTGGATAATGCAGGGGTACCTGACCATGCTTACCGAGGCTCAGGAGCAGTTCGGTGGTGTTGGTCTTGTCAAACCCACTCACATCTTCATCCAAGCCGGAGTAGGAGCCTTGGCAGCTTCTGTAATAGGGTTTTATCATGCCCTATTCGGTCAGGATGCACCTACATGCATCGTGGTCGAACCAGACCAGGCTGACTGCCTCTATCAGAGTGCCCTAGCTAATGATGGCGAGCCCCACTCAGTGAAGGGGGATCTTGATACTATCATGGCAGGCCTTTCCTGCGGCGATCCTTCTCCCATTGCATGGGAAATCCTCAAGGAGAATGCCGATTGTTTCATGAAGGTGCCTGACTTCATCGCAGCTAAGGGTATGCGTGTGTATGCAACCCCCCTTAACGGAGACCCGTTTGTCCTTAGTGGTGAGAGTGGGGCGGTGACCCTCGGTACTTTTGCCTCTATCATGCAGTACTCGGAACTGGAGGAGTTGAGAAAAGCCTTGAATCTCAATGAGGACAGTCAGGTACTGTTTGTCAATACTGAAGGCAATACAGACCCTGTACACTTCCGCCAGATTATCTGGGAAGGTGCAAACCCTGTTCCCCAGCAGTATTGGATCAACCGCTAGGGAAGAGGCCAGATGGTCAATAATCTATCTGAACGTACTTAAAAAGGAAAAGAGCTGTTTCTTGGCCTGATCTTTGCATCAGACTTTTGAAACAGCCCCTTTTTTCTATGATAGGGATTTAGGATTTGAAGTCCTTTCCCTAGAAGCTGTACAGTACCCCTACCGAAGTTGTCAGAAGACTAAACATCGTATACAGCATGGGATCGAAATCAACCGCATCGGAACTGTCACCTCCAATATCACCGATTAATACACCAAAGATCATGACAGGCATATTGATGGTGAGGAACAGGGCATAGTTCTTATTGGGTATCCAATACTCACCCTTGAGTACCGGACCGACCAGGCCTCCAGCAACAGAGCCGAAATCAGTAAGGACAATACCGCCAAGGCCAAGCTTGAGGTCAAAGTTCTCTCCCTTAGGGAAGGCTGTCGAGACATCAAAGGAAAAGGTAGCAACCTTCGGGAAAGCATCTTGTCCTGCTCCCTCATTATTGGCTGCCCTGAAGGCATTATACCCAAGGGGATAGTTGATGCCAGCATTCAGGTAGATCGGTCCTACTCCTATATCGACGACCACCCCTGTTGTGGCAAAGCCAGCCTGGAACCCTACTGCAATATTGTTGTCCCGTGCAGGGAGGGATGAGATGCCAAGAAGCAGTATCAGAAAGAAAATCGTTACAGTTAATCTTTCTTTTTTCATGGCTTACCTTCCTTTGGAGGTATGAGTGAGATACGAGAGCACCTATACAAATATAACACAATAGTAGGGGTAAGTGACAAATTCTTAAAAGTGTATATATTTTTGACTAATTTCTCCATTTGTAGTATGGGATTGTATTCACTGTTCTTGTGCTTTCTGCCAAATGCCAAAATTCCATGGTTTGGTATTCGGTTAGCACTATGCGCTCCTATGCAATGCATGTTTCTTGGCATAAAACCCTTGGACTCTGCAGGTGAGGGGAACTATCCAAAAATCACTGTCAGGTGTATAGTGGACGGGTACAGAGTTACAGTTTATGGTCTTTCGTGCCACTAAACACCTTTGCCTTGTGTCTAGGGTCTGTGGTGTAGGCACAGATACTTGCAGATCTGATACGCTTGGGCGTTTTCATAATGGCAGTGGTGTCTACCGTCTTGGATCTGATATCAGAACGGTGAAGCTGAAAAGGGAGAAGAGTATTATGGGTATCTATGCGTACAGTGTAGTAGGAATGGAGGGTGAAAGCGTCCCCCTTTCCACCTACAGGAATATGGTCGTGCTAATCGTAAATACAGCCACCCGTTGTGGGTTCACTCCCCAGTATGAGGGATTGGAAGCCCTGTATGAACGGTATGGCCGAAAGGGATTTACTGTTCTGGACTTTCCCTGCAACCAGTTCAAGGAACAGGCTCCCCAAGAGATTGCAGAAATTGATGCATTCTGCAAGCTGAACTATGGGACCAAATTTCCCCGTTTTTCCAAGATTGAAGTCAATGGTGAGGCAGAGGCTCCTCTTTATACGTTCCTAAAGAGTGAGAAGGGTTTTGCAGGCTTTGATCCTGCGCATGAGAAGACTCCCAATCTGATCAAGAGATTGCAAGCTGCAGACCCTGCCTATGAGCTAGACCCCGCAATCAAATGGAACTTTACCAAGTTCCTCATCGATCGCAGAGGCACCGTCGTTGCCAGATTTGAACCGACAGCCAGTCTTGAAGCCATTGCTTCTGCGATAGAGGAGCTGCTGTAGGGCGTTCCCTTGACAAAAGAGGGTAGGGTCAGTACTATAGGTGTATAAGTTGCGGTAAACATAATCGCGAACAATATGAAAGGAGATTCTAATGAGTGTATATGATATTTCAGTAAAAGGTAAAAAAGGTGAGGAAGTTTCACTCTCCCAGTACAAAGGGAAAGTGCTTTTGATTGTAAACACTGCTACCCATTGTGGGTTTACCCCGCAGTATGATGACCTGCAGGCCATCTATACGAAATACAAGGACAAGGGGCTTGAAATCCTTGACTTCCCCTCCAACCAGTTTGAAGGGCAAGCCCCTGAATCAATTGATGAGATTGACCAGATTTGCAGAACCAAGTTCGGGACCGAGTTCCCCCGCTTTGCCAAGATTGAAGTCAATGGGAAGGGGGAGAGTCCCCTCTATACCTTCCTGAAGAGCAAGCAGGGTTTCAAGGGCTTTGATATGAACCACAAGATTGCCCCGATTCTCTTGGAAATCCTGACCAAGAAGGATCCAGACTATGCAAAGAACCCTTCGATCAAGTGGAATTTCACCAAGTTTCTCATCGACCGTACCGGCAATGTGGTTCAGCGTTTTGAACCTACCCACGATATGGCCTCCGTATCTGACGAGGTTGCAAAACTTCTCTAGATACCTAACCCATTGCATGTAAAAGCCTATACAGCGTTGTCCCTTGTCAGGGGCAACGCTTTCTGGTTCTATGGGTGCTGGTAGGGCTTCCCCTGTTTCTTACCCTTCAATTTTTTTGGGAAGCATAGGCTAACAACAGGGCCCCTTCCAAAGCAGTGCCCTTTTTGGGGCACACAACGATTTCAGAGGGCAGTTTCTTGAGAAACAAAGATCGTATGGTGCTGTCATGTTCAAGCACCCCTCCTGCAAGGGTAAGGCGATTTGAAAATGGTTGCTCCATCCTTGCTTGCACTGATAGGACCAGTTTGACCAGCTCTTCGGCTGTCTTCTCTAGGATAGCCTTTGCAAGTAGGTCCCCCCTGTTTGCATATGAGGTAACATAGGGGGCGAAATCAGCAACAATTGCTTTGGTAAGGTTCTTGTCATTGAAGAACGGCACACAATCCCTCCAATCCTCCAGATGGAAGAACGACCGGATGGCCTTGTCCATAGAGGTCTCGATATCGCGCTGTTCCTTGCTCCTGAGGGTTCTTTTCACTGCTTGCATAGCTATCCACCAAGCCGAGCCCTCATCCCCTAAGGCGCTTCCCAAGCCCCCAGAACGTACCATCTTGCCTTCTTCATTGCGTCCTATGCAGATTGAGCCCGTCCCTGCTATCAGGCCTAGTCCGCTAGTGGCCATATGAGACCCAGTGAGCAGAATTTCTGCATCACTGGCAAGGATGCGGGGGAAGTCTGTTTTGAAGTACCCGTCAAAGACGGTTTTCCATTTGAGCTGTTCTTGCCTACGAGCAAGACCGGCACTACCAAAGCAGAATCCCATGATAGGTGTATCTGTCAAATTTGATTGTGCCTTGGCTGTATCCAGGAGGGCGAGTACATTTCTCTTGGCACCCTCAAAGCCAACTGCGTAGGGATTGGAGCTAGCCCCCTCATCCTTATAGACAACCTGTTTCTCTTCATTCCAGATGGCTAGGCGACAACGGGTGCCACCTCCATCGAGTGCGTAATATAACCCTTTCATAGGGCAAGTATGGGATGGGGTGCTCTTCGATGCAACATAAATTTTCAATAGTTGGTGAAAATATACTACAGTGTGCTATGCTAGGGTGTATGCAAGGATGTACCACACTTTTACAACAAGCGCTTTCCTACCTTTCCCCTTCAGAGGCGAAGGTAGCCACATACCTACTTGAAAGCCCTGCCTTGGCGGTGAAGATGAGCATCACCACCCTGGCTAGGGAGAGTGGTAGCAGCACTGCCGCTGTTGTCAGGCTCTGCAAGCGATTGCAGTTTGAAGGGTATGGCAGCCTGAAGCTTGCCTTGGCCCAGGAGGTGTATGGAAACAGCACCGCTCGAAGTGAAGGGCCCTACATCTTCGACCTCAGCAAGGCCGAAGGGGTCTCTTCCATCGCAGCTATGATGGTCGACACGGCCTGCGCAAGTATACACTCCCTCAAGGAAGTGCTTTCCAGAACGCAGTTGGAGATTGCTGTGGAGAGCCTGTTCAAGAGCGAAAAGATTCTCCTTGCAGGCATAGGGGCTTCTGCTCTGGCTGCCATGGACCTCTATCAGAAGTTGGGAAGGCTGGGCATGTATGCCAGTTTTCCCAGTGAACCGGACCTGCAGATAGTCAATGCCTGTGCCCTTGATACAAAAAGTGTCGCCGTCATCTTCTCCTACTCAGGGGAGACAAAGACCATGCGTCAGGTTGCCCAGCAGGCAAAGAAGGTAGGGGCAACCATCATCGCAGTAACCAGAATAGGGGGGAATTCCCTTTCCAAGCTTGCTGACGTGGTGCTCACTGTGCCAGACAGTGAGGCCCTCTACCGTCAGGGGGCGACGCTTTCCAGGCTGAACCAGCTGGTGGTAGTAGATATCCTCTACAGCAGTCTGATCGCAAGAAGCCCTGATGCGGAGCACTCCATCACCACGACGTGGAAGGCCGTCAGTCATGTGGGCAAGCTGAAGGAGCCAAAGGGATAAGGATTTTGTTGTCAGTGAAGGGAATCCAGAACGCGGGAGATGCTTCCTTCATGAAGCTGTAACAGCTCTGTTGCCTTCTGTTTGTTTACAGTGAGCAAGCCCATGGTTATGGCAACCTTTGTGTTGTGCCCTGATGACTCAAACAGCTCTATCGCGTGCTCTTGTGAGCATCCTGTGACCTCAGTGATGAGCCTTTGTGCACGAAGGATAAGCTTTGCATTGACCGGCCTCAGGTCTACCATAAGGTTATTGAATACTTTTCCTATGCGGATCATGGCCGTGGTTGTGATCATGTTCAGCACTAGCTTCTGGGCAGTGCCAGCCTTCATTCTGGTAGAGCCTGTGATTATCTCAGGTCCTACCGGCACAAAGATGCGATGGTCCTCATCGATGAGGTCAAAGACTGCAGTGTCCTTGTTGCAGCTGATAGCCCCAACCCTGGCTCCCAACTCCTTCGCATAGCGCATAGCCTCCACTACAAAGGGGGCACCGCCGCTTGCTGTTATGCCTATAAGCACATCAATAGAGGAGAAATTGTGGTCTTTGAGGGTCTCTATGCCCGCATTCCCATCATCCTCAGCCCATTCGACTGAGGTTGTCAGGGCCTTGGGCCCCCCTGCAATGATGCCCTGCACCATTGCAGGATCCACCCCGTAGGTGGGGGGACACTCTGAGGCGTCGAGGACGCCAAGCCTGCCGCTGGTCCCAGCTCCGATGTAGAACAGGCGCCCTCCTTTGTTGAAAGAGGACACGAGCTCATCGACGATGATGGCTATATTGGGGATTGCCGTTTCCACGGCAAAAGGAACTCTCTTGTCCTCTGCATTGATGATATCCAGGATTTCCAAGGTGGACTTGGAATCGATCCTGTAGGAGAGGGGGTTTCGCTGTTCAGTTTCCATCAAGGGTTTCATTACAAGCAGTATAAGCTGAATATTCTCTAGTGACAACAATATTTTTCATGATACTCTTTTTGATTATTGAAAATAATTTACATCGTATGCTTTCCTTGCCAGTTGCCTTTGGCCCTAAGCTGTCGTACCATACCTACCAAGGAGTCAACTATGCAAGTAAGTGGACTGGACACTATAGCATCATGGTCCCATCTCTTTAGGAATAGGCGCTTGGGCCTTGTCACCACCGCCAGCGCAGTGGATTCCTCTCTCCATTCCAGTGTTGAGGTCCTCTCTTCATTATATGACGTGAGGGCTCTTTTTGCCCCTGAACATGGCCTCTATTCCGATGGTGCGGATGGCTCTTCAATAGAGACATGCATCGATGCCAACACCTCCCTCCCTGTATACAGCCTCTACCAAAAGGAGAACCAGCACCTCACCCCCAGCATGGTAGAGGGCATTGATGCCTTGGTATTTGATATCCAGGATCTGGGCCTGCGCTTCTATACCTACATAGCGACCTTGAAGAACCTGCTCATCGATACTGCCTCCATGGGACTGCCGATTATCGTTCTTGACCGTCCCAATCCTCTTGGGGGTCTGGTGGTCGAAGGTAATATTCTCAGTGAGGAGTCCTTCAGCTTTGTCGGCCCGGCCGCCCTTCCTATCCGATATGGCTTGAGCATAGGGGAGCTTGCACAGTACCTCAACACAGTGGAGAACATAGGAAGTGACCTTACGGTCATCCCCCTAGTAGGGTGGAAACGAAGTATGTATTTTACTGATCTGTGTAGGCCCTGGGTCATGACTAGCCCTGCCATAGCACATTTCTCTTCTGCTCTTCTCTATGCGGGGATGTGTCTCTTTGAAGGGACCAACCTCAGTGAGGGAAGGGGCACCAGTGCCCCTTTCTCCCTGATAGGGAGTCCGTTCCTGGAGCCTTTCTCCCTGACAAGGATGGCGAATGACCTTGACCTGCCAGGGGTGGGTTTCACCCCTGCCCACTTTACGCCCACATCAAGCAAATATGCAGGAAAGAGATGTAAGGGCTTGCAGGTGCATGTGTTGGACAAATATCAAGCCCGACCTGTCAGGACAGCCCTTACGCTGATACACCTTATAGCAAAACACTATCCTGAGGAATTTTCCTTCTTGCCAGCTGCTCAGGAAGGGTCCATGATGAGCTTTGAGAGGTTGGCAGGCAAGAACACCATTGCCCTACTGCTCTCTGACCTTCCCCATCTTATCCATTCCTGGGAACAGGAGAGTGCATTATTTATCGAGCAGAAACAGAGGTTTCACCTCTACCAATAAGGAGTAATCGTGAACATCACTACCATGATCGGACAGCATTTTGTCTGTGGGTTCCCAGGTACTACCATGGATGAGGCCTTTAGGGAGGCTGTCAGAACCCATAAGATTGCCAATGTCATCCTCTTTGCCCGTAACATTGAGAGCAAGGAGCAGGTGAAAAGACTTTGTGAGGATATACAGGCTCTGGTACGGGAGGAGTGCTCAACCGATGCCCTTATAGGCATCGACCAGGAGGGGGGTATGGTCACCCGTCTCAGTGAGGACTGTACCAATGTCCCCTCAGCTATGGCCATCAGTGCTACAGGTGAGAGCTCTGCAGCCTATGAGGCTGGGAGTATAACCGCCAGTGAGCTGAATGCCTTGGGCATTGGCTGTGACTTTGCCCCGGTTTTGGATGTGAACAGCAATAAGGCGAACCCGGTCATCGGGGTGCGTAGCTATGGTGATACCAAGCAGAAGGTTATTGAATATGGCCTCTCTATGGTAGAGGGCTTGCAGAGCAAGGGCGTCATGGCAGTTGGCAAGCACTTTCCCGGCCACGGCGATACCCACCTTGATTCACATCTGGCTCTTCCCAAGGTACTCTCCGGTAGGGAAGAGCTTGAGGAGCATATAGAGCCTTTTCGTTCTGCCATCAACGGTGGGATCCAAGGCATCATGAGCAGCCATATCCTGTTTCCTGCCCTGGAGAAGGAAGAGCTCCCTGCTACGATGAGTCGCAGTATCCTGACAGACTTCCTCAAGGGGGAGCTGGGCTTCAAGGGCCTTGTCTTCACCGATTGCATGGAGATGCAGGCGATAGCGCGCTACTATGGCACAGTTGATGCCTCGCTCTCTGCCTTGCAGGCAGGGGCCGACCTGGTGTGTATCAGCCACCATGTGGAATTGGCCTGCAAAGCCATAGACCTGGTGCACGAAGCCCTCTCTGATGGAAGGCTTTCAGAGGATGAACTCTCTGCCTCCACACAGAAGATCCTACTGGCGAAAGCTATGCTCGCTGAGCAGGAGAAGAGTGATTTCTCTGTGGTAGGGTGCCAGGACCACAAGCAGAGGAACCAGAGACTTGTGGAGAAGTCACTATGTCTGGTGAATGATAGTGGATTCCTGTTGGGGGAAAAGCCGCTGTTTGTCGCTCCCCGGCTCTTCAATGCGACCTATGTCTCCGACTTGCATGATACCATTTCCTTCGCCCCTGAGATGGAAAAGCGCCTTGGAGGAGGCTCGATGGTCCTCTCTGACGACCCTCAGGGTGAGGAGATCGAATTGGTTGCCACGAAGGCTTCTCTGTACACATCTGTGGTGGTGGGAACCTACAATGGACACCTCTATACCGGGCAACTCGCCCTAGTGGAAAAGCTTTCGAACCTTGGAATACCTGTCTGTGCAGTCGCCCTGAGAAATCCATATGACCTTTCTGGTCTTCCTTCCTCTGTACAGCTCTATGCGACCTTTGCCTATAGGAGGGAAGTCCTTGATGCTTTGGCCAAGGTCCTGACAAAGAGATTGGTTCCCACCGGAAAGCTACCGATTACACTATAGGAGGCCTGTATGCCTGATATGTTGGTTAAACTGTATGAGCTACCTGAAATGAATGGTATCCTCCCCCAATTGTATGGCCATGGCATTGAGATTCGTCGTGCAATGGCCCCTGACAAGATTCGCATCCTCTCCTGGATAGGAGAGCACTCTACCCAGGGTGCCGTTGGTGAGGCTGATGTCTGTTTCAGCCATACGCCCATCTCCCTATTCCTTGCCACCAGGGGTAAGGAGATAGTCGGTTATGCCTGCTACGATGCCACGGCACCCAACTTTTTTGGGCCCACCAAGGTTTTGGAAAGCGAGCAGAAAAAGGGTATTGGCAGGGCCTTGTTGCTACAAAGCCTCTATGCGCTTAGAGCACAGGGGTATGCCTATGCCATCATAGGAGGGGTAGGTCCGCAACAATTCTATGAGAAGGTTGTGGGAGCCATCCTAATAGAAGGGTCAAAGCCTGGCATCTACAAGGATTACCTTGGGGCAAAAGAGTGAGAAGGGTAGAATCCCTTGCTAGCAAGGAGACCAAACTCGTCATAGGTCTTATGAGCGGCACCAGCTGTGATGGTATCGATGCCTCCTTGGTGCGGATATCAGGCTCTGGCCTTGGAACCCGTGTAAAGGAGCTTGGGTTCATATCCCTTCCCTATGAAAGCTCATTCCCCAACGAAGCGAGAGTAGCGGAAGCATTACCATGGTTCCATTACCGAGC
>WOYI010449128.1_pt1 | contig 24213 bp, 22 predicted proteins | sample 6423411 | NCBI WGS metagenome assembly WOYI01 (sample SAMN13441803, study PRJNA592873) | oil field metagenome | biome: oil field; feature: oil-well bore; material: oil-contaminated soil; isolation source: oil-contaminated soil from oil-well borehole | place: Germany: Wietze | collected 2016-10-18 ... | reverse complement strand
CAAGTAGAAGGTTGATCGCGTGAGCAATCCACCAATATCTAATGGCAATTTGCTGAAGAGAAATACTCAGTCAGTTCTCGTGCGGCCTGAGAACACCGGTAGGATTGGCTGATAGTCCAACTACCAAAGCGGCAAGGATCAAGAATATTAATCCACCTCCATCAAAATATACGAAGCGAAAAATAGAACCACGTAAGACGGCGTGTTCAGAAGGAATCGTCCGAAGGAGCAAACTTTCACCAATAAATCCAATTGTCTGCATCAAGATTGACTGCAACAGCGAGGTTTTGAACCTTCGGGGATGATACAGGGCAAAAAAGTAGGGAACCTGCCACATCAAGAACAGGATCCCAAAGCCAATAATAACAACTCGACCAACCTCGCCGCTGAGTTCATAGGCTGCAAGATACAGATTTGGTCGGGCAATAAAATCAATTGCGCAAACCAGGTTCATACCCAATACGATCCCTATCAGACCGCGCGCAATCCATTCCCGCGTGCCGCTTTTATCCTTCATACCTGCGTTTCCTTCGATACTACCCCTCGCTCTACCTTCCACACCTCATGCAGATCCAGGAATTTCCGCTCAAACATATCAAGATCCGTTGTGGTCACGAAGGCCTGCTCCACCTTGTCCAACAAGCTCAGCAGTGCTCCTCTTCTTATTGGGTCCAGCTCTGCCATGACCTCGTCCAACAACAGCACAGGCCATTCACCACTGCGCTGCTTCATCAAGTCGACTTCAGCGAATTTGAGCGAGAGCAACGCCGTTCGCATTTGTCCTCTTGAGCCGAAATCCGCCAAATCGACCTGGTTAGCCAAAAAGCGAAGTTCATCGCGATGAGGTCCAACGCTGGTTGAACCACGCTGGATATCATCTTTCCTGTGCTTTTGCAGCTCTTTTGCGAAGCCTAATTCGATATCCTTGACTTCAATGCTGCTGGCTTCTGCCAAATGCTGCACACCCGGCAAAGAAATTTGCCCTGACTGGCTCTGTGTTGGATCAAACGACGGCTGGTACTCGAGCCTGAAAACCTCACGCCGCATGGTCAGTTCCTCGTGGCTCTGACGGGCAAAGCTTTCCAATTCTCCAAGCATCCCGATTCGTCCTCTCACCAGGTAGGCGCCGTGTTCTGCCAGCAGACCGTCCCAATAATCCAGTTGATCAGTTGGACCACCAAATTCACCCAATCTTTTGAGGAGTGCATTGCGACGGGTCATCACCTGGCTATATCTTAGTAGATGCTTCGAATAACCTGGTTCAATTTGACAGAGAATCTCATCCAGATACCTGCGTCGGTCAGCCGGTCCGCCCTCGATGATTTTTGCCATCTGGGGTATAAAAGTTACCGCGTTAAACTGACCATACAAATCGCTGAAACGCCTGATAACGCCGTTGAGCAAGGCTTCTTTCCGAAAACGGCTGCTGCCGTTGCCGCCGTTAGGTTCTTGTATCAGACGTACCTCCAATGTGTTCTTGCGCCCTGCCCGTTCGAACTCGCCAACGATTCGCCCAACTTTAACTGGTTCACTCTCCGGGAGGTTAAAATTGAGCAATTGCCGGTCTGCGCTGGCGCTGAAGGAAGTAAACAGCGCTAAAAAGGCAACTGACTCGAGAATCGTCGTCTTCCCCTGGGCATTCGCGCCATGGAATAAAATCACCCGCCTGGGAAAGTCAAGTTCCAGACGGGAGAAAACGCGAAAATTATTCAGCGAAAGACGGGTGAGATACATTACTCGGTAAACTCGTCCGCGTCTTCAGAGACAGGCTCGTAAACTTCGCTGGCACGGTCAATGTATAGGACACCATCAAGGTGGTCCAACTCATGTTGAATGATGCGTGCCATCCAGCCTTCGGCTTTCACTTTTTGAGGTTTGCCGTGGCGGGTCTGGGCTTTCACAGTGATTTTTTCGTGCCGGTTAACCAGACCAATCAGACCAGGGACGGAAAGACAACCTTCCATGCCCTCAACCATTTCTTCCGATTTCTCAACGATTTCAGGATTTACCAAAACATAGCGCTTGGGCTTCGGTTCTGGAGCATCTTCGTCTTCAGGTTCTTCCGCGTATTCAATCACAACCAGGCGGATCGATTCACCGATCTGCGGTGCAGCCAGACCCACGCCAGGCTCGTTTCTCATGGTTTCGAACATATCTTCGATCAACGTCTGTAATTCTTTATCAAATTTCTTTACCGGCTTTGCCTTTAAGCGCAAAAATGGATCCGGAAAAGTAACAATTTCCTTTAATGCCATACTAACTCCCAAATGTGAACTAAGGCAATTCTACCTTATCCGAGTGGTGGATTCAAAGGTGAAGTAACATCTTGGCTGGCGATCAGGTCTTTCGATTCTTCCTGGAAAACTTTGAACCATTGGGCGATGCGGTCGCGCTCCTGACGCGTCTGAAGCTCCTCTTTTTCCTGGGAGTGCTTTCCGATCCGGCTGAAGATATCCTGCTGAACCTTTGACGGTTGATGGACATTGTTAAAGGTCAGCTGCGTGTTCCCAACCGTGATAAAGACAGTGCCAAAGTTGAACATCATCGGGATGATCCCCCGGCGTTCATATTCGATGCTGAGAATGTTTTCCAATGGTACTGCCCGTCGCGATTCACGACCAAAGGGCTTGCGATCCAGGTCAATCACCTGGTTCGGAGTGAGTTGATAGATATCATTTCGCCAATCCACGTATTGATAGATTATTATTGCGATGCACACCACCATCAGAAACAAGCCAAGCGGAAGAGCCATGGCGTAATTCAAAAATGTGATGTTGCGTGTGACCACCGCGATGATGAACGCCAAAGCCAGCAGCGCGCCAACGAATGATAGAAACACCTTCTTGAGTAGAATGATCCAATGCTTTCGGTACGTAATGGCGCCGCCAATTTCGTAGCGAACTTTCAAAAAGTCGCTGAAAAGCCATTCAAAAAAGCTGATCTCATAAGATGGCATTTCACTTTCGATGCCGTATTCCTCTTCAAGTTCTTTCGATGTGACCTCTTCTGGCGATTTGCCAAATTTCTCTCGCAGCGCTTTTCGAATTTCCCTGGCATCCAACTCAAGGTCAACATGCTTGCTTTTTGCCCAAAAACTCTCGATCAGCTTGCCAATTACTTTTGCATGGTCAACCCGTTCAAATCGGATATCGCCGATAAAGGTATGGACCATCACATCAGAAAACCCGATCAGGGCCCCCAATTGAGTGGTTTTGACACCCACAGAGATGAGGGTTGCTAGCGGGGCTTCCTGGCGGCTTTCATAAAAGCCGGACACCCGTTCCACCCAAACCATGCGTTTAGAGGTGATCAGATAATAATCATTCGCCCAGTTGTTAATGTTCCAGAGCAGCCAGGTTGCACAAATTAAAAAGGCGACAACCATGACTACCATGGCAGCCATCCCATTTTCAGCTGGTAAAAAACTTAATCCAATCAGAGTGGCAGCAAATATCAGCAAGGGAGGTGCCAGTGCAAAGAGCAGAAAGACGGGGTGCTTGCGAGCGATCAAGCTCACTTTTTCATCCGCCTCCAACCAGGGCATAGGCACCCGGTGGATCATCACCTGGCTATTAGCCAGGACAGAGAGGGTTTCAGCAAACGCTGGTCTGTCCGTGCTGAGTTGATGAATATTCGTTCCGGACAAAAACCAGACCATGCTGTTGGTTTGCGCCTGGATCGTTTCCTGGCGTTGGTTGCCTGAATTGCTTATCGCCAACCCAAGAATATCCCCCCGTTGGTAGGAATGGCTGAATTGCTGTTCCTGGTCGAAACCGACCAACTTACCAGTCTCGACCAGGAATAATCCATCTACTTCTTCGCCTTCTTCGAAAAGGATCTCGCCCGCTGGTAGTTCCACCTTAACCAGCGCATCCGCGATGGCTGGCAAATCCTCGTCAGGAAGTGCGCTGAACATAGCGCTTTCCCGGAGGAATTGGGTGAAACTATCGTTCGAAGAAGACATGTTTTCTCAACCTCAACACCAGGTTTCCAGTCTATGGTTGCTCTTCGGTAAAGGCTTCAGCCAGGGCGACTGTCTCACTGGCTTTTTCATCTGCCGTAAAAGAAAGTTCGGATTCCCCTTCCACCTTGCTTACCCGTACAACGTCGCCTGACTTGAAATCACCTTCCAACAATCGGATGGCGAGTTTGCTTTCAACATACTTCTGCAAAGCGCGCTTGAGCGGTCGGGCACCAAAGAGCGGGTCGTAACCCTGATCCGCCAGCCAGTACCTTGCGGAATCATCGATCACAAGGCTCACACCGTAACCGCGCAGCCGGTCAACGATTTCTTTTACCTGCAGGTCAACAATCTTGACCACATCATCCTTGGACAGAGGCGCGAAGGTAATAATATCGTCGATACGATTCAAAAACTCGGGTCTGAAGGCATCTTTGAGTGCCTTTTCAATCTTTGCCTGGGAGTCCTTGACCTCTTCAGAGTCGTCACCTTCTGCCAGGAAACCGAGTGCGCCGCCCTTGCGGACAAATTCAGTGCCGAGGTTGCTGGTCATGATCAGCACGGTGTTCTTGAAGTCAACCACCCTGCCCTGCCCATCCGTCAAACGACCGTCATCCAGAATTTGCAGCAGTGCGTTCCAAACTTCCGGGTGTGCTTTTTCAATTTCGTCAAACAAAATGACGCGATAAGGGCGCCGGCGAACGGCTTCGGTCAGCTGACCGCCCTCTTCATAACCGACGTATCCAGGAGGAGCGCCAAACAAACGTGAGGCTGTATGCTGCTCACGATATTCGCTCATATCAAGGCGCACAAGCGCGTCTTCATCATCAAACAGAAACTCTGCCAATGCTTTTGCTAATTCGGTCTTGCCGATACCCGAAGGACCAATGAAAATGAATGATCCGACAGGACGGTTGGGGTCTTTCAGACCAGAGCGAGCCCGACGAATGGCGTCTGAGACAGCCTTGATAGCCTCAGTCTGCCCGATAATACGTTCATGCAATCGGTCTTCCATGTGCAGCAATTTCTGCGTTTCAGATTCCAATAACTGTGTCACTGGAATGCCAGTCCATTGATTGATCACTTCGGCAATGTCGTCGGCATCGACAACGTCGTCAAGTTTGTTCTCTGCTTCCCATGTCGATTGCCGCTTGTAAAAGCTCTCTTCGAGTTTTAAACGCTCTGATTTGAGTTTTACTGCCAACTCGTACTCGCGGTCCAGGCTTGCTTTTTCTTCCTCAGCGAGCAATCGATCGATCTCTTTACGATCTTGCTTGAGATCTTCAGGTAAGGAATATAATGCTACACGCAATTTTGCGGCAGCTTCATCCATCAGGTCAATTGCCTTGTCGGGTAATTTTCGCCCGGTCATGTACCTTGCTGAAAGGTTGGCTGCTGCTTCAAGCGCTTCGTCAGAAAGTTTTACTTTATGGTGAGCTTCATAGCGGTCGCGCAGGCTCTTCAACATGCTGACAGTATCTTCAATGCTCGGTTCTTCAACATAAATTGGGGCGAAACGTCGCTCAAGGGCGGAATCTTTTTCGATATATTTGTGATATTCATCGATCGTTGTTGCGCCGATACACTGCAAGTCCCCCCGGGCAAGGGCAGGTTTGAGCATATTTGAGGCATCCATTGTGCCCTGGGCAGCGCCAGCACCGACGACGTTGTGGAGTTCGTCGATGAACAGGATTACTTCACCATCGCTCTCCTGGATCTCTTCAATGGAGGTCTTGAGTCGTTCTTCAAACTCACCTCTGAAGCGAGTTCCAGCAACCATTGCGCCTAAATCGAGCGAGTAAACCAATTTGTTTGCCAGAATTTCCGGGACCTCGTCGTTCGCAATTTTTTGAGCCAGCCCTTCCACAATAGCAGTCTTACCAACCCCTGCTCCACCAATCAGCACCGGGTTGTTCTTCGTGCGGCGTGATAGGACTTGAATTAGGCGCATGATCTCAGGTTCACGACCAAAGACCGGGTCGAGTTTGCCTTCACGAGCCGCCTGAGTCAAGTTATGCGAATATTTTTCAAGTGTTTTGTAATTCCCTTCAAATTTACCGCGTGGAGTAGCATGGGGACCCCCACGAAGCTCCTGGATCACCCCTAAAACGTTGGTACGGTTGATCCCAAACTCCTCCAGAGTCCGCGACAACTGGGTGCCCCGTTCCGCCAGAATCGCCAAAAAGAGATGCTCGGTGGAAATGTATTCATCACCCAACCGGTTTGCCTCGGTTTTCGCCATATCGACCACCATCTTGACGCGTGGTGTCAGGAAAACCTGTCCTGCAGGTCCGCCGAAAATGTTAGCTTTGGGAGTGTTTCGCAAAATATTATCAAGGCGGTCAACCAGGTCACCTGGAACCACATTTAAGGCTTCGATGATTTGGGTGACAAATCCTTGAGGTTGTTCGATCAGAGCGAGAAGGATATGCTCAGAGTCGATCTGATTGTGTCCATAACGTTGGATGATTTCAGCGGCTCGCGCTGCTGCATCCTGTGCTCTCTCTGAAAATTTATCAAAACGCATCATAATGTTGTTTTCCTCTATTTTCTGTTATATGCATCATTATGAAATGGTGCAACTAATGTTCCAAAGAGTAGTTTACGTTATGGGTGTTAGAAATTGGTAAAATTAAAATCGACTTTCAGGTTTTTTTACAGAAATTCGGGTGAATAAATCAGGGAACTTCCTCCCGTAATAATCATTAATTTTCATCAGTGATGGCATACCAAATTCTGTAACAAAATTTTTGCTTATTTGCTTAACGCCGTCTCTTGTTTTCTTTGTTGCGACTATTTATTGGGTAAAAGTTCCCAAGATTAATCTCAAGTCAGTAGACCTTTTTTAGACAACTGGTCTCCGTCAAATAGCCTAAGGTTAATTTTTCCGAAGTCCTTGTAAAGTAATCTTAGATTAGATGGCCAATTTCAACCCATTGTTATTGTGTAATCTTATTGAATTCAAACTCCCACCATCCAGATAAACGTCCATCGGCAGCAAAAGCAACCAATGCTGAGACGGCTTCTTTGGCATCACTGTTATCTGAATATCCCATATCATTTGAAATCTTGACCTCGTTCTCTGTACATTCCAATCTTAACCCCGGGAATTCTTGCGCCACAGTTTCCTCTATATATAAGAGGGGGAGATCTTCACAATACATTGATTTTCGTGGTGCAGTCGACCATTCTTGAATAATCAGGTCAATCTGTGTTCCTTCTTCAACTTCGGGTACTCCACTAAAAATGAGATCAACGGTTTGGTAAGGTTCCATGCTGGATGAAGGAATACATTTTTCTTCGAAAAAATCGACTGCTTTTTGCAGACAAAAGGTATCCATTCCTTTTTGGTAAAGCCGTTCATTTAACCTTGTCCCAGGGTTACTATAGCTAAATTCATGGCCAATATCGAGGTTGATTTTGTTTATATACCAGTTTCTCCAGTCTCGCAGTGGATATTTCAAAGTGACAACTAACTCATCCCCATTTTGCACTACGCTGATTAATTCAATAGTAAAGTCAGAATGGGTGATTTGCAACTGTTGTGAAAGCCATGATGCGTGATTCGGGTCTGTCGCCACAATGGGTTGTGGAGTCAGTGTTGGATTTTTTCCACAACCTGAGAAAACCAGAACACTAAAGAGGGTAAATACTCCAAATATATACTTTACGTTTTTCATTTCATCTCCTATCACTCCATCAACATGAGATAAGACTTGTGGGATGAAGCAGAAACAAGGTTATCATATATTTATACCCTTGATTTCATTGCAATATTTTCTGGCGTAGATGTTGTACATCCAAACTATTATCATAGGTAGGGTAACCTAATGAACTTGTGGACTAACATTTCCTATAGGTTTCCGTGAGCATTCCAATAAATCAAAATATTACTTCAACAACATCGCGTCGCCAAAAGAGAAAAAACGATAACCCTCCGCTTTTGCCACATCATAGGCAAGGAAAATCTTCTCTTTGCCAGCAAAAGCACTAACCAACATCAGCAAGGTCGATTTTGGCAGATGGAAATTGGTGATCATTGCATCTACACACCTGAAATTATAACCAGGCGTTATGTACAGACCGGTCTCGCCCGAGAACGCCTCGATCTTACCATTCTGGCAGGCACTTTCGAGGGTGCGCACACTGGTCGTGCCCACGGCGATCACTCTGCCTCCTTCAGCTTTAGTTTGCCGGATCATTTCTGCAACTTCCTCGCTCAAATGGCACCACTCACGATGAATCACGTGGTCTTCAACCACATCTTCAGTTACTGGAGCAAAGGTATCAAGCCCGACTCGCAGCTCAATTTTTGCCAGCCCCACCCCTTTATCTTGGATTTTCGCCAATAACTCCGGCGTAAAATGCAAACCTGCTGTCGGTGCCGCCACTGAACCTGGAGTGTGGTTATAAACTGTCTGATAACGTTCCGGATCGCCGATATAATTATGGATATATGGAGGTAATGGCGTATGCCCAGCCTTGTCATAAAAGAGTTCAATCGGTTCTGTAAAATGCACGATGCGTTTGGAGCCTTCCAAAACCACATCAACCTGACCACTTGGTCCGTTTTCAACCTTGAAAAAGCGCCCAACCCTCATTCCACTACCGCCAACCAGGCACTCCCAACTCAGTTCGTCGAGTTTATTAAGAAGCAAGACTTCAATCCTGCCGCCGCCTGGCAGTTTTTTGCCAAAAAGCCGGGCGGGAATGACACGTGTTTCGTTAACAACCAGTAAGTCTCCTGGCTGCAAAAAATCGATGATTTCAAAAAAATGACGGTGTTCAACCTCATCGTTTTGTCGATTGAGAACGAGCAAACGGGAGTGGTCGCGCGGTTCAGCAGGAATCTGGGCAATGAAATGCTCAGGCAGATCGTAGTTGAATTCTTCAGTTTTCATTCGTCGAAAAGGCTTGCCTGAGCACTGGCTGAAGGGTGATACTCGCGATTGAAGTGTTGATATGCCAATTGGGTCGCCACCCGTCCCTGCGCTGTCCGGTCAATAAAACCACATTGCAGCAGGTAAGGTTCAACCACATCCATGATCGTGTCAGCTTCTTCGCTGACCGATGCCGAAATCGTATTCAAACCAACTGGACCGCCATCGTATTTGTCGATGATCGCCAGTAGAACACGTCTGTCCATTTCGTCCAGCCCAAGCGGATCGATGCTGAGCATACCTAAACTTTCCTCTGCAACAGACCTTGTAATTGTGCCCGCAGCCCGTACATCGGCAAAATCCCGTACCCGACGAAGCAGGCGCAGTGCGATACGGGGAGTTCCCCGGGCTCGCCTGGCAATTTCCTGGACGCCATCTTCTTCAAAAGGCACTTTCAACAACTTTGCTCCACGGCGAATGATGGCTGCCAGTGATTCCTGGTCGTAATAATCCATGCGGTAAACTGCCCCAAAGCGTGCTCTCAAAGGTGCGGAAAGCAATGCCAGGCGCGTTGTCGCACCAACCACAGTAAAACGCGGCAGTTTTAATCGTACAGATTTCGCCGCCGGACCTTTGCCGATGATGATGTCGAGGGCGTAATCCTCCATGGCAGGGTAAAGGATTTCTTCCACAAGTTTGCCCAGGCGATGGACCTCATCGATGAAGAGGATGTCGCCTGCCCGCAGATTGGTCAGGATCGCAGCCAGGTCGCCAGCACGTTCGATCGCAGGTCCGGATGTGACCTTGATGTTTACTCCCATTTCGGAGGCAAGGATGTGCGCCAGGGTAGTCTTTCCAAGTCCCGGAGGACCGTGAAAAAGCACATGTTCAAGCGCTTCACCACGCTGCTTGGATGCCTGGATCTGGATGAGGAGGTTGTCCTTGACTCCCTGCTGTCCGATCAAGTCATTCAGAGTGGTCGGTCGCAAAGCCATGTCTACACTGTCTTCAGGTCGTCTGCCTGCCAGGATGCTGTCTTCGTCTTTGGCTATCATCGTCAAAATTATAACCGGTAAATAGTTGGGTAGAGAAGACAGCATCGATTGGTTACAATAGAGACCATGAATCACGCCAAGGAGTTAACGAATGCAAAAGTTTGAAATCAATCCTTTTGATCTTTCGATCAATCCACATTACCTCTTCGATCGTCAATCGCTGCTTTTGGCAGCGGGTGATTATTCTGCTGGCGATTTTAACGAGATGACCATTGGTTGGGGCAGCATTGGTACGATGTGGAATAAGCCTTTCGTTGAGGTCGTTGTCAGACCGACCAGATTCACATACGGTTTTATGGAAGATTATGAGGATTTCACGGTCAGTGCATTTCCTCAAGAATTCAAAAAAACACTGTCTTTCCTGGGTGCCCGCTCAGGGCGTGATGGAAACAAGCTGGCTGAGACCAACCTGACTGCGATCGCCTCGCAAAAAGTGAAGTCGCCCAGTTTTGAAGAGGCTGAATTGACCATTGAATGCCGCACCATTTACAGCAGCGACTTCGACCCTACCCGGTTTGTTGACCCGGAAATCGAGCTGAGATACCCCGAGAAGGATTATCACCGTGTATATTACGGTGAGATCGTTGCAATTTTGGGTACGGAGAAGTTTGTATTGACCATGTAAGGTTTGTTGAGGAGAATGTGACGGTGCCGGATTTGTTCCACCCTGAGAAAAACCTGCTCAAAAACTGTTTGTCACGTTATAATCCAGAAAGAACTGGAGAGAAAATGACCGAAAAGAAAATAAGAGTTTTGATTGCCAAACCTGGACTGGACGGACATGACCGGGGAGCCAAGGTTATCGCCCGAGCTCTGCGGGATGATGGAATGGAAGTCATCTACACCGGTCTGCGTCAAACCCCTGATATGATCAGCGAAGCAGCCCTGCAGGAAGATGTTGATGTGATCGGGCTTTCTATCCTGTCTGGTGCCCACAACGCCCTGATACCCCAAATCCTCAAAAAGCTTAAAGAAAATGGGCAGGAGAACGTGCTTGTCTTCCTGGGTGGGATCATCCCCGAGGATGACATCCAGGGCATGCTCAATGCCGGCATTTACAAAGTCTACGGTCCAGGTACAGACACCCGCCAGGTCTGTAAGGACATCCGCGAAGCAGTCAAAGTCAAACAGGCGGAATAATGTCGCTAAGTAAATCCGTGAGAGAGGGCAGCCGAATCGCCCTTTCTCGTGTTTTAAGCCAGGTTGAAAACAGCACTCCAATCGGATTGCATGCGCTCGACGAGCTCTTCCCCTTCACCGGAAAAGCACATAAAATCGGCATCACTGGACCCCCTGGTTCAGGAAAGAGTACGCTGGTCAACGCCCTGGCGAAGCAATTGCGTCAGTTGGAGGGTGAACCGCGTGTAGCAATTATTGCAGTTGACCCCACCAGCCCCTTCAGTGGGGGTGCTATCTTGGGTGACCGTGTTCGGATGCTCGATTTGCAGGGTGATCCTGGCATCTTCATCCGCTCCATGGCTTCCCGGGGTGCTTTAGGCGGGCTTTCCAGCCAAACTGAAGCGTTCAGCCAGGTTTTTGATGCTGCAGGATACGACTTTATCCTGATCGAAACAGTCGGCGCGGGTCAATCAGAAGTGGAAATCGTCAACCTGGCTCATACCACCATTGTTGTTGATGTTCCCGGTCTTGGTGATGATATCCAATCGATCAAGGCTGGCATCCTGGAAATTGCTGACATACTGGTCGTCAATAAAGCTGACCAACCCGGGGCAGACCAGAGTCTGCGTTACCTGAAGTCTATGATCGAAATGGGTTATCGCCCGCTGGCAAGTTCTGCCGGTAAACACAAACTGGCAGAATCACTTTCGAAAGAAGAAATCCCTGAATCAGACTATCCACAAAATCTTTGGCAGCCGCCAGTGCTGAAAACAATCGCACGCGAGTCCATCGGTATCGAAGAACTGGTTATTGAAATCCTCAAACACCAGGAATTTCTCAAAAACACCAGGAGATGGCAGTTGAAAGAAGCCTGGACACTTCGTGAATTTGTCCGAAAGCGCATAGAAGGAATATTAGTACAGGAATTCTTTGAACAACTTCCGGAAGGCGTGCTCGATGACTTGATGGAAAAGATCATCACACGAAAAATGTCACCAACTGCTGCCGTTGATAACTTATTGACGTATAATCAAATTACAAAAAAATCGCATTATTCGGAGTAAATTATGGAAAGAACAATGATCAAAGACCTGAGGAACAAAATTGATCAGCAGGTCACTCTAAAGGGCTGGCTGCAAACCCTCCGTGACCAGAAAAGTATGCAATTCCTCATCATCCGGGACAAAACCGGTCTAGCCCAGGTAGCTCATTGGAAAAAAGGCAACCCCGAATTGGCAGAGCTCATTTCAACCTTAGGAACTGAATCTGCCCTTACTTTGACCGGCAAAGTGGTCGCAAACGAAGTAGTCAAACTCGGCGGCATCGAAATTCAGTTGGAATCGCTCAAAGTAGAAAATAACGCTGAGCTGCCCCTTCCCTTCGAACCTTTCAGCGACACCCTCCCTGACCAGGATTTCCGCCTGGATTGGCGCTACCTGGACCTGAGACGGGAACGTAACCATCTCATTTTTGAGGTGCAGACCACACTTGAGCAAGCTATGCGTGATTATTGGCTCGCAAACGGTTTTGTCGAGATCCATTCCCCTAAAATCATGGGCACGCCCAGTGAAAGCGGCGCAGAACTCTTCAAAGTGGAATATTTTGACCGCACTGCCTACCTGGCTCAATCACCCCAGTTTTATAAGCAGATGGCACAGGCAGCTGGCTTTGAACGCATCTTTGAGATCGGTCCTGTTTTTCGGGCTGACCCATCCTTCACTTCAAGACATATGACCGAATTCACCGGTATCGATTTTGAAATGTCCTGGATCGACAGCCACGAAGATATCATGGCGTTCGCCGAAAACTGGCTGGCACATTCTTATAAAGTAGTCAATGAGAAACACCACGACGCTATCCAGGAACATTTCGGCGTCAACCTGGAAGTACCCCAAACGCCTTTCCCTCGCATGACCATGGCAGAAGCCTATCAAATTCTCAAAGGCATGGATTACAAACTTCCTCCAGAGAAAAAAGGCGATCTTGACCCGGGAGCGGAGCGAGCACTGGGAGATTACGTCAAGCAGAATTACGGAAGTGACTTTGTCTTCGTGACCGACTGGCCGTTCACCGTTCGGCCTTTCTATCATATGCTGTACGAGGACAACCCCAACCTGACCAAGAGTTTTGACTTGCTCGGCAGAGGTCTCGAGATCACAACCGGTGCCCAACGCGAGCATCGCTACGAAGTGCTTGCCAAACAGGCTATTCAAAAAGGTCTGACGCTTGAGCCAATCCAGACCTATCTCAACTACTTCCGTTACGGCTGTCCCCCCCACGGAGGTCTGGGTATGGGTCTGAACCGTTTATTAATGGTCATGCTCGATCTGCCCTCCATCCGTGAGGCTGTTTATCTTTTCAGAGGACCAAACCGACTGGAACCTTAGGAGTAAGAATGCCGATACTTTATGCTGAGAGGATTCGCCTGCGTGCCTCGGAACGTGAAGATATTCCCCTTTTTCTGAAATGGGTGAACGACCCGGAAGTCTGTGAGTTCCTGGAACATTCTTCAGTTCTAAACCGCGTCCAGGAAGAAGCCTGGTTTGAACGGGTCTCCTCCGGTCCGAGAACGGAGCTGCCGTTGGTGATCGAAATTCGCCAACCAGACAGTAATGATTGGACATCTATCGGTAATCTCTCTTTCATGAACATTCACCCGGTCAACCTGTCGGCTGAAATCGGGATCATGATCGGGGAAAAGCAATATTGGGACCAGGGGTACGGTACCGAAGCAATGCGCCGCATGTGCCAGTATGGTTTTGAGGAACTAAATCTTCACCGTATATTTTTGCGCGTATATGAGGGCAACGAACGAGGAAAAGCAGCCTATCGAAAAGTTGGCTTCGTTTACGAAGGAACCATGCGCCAGGCGCGCTTTCATCGCGGACGTTATTGGGACATCGACTTTATGAGTATCATCAAATCAGATTGGGTGTCAAACCCGTAGGAGGAAGGATTTTTCATGACTGGAGGAAAAAGAGAATGCAGTTCGCTTTATGGCGATATTCGCTTATTCGCGGGCACCGGTTCACCGGATCTGGCGAAAGAGATTGCTGACTACCTGGGCTTGGAACTCTGCGGCGTGGATATTCACGAGTTTACAAATGAAAATTTATTCGTGAAATTGCACTCCTCGGTACGCGGTCAGGATTGTTATGTCATCCAAACCACTTCCACACCTGTTCACCGCAATTTAATGGAACTTTTGATCATGGCGCAGACTCTGATGCTCGACTCTGCAGGTCGCATCACCCTGGTATTCCCTTACATGTGTTATGGTCGCTCTGACCGAAAAGATCAACCTCGTGTGCCCATCACTGCCAAGCTGGTTGCCGACATGATGGTCATTGCCGGTGCAGACCGCTACATCACCATGGATTTGCATGCCGGTCAGATCCAGGGCTTCTTTGATGTGCCGGGAGATGTTCTATCCGCCTATCACATCTTGAAACCGTACTTGAAGGAACAAATTAAGACAATGCACAGTCCGGTCCTCCTGACAGCTGACCTTGGTTTTGCCAAACACGGTCGCCGTTATGCGCAGGCACTGGATATTCCACTTTCCTTTATCGAAAAACGGCGTACTGACAACGAAGACCACACTGAAGCCCTCAATCTGATCGGCGATGTGAAAGATCATGATGTCTTGATCATTGATGATGAGATTGACACAGGCGGTTCCATTTGTGAGGCTGTTACTGTCGCGAAAGAAAATGGCGCTCGTGATGTTTATGTGGTCTTTATCCACCCGGTCCTCTCCTCCAACGCGGCGGAACGGCTGTCGGCACTGCCAGTAAAACAATTTTTAACAACCAATACCATCCCGATCCCGGACGAGAAGTTGAAACTGTTTGGCAACCGAATCACCATCCTCAGTATCGGTCCCCTTTTAGGCGAGGTCATCAAGCGCGCTAATGAAGGTTCGAGCGTCGGAGCGATGTTTAATGAGTAGGTTGGCAGTTGCCTGAGTTACCTGAAGTTGAAACGATCCGCCAGCGCCTGATCAAGGGCTTTGACAAAAGCCCATCGATTCTTAATCAAACAATTCGCCAGGTCAGTTTATTCTGGCCTGGCACGCTTGCGGAGCCTGATCCACATACTTTTTCTGCCTTCCTGCCTGGCCAAAAAATTCTGGCGGTTGACCGGAGGGCGAAGTTCCTGGTCCTCCTCCTCAGTGATGCTTACCTGGTGGTGCATCTACGCATGAGTGGTGATCTTTACCTTGAACCTCAAGACAGCACAACGCTTTATCGGGATAGTAAGCATGACCGCCTTTGGCTTGATTTCGAATCCGATTGGCGCCTTGTCTTTAACGATATGCGTAAGTTTGGACGGGTATGGCTCTTACGTGATACCAAAGACCTGTTCGCCAAGCTTGGTCCGGAACCATTTGACGAACAACTGACATCAGATGTCTTTGCTGAAATGCTCCACCAGCGCTCCAGGCAGCTCAAACCGCTCCTGATCGATCAGAGTTTCCTGGCTGGGATCGGCAACATTTATGCCGATGAAGCCTTGTTCAAGGCTCAATTGCACCCACTTCGGCAAAGTGAAAGCCTGACGCTTTCTGAAGCTGGAAGCCTGCTCGAATCGATCCGTTTCGTTCTCACCAAGGGGATTGACCGAAAAGGGGCGAGTATTGACTGGGTGTATCGGGGTGGGGATTTTCAAAATTATTTCCAGGTCTACCAACAGACAGGCAATCCCTGCCCCAGGTGCGGACATCCGATCGAAAAAACAAAAGTGGGGCAGCGCGGCACCCACTTTTGTCCGGTTTGTCAGAAAATCGAAACTGGAAACAGTTGATTTGGTGGCATAACCGTTATGCTGGATGTAACTATTTAGCAAAGGTCCCTACAGACTGAGATTGCCTCCTCGCTTCTCTTCTCGCAAGGACAGTTTTATCCGTCACAGCGAGAACCTTTGCCATTGAGCAGTGAGGGTTGATTGAAATTTATTTGGCAAAGGATCGTGGCAGTCTCTATTTTACCAATGAGATTGCCCTACCGTTTTGTCCCCCGTAATAACCCTCTTCATTTCGCTGGTAAGACATTGCGCAGGCTTGGTTTGACGACCTGACCGTTTTCCTCCCACCACCGTACGCTATCTTGCACTGTTTCGAATATCGGACGGACATTGTAGTCCAGCACCTCAACTGCTTTCTTCCCGCTGACCACCGAATTGCTCATTAAAGTGTCAATCGAATAACGGGTAAACTGAGGGCGGGTCTTTGAAATGCGATAAAACCATTCTGCCAGTGGGGTGAAAATGCGTGCCAACTTCATCGGCACATAAATTTCTCTGCCACATACACTACATGCGTCCTGGACCAGCTTTCGATATTCTCTTACACTCACGCGGTGACCAGGCAACAGAAAAGTCTCCCCGGCTTCACCTTTCTCCATGGCAGCAATGTGAGCATCGACCACATCCCGCACATCCACAAAGTCAAAAGCACCGTCAAGGCTAAATGTGGGTGAACTTTTCATCCAATAATTGGTCATTTCGCCCATCTCAGACCTTTTGAAATCGTAGGGACCGATAACACCGGTAGGAGCGAGTAAAACCGCGTTCAACCCTGCCCTGGCAGCTTCCACTACCAATTTGGAAGCTTTTGCCTTAGTTTGGTCGTAGCTGCCACCTGCAATTTCAGTGTCAAAAGGCAGGCTCTCATTAATCACCATATTTTTATCCGGGTGACCAAAGGCATGGACCGAACTGGTGTAGATCAGACGCTTCACGCCGCTTTCCTGGCAAGCTTTAATAACATTAGCAGTCCCTTCAATATTCACTTTTTGCATCAACGCGTATTGTTCCGGAACTAGTGCGACCAGTGATGCTAAATGGAAAACTACATCTGCACCTGTCATTGCGGCTAATAACACCGGATAATCGAGGATATTTCCTTCAACGATTTCGGGTTTGGAATCAACCAAAGGACTGCGATCTTCTCCGGGCAGCACCAGGGCTCTGACAGAATATCCTCGTCGCATTAATTCCCTGACCAATACGTTTCCAATATGCCCGGCAGCACCTGTAACCAATATCATTTTTGTCAAATGCCTTTCTACTATCCCTTTGCGTGAAACCATTCCGCCAGTAGTTCTAAACAGCATTAATTACTGACAATTGCGCTCAAAGAACACACTACATACAAAAAGTATTCTATCGATTGCCGATCCGATGGTATAGTGAGAAATGTCATCCATTTGACTTTACAAGCATAATAAATATTTCAGAAAAAGTCAGATTGAAGGTGATATATCTATTTACACTATTTTCTTTACAGTTATAATTTTACAAACAAAATGTGAGGTAATCATGAAAATCGCAATTGGTTGTGATCACACAGCCCTGGCATTAAAAGAAACAATCAAAAATTATCTTGACAGCAGAATGATCCCCTATGAAGATTTTGGCACCTTCACCAGCGAAAGCGCGGATTACCCTCGTATCGCTGAGTTGGTTTCCAAAGCGATCCTCTCTGGTCAATTTGACCGTGGCATCCTGATCTGTGGCACTGGCGTTGGCATGTCAATTGCCGCCAACAAATTCCCGGGGATTCGTGCAGCTGCAGTTAGCGAACCCTACTCCGCCATCCTGGCCCGCCGGCACAATAACGCCAACGTGCTTTGCTTTGGTGCTCGCGTTGTGGCAGGCGGACTGGCAACGCTCATCACCGAGGGCTGGCTGAATGCTTCCTTCGAAGGCGAACGACATCAACGCCGGGTAGACATGATCACCCGCATCGAACAACGCAACTTGCTACTTGGTGTAGAGAACCATCAGGAGCAACCAACTGAACGCCCAACTGAAGCTTCAGATCTTCCCTGAGAGGCTAAATTATTGTGAAAACCAGAAGATTGATCCCTTCTGGATTAGATTAAGAAAATGGAGAAATAATGAGATACAGAATATTTGGCGAAAAATTACCCGGTTTAACCTTGCAGCTCGATGCCGGGGAAACCATTTACACCCAATCTGGTGGGATGAGTTGGATGTCCGACAATTTTCAAATGGAGACCAACGTTCGCGGAGGCTTGATGAAAGGTCTCGGTCGCATGCTGACCGGTGAATCTCTCTTCATGGCTACCTATACCTCCAAGGAAGCCGGCGCTGAGATCACCCTGACCTCAGCTATGCCCGGTGAAATCCATGCCTTGCAGTTGGACGGAAGAAAGCAATATATAGCCCAAAAATCCGCTTTCCTTTGCGCTCAACCGAGTGTAGTCCTCTCCACATTCGTCAATAAACTTAAGACTGGTTTTTTCGGTGGTGAAGGCTTCATAATGCAGCGTCTCAGCGGAGAAGGCATTGTTTTTCTTGAGCTGGACGGCTCTATTGTGGAAATCGATCTGCAACCCGGTCAACGCATCAAAGTCGACACGGGCAATATCGCCTTTTTTGAATCCGACGTCAAATATGACGTAGAGACGGTAAAGGGCTTCACCAACATCTTATTTGGTGGAGAAGGTTTGTTCCTCAGCGTTTTGGAAGGTCCTGGTAAAGTTTGGCTGCAGTCGTTGAATACTGCCTCTTTTGCCGCCCGTATTATGGGTTTTATGCCTCACAAAAGCGGGTAGTAGTTTACAACTTACCGTGGATGATGTAAGTGTAGTACAAGCCGGGTTGTGATCATTCAACCCGGCTATTTTTGTTCCTTACAACCTTCTCCTTGGAGAACCCATGACAAGTCAGGGCAGGTGGGGACCACGAAGTGGTGGATGAGGTATGTATTGTGTTAATCGAGTCTTTTCCTATCCTGGTTAGGATAAACCGGTTTTTCTTGAAGTTGAATTGCACCTTGGTAACCAATAACGTGACCCTCACCCCCGTTTGCTTCGTTCACGGACCCTCTCCAAAGAGAGGGTTTTTACACTCACAAGTCTAAGGACGAGTTTAGAACCCGCCCCTACAACTACACACTATATCTCTCGCACCATGTAAAGCTCGCCCAATTCAAACCCCCTCGCCGCATAATACTCACGGGTGCCGACCGCCGAGATAACAGTCAACTTTTGATAACCTTTCGAGCGAGCGATTTCCGCTGCTTTTTCGATTAAACTACTGCCCAACCCGCGGTGCTGCGCTGAACCCGAACCCTCGCTTCCCACTTCGATCGACTGCCCATACACATGCACCTCACGGATGATAGCCGCGTTCTGAAGTTCATCTGCAGGGAAAATACGCGCATTATTGGGGAGGGAAAGGCGAAGAAATCCAAGAATGTGATCATCCTGTGTATTATAGGAAAGAAAGTGTTCTTCCGCCCAACCTGCTCTGTAAACCTGATCATCCAGAACCAGGTTTCGGTCATCTATCTTGCCCTTGCGAATTTCACGACAGCGGATACACTGGCAAGCTTTGCCTCGCTTTTCCATTTCCAAAGCCACATCCTGGCGTAAACTGGTGTTGCGGTTTCCTTCCACAACATGGTTGGAGGGAATATCGCGGATGACGCGGTTAATCCGGCAGAAGCGCGGAACTGTCGGTTTGATGTCAGCCAGCAAATCAATCAATTCTTGTTCTGAGTAGGGTGTGTATTCACCACGCTGCCAATATTGGTAAAGCTCAGCATTGCGAAGTAGTTGGCATGGGTAAATTTTCAATTCGTCAGGGTTAATGCCGCCTTCCCGCCACAACCGGGCAAAATCTTCCCGGTCAGATTCAGGGGTTGCACCTAAAAGATTCGGCATCCAATGGACGACGACCTTAAATCCAGCTGCTCTTACCATGCGAATGGCATCTTCGGCTTCTTCAGCGCTGTGCCCGCGTTGATTCAATTCCAAAACGCGGTCATCCATGCTCTGGACCCCCAGCTGCATCTTGGTGACTCCCTGCCTGCGCATCTCGATCAAATTATCGATGGTTATCAAGTCGGGTCTTGTTTCAACTACAAGACCAACATTGCGGTGGCGCGCCTGGCTGTTCGTTTTTTGAACCTCAGAAAGGCTTACCTCACCCTGCTCATCATTTGGATTTTCCTGGTTAAGGGCTTCGAAGCAACGGCGGATGAACCATTCGCGATAACTGGCGGGATAAGCCGTCCAACTGCCGCCGAGGATAAGCAACTCAATTTTGTCCGTCGGATGACCCACCTCGTGCAAAGCGTTCAGTCGTGACGAGACCTGGGTGTAGGGGTTAAAAGCATGCTCGACTCCGCGTCTGGCACCGGGCTCGTCAGATAAGTAGCTTTGGGGCAGACCTTCTTCCGAAGGGCAGAAAATGCACTTTCCCGGGCATGGATAAGGTTTGGTCAGAACTGTGATTGTAGTTACGCCAGACAGCGTTCGGATAGGCTTCATCCGAATTTTAGCCAGGAGAAGCGGGTCATCTTCCCATTCGCCAAGCGCTACCTTTTCGTGATAAGCTGCCACCAGGGCGTGTTTGGCTAAGAAACCTCGACCTCCAGGTAAGGGGTTTGAGCGCAAGGCTCTTCGTGGTTCTGCTCCTTGCTTGATTTCATCAAGGATCTTATACGCCAGCACCATATCCTCATCAGAATGCTGCCGCTTCTGGCGCCAAATTTCGCGTTCGTCTTCTGTCATATGGGGTTATTCTACATCAAGGTCAAGTAGATTCCAAACCGGGTAAATCTCTTTGCTGTATGGATTTGGTTTTTAAATTCAGCTTACGTTCTGCCACACCTGATAAAATCAAACTAATGAACCAAGAGACACAAGATTTTCTCCTGAAACTAAATCAAAATTTCTATGATACCTATGCGAAGTCCTTTTCTTCGACACGCTATTCCATTCAACCAGGAATTTGCCGTTTGCTTCCACAGCTTTTAAATTCTGAAAACTTACTGGATTTGGGCTGTGGAAACGGAAACCTTGCTCAAGCTCTCATTAAAGCAGGTTTCACAGGTCATTATCTTGGTATTGATAACAGCCTATCCCTTTTACAAGACGCAAAAAGAGCAATCCCTGAAAATAAAACTGACCAGTTTTTATTCAGAAAGGTTGATCTCTCCGCTCAGATCGAGAACCTGTCAACCCAATCAGATTTCGACGCTATTACTTGTTTTGCTGTGATCCATCACTTTCCTGTTGAACCTTACCTGAACAGTTTCTTCAGGTTTGCAAGGCAAAGCCTGGTGATGGGTGGCAAGTTTTACTTGTCTACTTGGCAAGTCAAAAACAACAGACGCTTAAGCACTCGCATCCAACCTTGGTCAATCCTTCAAGAAAACCTGCAAGGATTGAGTGAAAACGACCTTCTGTTGGACTGGCGCGCAGATCCCAGCCAGCTACCTCGTTATCGCTACGTCCATCATTACGACTCCAACACCCTCGTAGCAAACGGTATTTCAGTTGCGCTCAAGTTGGAAGATGAATTCTTTTCAGATGGAAAAGAGGGCGATCTTGCCCTCTACCAGGTTTGGAACAAACCTACAGCCTAACCCAACGCAATATCCAACAGCATCATCAGCGCAAATCCTAACATTACACCGATCGTAGGAATATCAGAATGACCTTGTGCTGCCGAACGTTTCGATTCAGGAATAAGTTCTTCTGCGACCACGTAGATCATTGCGCCTGCGGCGAATGAAAGCGCATAAGGCAGCAGCCCTTGCATCATCGATACTGCCCAAACCCCTACCAGGGCGGAAATTGGTTCAACAATGCCAGAAAGCTGACCAAGCATGAAGGCTTTTCTTTGGCTTATATTCTCCTTGCGTAAGGGGAGCGAAACCGCCATCCCTTCAGGGAAATTTTGAAGACCAATACCCAGGGCAAGCGCGATCGCTGACGCCAGGTAACCGTTTTCGAGTCCCACTGCCGCGACACCAAAACCCACCCCAACTGCCAATCCTTCCGGGATATTATGCAGGGTGATTGCTAAAACCAACAGGACACTACGCTGCCATGAACTCTTTACCCCTTCCGGCTTTTGCTCTCCAGGATGCAGATGGGGTAATATTTTGTCGACCGCATAGAGGAACCCACCTCCTAATAAAAAGCCAGAAACAGCCGGAACCCATGAAGGAACAGCACCCCCCTCAGCCAAATCAATAGCAGGAGCTAACAATGAGAAAAAACTAGCGGCGATCATCACACCCGAAGCAAACCCTAACATGCCATCCAGTAATTTTTGGTTCACTTTCTTCCCTATGAAGACAACAGCTGCACCCAAGGCAGTCATTCCCCAAGTAAAGAGCGTGGCAAGAAGAGTCTGTATATACGGATTTTGGCTTTTAAAGAATTCACTCATCGTTTGCTCCCAAGGTTTAAAATCTTCATTGGATTATAACAATTTCTATTAAAGAAAGTGCAATCAAATAGGAATTTGTTGTGTATCCATCTTAATTCAAGTTTTCTCAAGAAATAATGCATTCTTCTACATTCGTTGTAGAATAAACAGAAGGTTAAATTAATATGAAAGAAATGGACTTCACAAACCAACTGCGACTATGCCTCCATGCTCGCCAGGAAGATCCTACGCTGCTCTCTTGTTATGCATATCGCCTGTTCAACGGTTTCTACGAAGGCTTACCCGGCCTGGTAATTGACCGTTATGCCAATACACTCCTGATCAGTAATCACAGCCGCCAACCTGAAAGCCTGAAATCTACAATCGATCTAATTGCGCAATTCAGTTCTACAGAAATCTCCGGAATCGAGTCGATTTTACTGAAAAGCCGTCATTCGAATGACCCTGAGGCAAGAAAAGGTCAATTAATCCAAGGGCAAACGCTCCCGCAGGAGATTTCCGAGCACGGCATCCATTACGCCATCGACCTTCGCCTGAACCAGGATGACAGCTTTTACCTGGACACGCGCAACCTGCGCGATTGGCTGATGCAAAATAGCCAGGGCAAATCCGTTTTGAATTGTTTTGCCTACACTGGCTCACTGGGAGTCGCAGCGTTGGCAGGAGGGGCAGCAGCAGTCGTCCAGACCGATCTGAATGGTGAGGCACTCGCGCTGGCAGAGCGGTCGCGCAATTTAAACAATTTTCGCCAGGAGATGTGCCTCATCAAAAGGGATTTCTTCAGCGCGATCAATGCTCTTAAAAAATTGGATAACCTTTTCGACTTTGTTATTCTTGATTCTCCCTTCTTTTCGAGCACACGCTTTGGCAAGGTTGACTTGCAGCAGCAACATGTCCAATTGATCAATAAAGTCAGACCATTGGTAGCGCACCAGGGCAGTCTTATCGTGATCAATAACGCCCTGTATGTCCCCGGGAAACAGATCATCGATGAAATCAGCGAACTATCAAAAACGGGTTACGTTTCTCTGGAAAGCATGGTCGAAATTCCAGCTGATATCACCGGTTATCCAGGTACCATCCAGGAACAACCACCTGCGGACCCGGCACCGTTCAACCATCCAACCAAGATAAGCATCCTCAGAGTGCTTCGTAAGGACCAGCGGCAGGCAAATTATTAAGTTTGGATTGTTATTTAACTTTCGACAAGTTTGAAAACACACCTTTCCCAACTTGGAAGAATCAAAAACTGTCTCAGATGGTGGAGGATACCAATCTAAAACGGTGAAAGTCAATGTCACTTACAATGTGGTGGTTCTGAACTTCATCTACTTACCCATGACATTCAGATAGAAGAATCACTTTGAGAGTGTAAAACCACAAACTCCTGGATTTCTCTCCAGGGGTTTTTACTTCGCATCGTCCTAAACCGGCAGGCAGGTCGGGCAGGTGTAGACGTTCCCACCCATATAGGCTTCCTTGCGGATCTCAGAGCCGCAGCGCGGACAAGGCTTGTCCCTTGTATCAGCGCACATCCGCACCTGGTAGCCGCCAGGCTGTCTCAAAAGATCCTTCGAGATGCTTCTCCCACCCAGTTCAGTCATCTCTTTGCGTGTGTCCTTGATGCTTAAAAACAACCATCCGATCTCATTTTTCGTCAATGTGTTGAGCATGCAGCGAGGATGCAGACCTGCTACCCACAAAATGTCCTGCAAACATCCATTTCCCAAACCCACTATGTGCTGCCCGGTTGCCAGTACAGCTTTGAGTGGCAACTTCTGTACAGTTTCAGACGCAATCAATCTTTGAAAATAGGCTTCATCAAATGCGTCCGTAAGTGGAGATGGCTTGCTCAAGGCAGTTTGGTAATTGCTGGTATCGCATGTGGAGGACTTTTCCCAACAAACCTCGCCGCCATACATCGCCACAGAAGTGCTCAAGCTGGTGCCATCGCTGAAGTTGACCAGCATCTGGTGCTTAG
>WOYI011293730.1_pt1 | contig 24271 bp, 22 predicted proteins | sample 6423411 | NCBI WGS metagenome assembly WOYI01 (sample SAMN13441803, study PRJNA592873) | oil field metagenome | biome: oil field; feature: oil-well bore; material: oil-contaminated soil; isolation source: oil-contaminated soil from oil-well borehole | place: Germany: Wietze | collected 2016-10-18 ... | reverse complement strand
CCCAGGAGTTCAAACGCTCCTGGGTTTTTTAGTATTGTTTTCTGCCAGCAAAAAAAGGCACCGAGGCAGGGGGCAGGAAAGCCTCTTTTCCTTTTTACTAGGTATTGAAAACACAGCTAGCGCTATACAAGGAGGGATCATGGAACACCAGGAAAAACTTGTAACAGGTTTCTTTGCTGCCCAAAAAATATGAAGTCCAATCCCTGCTGCTGGTCAAAAGCCTGCGGGTTTTCGGCGGCGTATTCTGGCCGAGGGACTCAAAGGTTTCCCTTTTGCAGGCAAGACCCTCTCCACTGGCATTGCGGAGGACCGGCAGTTCAGCCTCAACTTTCCCAACACCGCGCGGATGGCCAAAGCGGATTTCTGCGGCACATCCAGCGGCCGCCGGGTGGATAAAGCCAGCCTCTTCACCCGGTTCCAGAATCCGGAAAGCCTGTCGGCGCGCCCGCTGATCGAGGATTGCCCCGTCAACCTGGCCCGTGAAGTGGTGAAGCACCGCAACATCTTCATCGGGTCGGTCATCCAGACCTATGTGAACGAGGACTGTCTCATCGAAAAGACCGGCGGACAAAAACTGGCGGACCTGACCGCTCTGGACCCCCTGATCTACGCGCTCAACAACCGCTATTACAGCCTCGGCCGGCCGATCGGGGTGGGCTATCAGGAGGGAAAATCCCCCACCGCGCCACCCGTCAAGGGCCGGCCGAATAAATTTTTCCGTTATATTAAATCCTAAATTTTCAGCCCCTCGCCCGTCCGAAACCGCAGGGTTTTGATCTCAAAGGGGTGGAATTCCAGCGTCAGCGCACCCTCTTCCAACGCCTGCTCCGCCAGCGGATTCTCCAGCATATCGGTCTGGTAAACATGCGCAAAGGGCAGGCTGGTGCGCAACGTGCCGCGGGTGGTATTGCCCAGCGCCTCATAGCAGCGCACGACCACATCTCCCGCGCCGGGTTCTTCGGCGGGCTTGACCGTTTCGATGATAATGTTTGCCGGGCTCACCTGAAACAGCGAGGCGGTTTCCCGGTAACCCTGGGCGGTCTGCAGCGGGATATTCAGGTCATAGCCCTCCCGCACCAGGCCGCTTTCCATCAGCGGGGCATTCCAGAAGGTGAAGGCATAGGTGAATTCCTGCCGGCCGCGGTCAGCGGTCATATCCGGCGCGAGCGCGGACTTCAGCAAGGTCAGGTTAATGCTGTTCTCAAACACATCCACGCCGTACTTTGAATCGTTGAGGATTGCGAAACCCCGTTCCGGCTCCACCAGCGCGGACCACTTCTGGTTGCAGACCTCGAAACGATCCTGGTCAATCTGCCGGGAGCGGTGGGTCGGCCGGGCCAGATACCCAAACTGGATCTCGTGCAAAGCCTGGTGGACATGGTAATCCACCGGGAAATTGACCTTGAGCAGCTTATGCCGTTCCTGCCAGTCAACGACCGTGTGGAAATCCACCCGGCGGGAGTCCCGCCGGAGCGTCACCGTCTGAGTCAGCGTGGAGTCGTTCAATTTGCGGGTGATCGTCAGCGCACCGAAAAGCGGCCCCTCGGCCAGAATCTCAAAGCTCGCCCTCTCCGGCAATGCCACCGGCGAGAGCTTGTACATGCTGTCAATATCCCAGGCGTCGAACGCGCTGGGGATATCCTGGTACATCCGGAAGCTGTTGCAGGCCCCTGCGGCCAGCTCTTTTTGTTCGATTTTATCGAAAATGCTGATTAATTCTCCGAATTCATTAAATTCGATTCTTAAAAGGTCGTTTTCCAGCGAATTGGGAGTCACCCGGATCGAAGATTCCGGAATTTCCGCTTCTGCGGGCTGCAATCCTGTCCAGCCGCAGGCCGGGACGCTCACTTCGGCGTAAGTCAGTCCATTGCAGGTCTGGGTGGGGGCGGATTTGCCGTCCAGGGTATGGACCCCCACCAGTCCTTCTGGCAGCGCGACGATCCCTTTGCGCTCCCAGGAGAGCGAGTTAAACACTGTCAAACCCTGGTCCTGTTGCATCAGGGCTGAACGGGCAGCGTCAGCGATCTCCTCCGCGGTGGTCACCACGCCGCCCAACTGCGCTTCGGCCTCTTCATAGACCCGGTGAATGGAGGAACCGGGCAGAATATCATGGAACTGGTTGAGCAGAACGGTCTTCCAGGCCTCATCCCAGGTCTCATAAGGGAAATCGAACCCTGCCAGCAGGCTGGCCGCCGCGCCCCAGAGTTCCGCCTCCCGGAGCGCAAACTCGCTGCGCCGGTTGAGCCGCTTGGTGTTGGCCTGAGAGGTATAGGTGCCGCGGTGGGCCTGGAAATAAAGCTCGCCGGTATAGGTCACGTCCGGCCAGCCCTCGCGGTCCTGCTCCTCAAAGAAGGTCAGCGGCGCGGCCAGGCGGAACTTCGGCACGCCTTCCAGGTCCGCTTCCCGCCGCACATATTCCAGGTGTTCGCGGGTCGGGCCGCCGCCGCCGTCGCCCCAGCCGAAAGGATAGAGCCGCTTGGAGAAGCCCTCTTTTTGCAGCCGTTCCTTCCAGCGCTTGATCACGGTGGAAGGCTTGGTCTCGCTGTTGTAATCGTTGTGGAAATGGGCTTTCACCCGGGAGCCATCAATCCCTTCCCAGATAAAGGTGTTATAGGGGAACTGCTCCCCGCCGTTGTAGGCCCAGAGGATCTTCTGAGTCGAGAAATAGTCCACCCCGCAGCCGCGCATGATCTGCGGCAGCGCGCCGGAATAGCCAAAGACATCCGGCAGCCAGAGGATTCGGCTGTCCACGCCGAATTCCTCCCGGTAGAACCGTTTGCCGTGGATGAGCTGGCGGATCAGGCTCTCACCGCTGCTGATGTTGGTGTCCGGCTCCACCCAGGAAGCGCCATCGGGAATCCACTGACCGCGCTGGATGGCCTCCAGGATCTGGGCGTAAAGATCAGGATAATGCCGCTTGACCATCCGGTAGAGATGGGGCTGGCTCTGCAGGAAGATATACTCCGGGTAACGCCGCATCAGGTCCAGCTGCGTGCTGAAAGTGCGCACGCATTTGCGCTCCGTCTCCGCCAGCGGCCAGAGCCAGGCCACGTCGATATGCGCATGCCCAAAACCGATCATCTCAGGGGTGGTATCACCGTTGTGCTTCGCCAGCAGCGGTCTGAGCCGCTCACGCGCGGCCTGCACCTCACTCAGCATTTCCATCTGATCGGTCTCAAAGTTGACGATCACCGAGAAATCCTTGAGGCCTTCATCAATTTCCATCAGCCGCAGCGATTCGGGGTCGATATGCTCGCGGACCTCCCAGAGCGTTTCCACGTCCATCAACAGCTGATAGACCGGCTCGATCCAGATCCCAAAATGGTTCCGCCCCACCTTGCATTGCTGCGCCGGCGGTTCAGGCACCGTCTCCCGCTCGGGCGGCGTCGGCCCGGAACGCCATTCCCGCGGGCCATGTCCGGCATAGGCTTCCAGCACCACCGAAAAGGTCTCCCCGGTCTGGGCGGAGTCCGTCAGGATGATCGTCTTGTGTTTATGGTCAATGGCCCCGGCATATTCCCCATTGACATAAACCACCGCCTCGGCGACCGTATCGGACAGCAGCGGCATGACCTTGCCGTCAATGATCTCGATGACCGCCGTGGGTTCAATCCCCACATCCGGCATCAACGCGATCATCTGTCCCTGGCCAAACTCGGGGATGGTGATCTCCCCCCGGAACCAGCCATATTCCCACTTCGCGCCCCAGGGTGTGCCCGGCGCGATCGGTTCAAAAGTCAGCTGAGCCTGCGCTTCGGCCAGCGTCAGCTGGTCCAGGGTGAAAGCCGCTTCCAGGGCCAGCTCGCCCAGCGGCTGATAAAGATGCTGCGAAAGCTCCTGGCGCCAGGCCAGGATCCGATGTTCCCACTCCAAATTAAGAGCCATAGTTTTTCCTCATCGAGTTAATCGAAATGCCAAAGATTGGCGGGAAAGGATCATTTTAATCGGTTGAGGCTCAGCCTCTGCCCGACCACCCCGCCGTTATAACCGCCCAGCAGCGCCATCACAGCCACCAGGAAGGCCAGGAGACCGGATTCGTAGAGCAGAACCGTCGTCATCATGAAGGAACCGATCGCGCCCCAAACGGCGTAACTGACGCCGCGCACGGATTTGGTCAGGTAGGCAAACCCGAAACCGATCAGCGCGCTGAGCACGAAAACGCCCAGCATCAGGAAGATGTCCATCCCACCGGACCAGCCCCCTCGCTGCGTCAAAAGCGCATTGATGCCCACAAAGAACAGGCCGGTCAACACTAAATTCAGCCCAATCGCGAGAGCAACAAGCCAGAACTTCAGCCCGCGCAGATCAAATAGGTTCATAAAAAAATTCATAGATCACTCCTCAACCCGATTTTATCGCAGAACAGGGTTTAGCGCAGCAATTCCAAACAAAACCTCCCGATGGAGCTTAATCAGGAGGTTTAAAGTCAAATTTTTGGGAGATCAATCGCCCAAAATTGTGCCCACATGCCGGGCGCTCTTGATCCAGGAATGGTCCAGCGGCACCTTCTTCTGGCGGCCCGCCACGTCCTCCAGCGGGACGCAATCCGCGCCGCCATGCCGGTAACCAACCATGAAGCCGAATTGATCTTCGGCGATCAGGTCGGCTGCGCGGGTGCCCAGCTGGGTTGCCAGCACCCGGTCGCTCGCCGAGGGCGCGCCCCCCCGCAGCAGGTAACCCAGAATCGTAATCCGACACTCCAGCCCGGTGGCCTCTTCCAGGCGGTTCGCCAGCAGCAGGGTCTGCCCGCCATATTTCTTTTTCAGGGCTTCCATCTTCCGGGCCATATCATCTTCCAAATCGCCGGTGTGGGTCTTTCGGTCCAGCTTGATCGAGCGCTCAAAGAAAGCGACCAATTCAGAGGACGTCGCTCCCTCGGCCACAGCCACAATGCTGAACATCTTGCCAGCCTGATTGCGCTCGAGGATGGCCTTGGAAATCTTACTGATATCATAGGGGATTTCTGGGATCAGGATCACATCTGCGCCGGCCGCGATCCCCGCCCCCAGGGTCAGCCAGCCCACTTCGCGCCCCATCAGCTCCACAATGATGATCCGGTGGTTGCTGTTGGCCGTGCTGTGCAGCCGGTCAATCGCTTCGGTGGCAATGTCTTTGGCTGTGTCAAAGCCGATTGTGGTATCCGTCATCGGCACATCGTTGTCCGCCGACTTCGGCAGGGTGAGCACGTTCAGACCGGCCCGTTTCAGGTGCAGGGCCGCTTCCATGGTTTCCCGCCCGCCAATGCACACCAGCGCGTCCAAATTATGCGCATGATAGGCATTCACAGCATCGTCCGTCAGGTCCAGCGTTTCGCCGTTTTTTCCCATCGCCTGGGGGATCTCCCGGCTGGTGCCCAGGATCGTGCCGCCGTCCGTGAGGATATTCGAGAGGGCCTCACCGCTCAGGTCCAGCGTGCGGTTATCCACCAGCCCGCGGAAGCCATCCCTGAAGCCGACCAATTCCATCCCATAGGTGTTGCGGGCAGCCTTCCCGAAGCCGCGGATTGAGGCGTTCAGTCCCGGGCAATCACTGCCTGCTGTGAGGATTCCAACCTTATCAGCCATTCAGACCTTCTTTCATTTATTTGGGCCGTTATCACTCCCATTATACCCAGCCTGAAAGCGGACAAAATGTCAATTTTGAAAGCCGGTGAGGGTCTTTACTTCCATCAGGGCATAGCGGATGAAATCCCGGCTCTCCCGGATCTTCTGCGGATCGGCCGGTTCATAGACCCGCCGATATTGGTTCACGCGTGCGCTGAGCGCGTCATCAATCAACGGCCGCCATTTGGCGTCCAGGGTCTTCTTCGCCCAATCCGCCCCGGCCTGCTTGGATTGCACCCGGCCGGTGGAAAGGGTGTGCAGCATCCTGCAGTACATCAGGACGGTGAAAGCCTGGGCAAACCGGCTGGAGATGCGATAGGTGCCCGAGAGGATATCCCCGCCCCATTCGCGCATTGTCCACCAGACCTCAGCTTTCAAAAAGATTTCCGGAATGCGCGGGATCCAGAGCGAGGGGTCCGGCCCCTCAAGGATCAGACCATATTCCCGCAGGACCCAGCGGTTGACCAGCGAATTATCATGGGTGGAGCGCTCAAAGTTGAGGCTGCCATTATCCAGATACCAGAGCGGCTCGTTGGTCCGGTTCAAATCCGCCAGGATCGCCTTCGGGAAGTAGGACCCTTCCAGATGTCTGGCCCAGTAGTGCTCCAAAGTGAACACACCCGCATGGACAGCCTTCAAGTCATCCAGGATCAGCGGGTCCAGGTCTTGTTCAACCACGATCACGAAATCCACGTCACTGTCAGCGTCCCACCCACCATGGGCAAAGGAGCCGCTGAGATAGCCGCCCAGGAACTGCCGCCCCAGCACGGGGCGGACCCCCTCAAGCAACTGATTTAAGATTCCATTTAATTCACGGTCCGGCACGGGGTAATTGACAGCCATCCACCCTCCCAATCCACATCAAGTCCACAGATAACCCAGCTATAATTACAATATTCTAATCATAATCGAACATGGTTAAAACAGGATAAGAGAATTGAAAAACACAGCCTTAGCCCTGAACCAGCGTCAAATCGCCTTTGAGGGAAACTGGACGGAAAGGGAGCAGGAACGCATCCTGACCGTCCTTGAACGGATTGAAGCGATCGCCCATCGAGATCTGGCCAGTGTTTTCAACGGGCAGGGCACCACCTTCCGCAAGAGCGGGCGCGCCGGCCGGGCGGGCCGCACCCTCGACGGCCTTGTGGAACTGGACACAGACTGGACCGATTGGACCCTGGCGCACGAGCTGGGCCACCGCTGGAACAACGCCTGGCAGCGCACGCCGGAGCGCGACCTGCGCACCAGCCTGGGTGCAGGCGGGTGGGAGTGGCTCAAACGCCCCCTGCGCCGGTTTGAAAGATCACTGGAACGTTTGCTGAAGAAAATCGGCGTCACAGTCCGGCTGGATTGGCAGGCCCTCTGGTATCACCCCGGCCAGGCCGCCCCACCCTGCGGCGCAGACCGCAACTTCAATGCCAGCGAAGACCTGGCGGAAAGCTTTGCCGCTTCCGTATTTCCGCAGGATGCCAAAGAACGGGCGGCCAAAGCGAGCCAACGCCTGGCAAAGGCCGGCTGGGACTGGGGCGAACAAAAAGGGGATTTCGACCGGACCGAGCGGGGTGAATTCCTCCAGCGCCGCATGAGGGCCATCAGCGTGATCAACTCGCCCGGTGATAAATTAGCCTGATTAAGACGTCTAAATCGGTTGTTCGTGTTCAGCCAGGGCTTTCTCAGTCTTCAGGACCGCCCCTTCATACATCCTGATCTTGTAATCCAGCTAGAGCATGGTCTTCTGCATGGCTTTGATCTTTTCCGCCAGCAAATCGCGCTGCTCTTCCAGGATGGCCTTCCGGGTCTCAATCGTGCCATCCCCTTGCAAGACCAGGCCGGCCTTTTCAGAATAGCGGAGGGTATCCACCGAAGCCTCCGTTTTCTCACTGACTTGGCTGATTCTCATCCCGCACCGCCCATAAAAGTGGTTCTCATTTGGTGAGCATTTTAAGCAGCCTGCCCGCCTGTTTACCCGATATCCACCAGTTCATACTGGCGGCTGCCCAGGCCGATTGCCTCGGCATGTTCCAGAGTCGTCAGGCCCATCCGAGTCTGAATGCGGGTGACCAGGTCCGCTCCATCCGGTGCGGCATAGACCAGGTCCACACAGGCCTGATCCACCGCCAGCGGGTCCAAAGAGGCCAGGATGCCAATATCCTCCATCGTCAGCGCCGCCGGGGAATCATCGCAATCACAATCGACTGACAGGTTATTCATCACGTTGATATAGAGAACCTTCTCACCCATCGCATCATGCACCCCCTTCGCCGCCTCCGCCATGGATTCCAAAAATTCCACCGGGTCACCGCCCCAGGGGGAGGTCGTGCTGCGGCCAGCGGAGTGGATCAGGCACTTTCCTTCTCTGGAGGCGATCCCGATCGACATATTCTTGATGACGCCGCCAAAACCGGCCATGGCGTGCCCCTTGAAATGGGCCAGGTTGATCAGGAAGTCATACTCCGCAAAATGCGAGCCGACAATGTCCTCCTGAAGGTGCGTCCCGCCGCTGACCGGCAGGCTGATCGTCCCCTCTGTGTCCATCACATCCACCGGGGCAATCGCGGCAAAGCCATGCTGATCCAGCACGTTCAGGTGCGATGCGGTGTTATCCCGCGCGCCGCCATAGGCCGTGTTGCATTCAACAATCGTCCCATTCACCGCCGAGACCAGCGGTGCGATCATCTCAGGGGAAAGAAAGTAGTGCCCGCCCGGTTCACCGCTGGAGATCTTCACCGCGACCCTGCCACTGGCCGGGCGACCGAGGGCCTGGTAGATCCGCATCAGTCCATCCGCGCTGATATCCGCCGTCCGATAAACTTTGGCCCGCTCCTGCGTCTCCGCTGTGGCCGAGCTTTCGGCAGCTCTTTCCGTTGCGGTGGGTTCCGCAGTCTGGGTTGGCGGCTGCGGGGTCGCGGTTGCCTGCACTGCGGTTGGCGCCGGCTGGCCGAGATTCCGGCAGGAGGCCAGCAGGCCCGCCGCCGTTACCGTCATCCAGCGCAAAGCTTCGCGCCTGGAAATCCGCTTATCCATGTTTCCTCCAATTTCCTCAACCGGGTTGAGAACGCTCTGCAAACTCTTTTTTACCAGTATAAAGGCAGGAGTGCGCTCCAGGTCAAGGGCGGTAATCTCCCAATTCCGCGGCTCAGGGATGAGGGGCAGCCCTCACAGAAGAATAGCAGCCACCCCTACCAGCGCCCCGCCGAGGATTAACCAGTACGCCCGCAGGTCAAAGCGCGCCAGGAGGAACAGCGCAAGCGCCGCCACCCCGATCGTCAATGGGTCCACCAGCGCTGCCCGGGCGACCTCAAAGGACACCCCCGCCATCAAGCCCAGCGCGGCAAAATTCACCCCATCCAAAAGCCCCCGCCAGCGGGCCGACCCCTGCATCCTTTGCAGCAGAGGATGGGTCAGGATCACAAAGAGGAACCCCGGCAGGAACATCGCCAAAGTCGCCAGCAGGGCCGCCGGCACGCCGCCGGTGAGATAGCCCACAAAGGTCGCGGTGGTCGCCAGCGGACCGGGGGTCACCTGCCCCACCGCGATCGCATCCACCAGCTGCCCCTGGGTCAGCCAGCCCAGACGGTCCACCAGATCATCCTGGATGAAGGCCAGCAGCACATACCCGCTGCCAACCATCAGCGACCCAGCCTTGAGAAAAACGCCGAACAAACGCAGCAGGCTATAAGGCGCCTGCTCCGTCAAGGCCTGCGCGCGTTCAACCACCCAGGGCAGCTCAATCAGCAGGCCCGGCATCACAGGCGGTTTCTCCTTAAAATACTTCACCAGCCCCATCGCCCCGCCACCGGCCAGCATCAGGATCAGCGGGCTGACGCCCAGCAGATAAGCCGCCAAGACCGCGGCCGCGATTCCCAATCCAGGCAGATTCCGCCCGCGCGGGCGGAGCATGCCAAAAAGCGCCCAGGCCAGGATCGCCACGACGACCGGCTTGATCCCGTAAAGGATCCCGGCCAGCTCCGGCAGGGCGCCAAAGCGCACATAGGCCCAGGCAAAGCCCAGGACGATCGCCATCGCCGGGAGGATGTAACAAACACCGGCCAGGACCAGTCCCGGCCACCCGCCGTAACGGTAGCCGATATGGATCGCCAGTTCGGTGGCGTTCGGCCCCGGGACCAGGTTGGAAATCCCCCAGAAATCGAGGAATTCGTCCTCCGTCAGCCATTGCCGCCGCACGACCACTTCCTGGCGCATCATCGCCAGGGCAGCCGCCGGGCCGCCAAAGGCCGTGAAGCCCAGCCGCAGGAAAACGGCCGCAATCTCCCCCAGGCGTTCGCGTCGGTCCACCGCTTCCATCATCGCTCAGGCCGGTTCACTGCCCGAACCGTTTTCGGCTTCCATCCGCTCCATTGCCGCCTTCTTCTCCGCGTGCATCACCATGATTCGGCCCTTCAAATCCACCAGACGCTGCCCCCTGATCGGGAAGAAGGCCATGATCACCGCACCGATCAACATCGCCCCACCAGGGATCAGGCCCACGATCGACCGGATGCCAAACACCGCCGAAGCGGACTGGTCCAGCAGGATCTCGCCGTCGTTCATCGCCCGGGTGATGAAACCGCTCTGTTCCAGGATGAAAGCGGTCAGGAAAAGCGCCAGCGATTGAGCAGGTTTGGTCAGCAGGGCGTTCGCCCCAAAAAAGGAGCCTTCGCGGCGGGTGCCGGTCCGCACTTCATCATCATCAATCACCAGGCCCAGCAGGTTATAGGTGATCGACTGCTGACCGGAGAGGCCGAACCCGGTCACCGCCAGGCTGACGGGGATCAGCCCGACGGGCACAAATGCGATTGACACCAGCCCCACCCCGCAGATCACCATATACACGATCTGGGCCTTTAATAAGCCCCAGCGCTTCACCACCAGGTTCGCCAGGGGAACGCCCAGCGCCATCGGCGCAAAGAGGTAGATCATCAGGATGATCGTGGAAGATTGCGTCACATAGTCCGCCAGGTAAAAGATTGACCCGGTGGCAATGGCCATCATGAAAGTGATCAGGAAGTTCATCGAGACAAAGACCCAGAAGGACTTGTTCGACAGGGTGTATCCCAGCGACTCCCAGAATTTCAGTTTGCGGTCCACCATTGCAAATTCCCGCCGCTCTTTGACTTTCAGGGTGGTGAGGATGATCAGGAAAGCCCCAATGATTCCCACGGCGACCATCGCAAGCTGCAGGTTCGCCAGCGAAGATTGTAGATTGCCCGGGCGGGGACGGAAGAGATCGGGCAGCACGAACCCCAGGGCATAACCCACCAAACCGAACAGCGTAGAGGAAATCGTCAACTGGTTCCGCTCCACATCCGATTCGGTCAATTCCGGCACCAGCGCGCCATGGACCAATCCAATGATCGTATACGCTGTGTCATAGAGCAGCATCGTCACCAGCATCCACCAGAACTGGGTGATCTCGCCCGCGCCCTCCGGGGCGAACCAGACCAGGATGAAGGTCAAGGCCAGGAAGGGCGCGGTGAAGCGCATATAGGGGATCCGCCGGCCCAATTTGGAGCGGGTGTTATCCGTGATGAACCCGAAAATCGGGTCATTCACCGCGTTCCAGATCGCATAGATCATGGATGCGATCCCGATCCAGCGGGAACTGAGTCCCAGGTAATCCTGGTAAAAAATGGGCAGGAGGGCGGCGTAAATGCTTGATATGGTTGAAGCGCCCAGGGATGCCAGTCCATAGGCAAATTTGATGCCAAAGGTCAACTTTTGTCCGGTTTCTGCTTCTGCGGTCATAGCGGGTCCTCATCAAATGATTCAGGGGTGATACACCCATTTTACAATATTTAAAGCAATTATTTGCAACGCGGAAGGTGATCAGCTGCCGGTTGACAGTTCCCTGTTTCGCGCCTGGAATGCAAACCCACAACCCAGCACAAACGTGTAAAATAAACCCAAGCCTATGCCTAAAGAAACCTTTACCAACCTCCCTGACCATAAACGCAACCGGATCCTCAGGATCGCCATCCGGGAATTCGCGGAAAAACCCTACGACGTGGCCTCCATCTCGAACATCGTCCGCGAGGCTGGCATTGCCAAGGGCAGTTTTTACCAGTATTTCGAGGACAAGCAGGACCTGTATCGTTACCTGATCGAATTGGGCACCGAAGAAAGGCTCAATGTGATCAAAGCCCTGCCCGCCCAGGACCTCTCGGGCGATCTGTTCGTCTATATCCGCTGGCTGTTCCAGTCTTCGGTCTATTTCGAGCTGAAAGAACCGGGGCTGGCGCAGGTCGCCTATCGCGCCTTTGTGGATGAAGTCCCCTTCCCGGAAATGGCCGAGGAACTCCGCCGACGAGGCCCAACCCAGTTCTTCAAACAACTTCTCACCCAGGGCGTCCACCACGGCGATATCAGCCCTTGGGCAGACGTGGACCTGGCCGCCTTCATCATGGAGGCCACCTATTATCAGTTTGGGCGCTATTTCGTCCAACGGCTGAATCTGACCGCAGACGCCGATCTGGAGCAGACCTTTGCCAGCGCCGAGGCGCAGGAACTCCTGAATAACCTGATCCGAATCCTCCAAAAAGGCATCGGGGATTAACTTTTTTGATACCATCCAATCTTATTTTCTTTTAGCTGCCGGCTCTCATGCAGCAAACGCCAACTTGCGAATACGACAAATTAAGTCTAAAATATATATAATAATGCAACAATTTCAATTTAATGACTCTCACACCCGATCAAAAATAAATTGACAAGGAGATTCCATGAGAAAGCTATCCACGGCAATAACATTGCTGATTCTTTCAGTTTTTATTCTTTGCGCCTGCCAGCCTCAGGCCGCCGAGGCCCCCGCCCCCACCGAGGAAAGCACCATCGTCCTCCGGCTGGGCACCGGCGACAGCGGTGAGGGGCTTCCCCCCCATCAGGAGATCATCGCCGCTTACGAGGAAGAGAATCCGGACGTCCTCGTCCAGTTGGAAGCAGTTGCCGGCCGGGATTACTACACCCGCCTGCTCACCCAGATCTCCGCCGATGCGGCGCCGGATAACATGCAGATCGGTGATGATGCCGTCCCCTCCTTTGTCGAACAGGGCGCCTTTGTCCCGCTGGAGGCCTATTTCCCGGCCGATTTCGACCCCGCCATCTACCTGCCCGGCCTGCTTCAACTGCCAGTACCGCTGCTAGCTTCTCTTCTTTTGTATTTTTTGTCATGAAAAACTGCACCTCCAATTGTTAGTTTTTTGTCTAACTTTTGGGGTGCAGTTCATCGCCGAAGCAGTCTTCCTCATTTTCCTAATACGGACTACCTAATTCCTAATCCCTATTTCCCATTCCCATTGGTCTCCTGCAGATAACCGACCTTGATCAAATAATTGATGATCTGGCGGGCATTTTCCTTAGGGGTCACGCCCACGGTGCCCAGGGTGATCTCCGGTTCCAGGGGCGCCTCATAGGGATCATCAATCCCGGTGAAACCCTTGATCTCACCAGCGCGCGCCATCGCATAAAGGCCCTTGATGTCGCGTTCTTCGCAAACTTCCAGGGGCGTATCCACAAACACCTCAATGAAGTGTCCCTCGGGAAACATCTTGCGGGCTTCCCGCCGGGCCTGGCGGTAGGGGCTGATCGCCGCGCAGACCACGGTGCCGTGGTGCCGGACGATCTCGCCGCCCACAAAGCTGATCCGCAGGATATTGGTGTCCCGGTCTTCCTTGCTGAAGCCGAGGCCTTTGGAAAGGTGCGTCCGCACGACATCGCCATCCAGAACGGTGGGATTGCGGCCATATTCCGCCAGCATATTGATCAAGTGCTTAGCAATGGTGGACTTACCTGCGCCGCTCAGGCCGGTGAACCAGATACAGAAGCCCTGTTTGTGCCGCGGGGGGTGAGCTTCCAGCAGGATCTGGGCAGTCTCCGGCCGGGTGAACCACTCCGGCAGCGGAATGCCCTTGGCCAAATAATCATCCCGGACCTGCGTCCCGGAGATCGTAGCGACCTTTGCGCCTTCCGGCACCTGCGAAGCCAGTTCATAGCGATCCTCTTCCGGCAGGTAGACCATCAATTCGAAAGGTACCATCTTGACGCCGACCTCATCCAAAACGTCGGTCAGCAGTTCCTGCGCGTCATAGGGACCATAGAAAGGCTCGCCTTTGCTGTCCTTGCCAGGGCCGGCATGGTCGCGGCCGACGATGAAGTGGTTCGCGCCATAGTTGCGGCGGATGATGGCATGCCAGACGGCTTCCCGCGGCCCGCCCATGCGCATCGCCAGGGGCAGCAGCGCAAGGAGCGTGTTTTCATCATAGTAATTCTCCACCAGCGTTTTATAAATCCGCACGCGGGTGTAATGATCCACATCGCCGGGTTTGGTCATGCCCACCACGGGATGGATCAGCAGACTGCCGCCGACCTGCTTGCTAGCGCGCTTAGTCAGTTCTTCATGCACCCGGTGCATCGGGTTGCGGGTCTGGAAAGCGACCACATTGGCATTGCCCATCTCGGCCAGGCGCGCTCGGGTCTCCGCCGGGGTCAGCCGGAGTTCGGTGAAATCATCATAAACCGGAAGGTTGAGGACCTTCAACTCACCGCTGATGCAGAGTTCACCCCAGCCCGCCATCTCGGAAACGATCGGGTGCTTGAGGTCGGTGGTGCCGTAGACCTTTTCGGCCTCTTCCTGCCAGTTGAAGCGGAAAACCTCTTCCAGCTTCATCACAGCCATGATCTGGTTGTGCACGTCGCGCAGGGTGACCCAGTCACCCTCTTCCGGCAGGTCTTCTTTGTTGATATTGAGCGTGATCGGGATCGGCCAGACCGTCCCATCCGCCAGGCGCATGTCATTCAGCACCGTTTCGTAATCCTCCTGGCCGATGAAGCGGTCCAGGGGAGAGAAGGCCCCCACCGCCAGAAGTTCCAGGTCATGGTTCTGGCGCGGGGTCAGCCGCACGGTGGGGTAAGTGCCGGCCAGTTTCAGCAGTTCGGCGCGTTCGTCACCTTTCACCAGCAGGTCAACCAGTTTACCGCCGTAAGGTGAGATCAGCAGGTCAGATATATTCATCATTAAATTAATTTTCCTTTTTCTAAAAATAACGATCTTATTGTAACATGAAGCTCATCAGCAAAAAAAAGGGATTTAATAAACATGTAAATAAGGTCATTTACCATAGCGTTCTATAATCAATCAACAAATTTACGCGGTAGAATAAAGGCATTACAGGTATGGATTGCATACCTAATGTAATCATATCAATAGAATTTTTATTCCATTTTCGGGGGATTAGTAAGTTTCGGTAATTCCTTCGAAATTTATATAGTGATGCCTCATTGTTAAAACTCATCAAAAAACTCACTAAACAGGAAACCAGAAATAGGCGCTGTGTACAACTTGAATAAAAGGTCAAAGAGCATCCCATATTATTTAAAGAAATTAATAGCGATAGCTGAAAGCCGAGTGCAAAATAATGGAATTAGGGCCTACTGGTGGAATTCGGTGCCAAATGCAGGAGATCTAATAGTCCCTCTCTTACTCCGTCAGTATGGCCTAACCCCCATTCATACCCCAAAGTCTTATGCTGATTTAATTTCCTGTGGCAGCGTCCTACAAAACGTTCCAGAGGATTTTGAGGGCACGATTTTAGGTTCAGGTATATTAACACCAAGCGTTGAGGTCTACCTGCCCAAAGCTAATATTCTGGCCTTACGAGGAAAATTAACCAGAGACTGGATCAAAGCCCCTGGAGATGTTCCTTTAGGCGATCCTGGTTTGTTAGCCAGCAATTTGATCAAAACACCTGTGGGTAAACATTATAAAGTGGGGTTAGTTCCCCACTATCTAGATAAGGGCTCTCCGAAAATCAACCAACTCTTTCAAAAAAACAAAAAGGAAGTTCTTCTCATTGACATTCAAAGGCACCCAATAAAAGTTCTCAAGGATATTGCCCAATGCGACTATATTTTTTCAACTGCTCTTCATGGCTTAATTTTTCGCTGATACCTTAAGTATCCCTTCTGTTTGGTTGACACTTGATGAAAACCCTTCTTATGCTAAAAAATTCAAGTACCTGGATTATTATTCCGCACTTCAAGAAAGTCGCCAACCATACTGCTTAACCAACAATACGGAACTTTCAGAGTTAATTGCACTAGCCTGCTGTTCTTCCCAGTCCAAAATCCAGCAGTTAAAGCAACAATTGGATTCCTTATTTTTAAATATCAGTCAACAAATTAAAAAATCGCATAAAGAATAAATAACAGTTCAAAAAGGATATACAATTAAGAACAAAATTCACTTTACATCTGACCCCTCCATCAAAGAGATATTTACGATTAATCTTAATAGAGTTAAGAAAGGAATCGATTGTTCTATATTGGATTTGATTGAAAATCATTTTGCGTTTAATTTGTCCGCTTAGAACAAATTTGTAAGACTCATTCTTAATACTCAACAATTCTCATGCTAAGGAAAGCACCATGAAACTCCTATATGTCGCTGCAAGGTGGGATCCTCAAAATCCAGATAGTGGTTCAGGCGTCAACTACAACGCTTACATGGAACTCAAAGACCGGATGGATGATGTCCGCATCGTCGGGCCTTTTCAAAGTGATCTAACCCTTCTCGAAAGGGGAGTCCGGAAGATTTTTGAGAGACCCGGCAAACGCCGCCTGATCAAGTTTTACCCTTCCTACCTTCGGCATAGCAACCGAACCGTCCAGGAGGTTATGGATGAATATGAACCGGATGTGATCTTCTCAAAATCATCCGTTCCCTTGGTGAACGTAGAACTCAATGCCCCTTTGGTCTACATGTGCGATTCAACCGTTAAGTGGACGGTTGACAATTGGCCGCTTTTCTCCCCTTTGGGGCTGAAGATGATGGAAAAATGGGAAGCAAAGGTGATCAGAAAAGCGACCCATATCATCACTTTCAGCCATGCAAATGCGGAAGTGCTCAGAGACTATTACCATATCCCAGGAGAGAGGATCACCGTTCACCCCATCCCCTCTTCACTGCCGCATAAGGAGGACGATTTTCAGCCCAACCCGCTCATCGCCGGCGAAAAGCTCAAGCTCCTCCTGGTAGGCAAGGAATTCCACCGCAAAGGTGTGGATATCGCCATCGGGACCGCCCGCGGCCTGAACGAACTAGGAATCCCCACGGAATTGCGCGTTGTCGGCCAGGATAACGAGAATTCAGAAAATATCACTTTCCTGGGGTTAATGTCCAAGAATGACCCAGTCCAGCAAAAAGCCTATATGGATAATTACCGCTGGGCGCATTTCCTGCTCTTCCCGTCCAGGTTCGATGCTGCAGGCATCGTCCCTTCGGAAGCGGCCGGTTTCGGCGTCCCTACGATCACAAACGAAGCCGGCGGCATCGCAACCACCGTAAAGGATAAGGTGTCCGGGGTGGTCCTGCCAAAACACAGCCCGGCAGCCGAATACATCCGGGTCATCCAATATTACCTGGCGCACCCTGATGAATATGACGGTTTGCGTCGATCAACTTATGCCCGCTACCTTTCTGAGCTGAACTGGCATGTGCTGGGTGATCAAATCTCGTCCATCATCAACCAGGTGACCGCTCATTAAACTCGGTTTAGAGAAAAATAGAGCACTCGCCAAACTATCATCGAGAGTCATCCTTCGGAACTCGGAGAGTTTTCCAAAAGCCGGGTCCTCTTTCCAGTTGTCCGCATCCACCTCACCCGATCATTGGATCGCTTTCTGGATTCCAGCGGTCTGGACGATCTACCGCCCTATAAAACCAGAGCTTCTTTTAGAATAACCGTTGGCCTGGCCTGGGCTGAACAGCGTGGGACCAAATCCCCATTTAATCAACATCTTTCCAAGATTAATCCCGAAAAATCATATAAAATTATCTCAATCAGATCCTTTATTTTCGTCGGGAGGTCTTAGGGTGCACCAAACCAATCAACGAAAATCGTCCTTTCTCGGCCTCCTGCCTGCAATTCTCCTGTTCCTCTCCTCGCTGGCCTGCGGGCTGGACCTGGGGAACTCAAACGACATCGAAAGCTTACAATTGGAGCAGACCCGAGTCGCTCTGCAGCAAACGCAAATCGCCATTGATAACCTCGCTCAGAAGACAGCAAGCCCAGAGCCGGCAACAGCGACAACTGAGCCAACAGAGCAGGCCGCGCTGCCGGACGTCTCCTATGAGGGGATCAGCTTCTCCTTTGACGATGGCATCACGGTCAGCGTCTCATCCGCCATCATCCCCGGCCAGAACATGGGTGAGGATTACATGCCGGGCGAAACCTATCCCACCTACGGCGAGTTTCGCTTCAATGATTACGTGATCGCCGACCATTTCCACACCCCGGCCATCAACATCTATCCGGTCGCCGAATACCGGTCAATCAGCGCCGCCGCCTCGGACGTGATCGATACCCTGCAATGGACCCTGGCCAACCATCCTTCCGGCGGGTCGCTCAGCAACCTGCCTTTCCTGCCGATCTGGAATGCGGCGCAGATGTTCTCCGCCAGGGTGACATACTTCAACTCCCAAAACGGCAGCGGCGTGCGCTACCTGACGATGTATGGGCAGGCGGTTTACCCTGTGGATAACCAGAACCTGTTCTACACCTACCAGGGACTGACGGACGACGGCCAGTATTACATAGCAGCCGTCCTACCGGTGACCAACATGGGCCTGCCCAATGACGGCGCAACAACTGTTGACGACTGGTATGAATTTGATCAAAATTGGAATGCCTACATCGTGGGTACACTGCAATGGCTGAACGGCCAGGACGCCAATTATTTCTTCCCCAGCCTGACCTCGCTGGATGAGATGATGGCATCCTTGCGGATCGACCGCTAAAGCAGGCCAACAATTCTAAAACCAAGAAAAGGTGGAAGACCATGAAATCCTATCGTAAGGAACTCTGGTTCGAGATCCCGGCCCGGCGCGGCCTGGTCAATATCACCCCCCACGTGCGCGAAGCCCTGCGGGAGAGCGAGATCCAGGAAGGCCTTTGCCTGGTGAACGCGATGCACATCACGGCCTCGGTCTTCATCAATGATGACGAATCCGGCCTGCATCAGGATTATGACGACTGGCTGGAGAGCCTGGCCCCGCACGCCCCCGTCAGCCACTACCGCCATAACCGCACCGGCGAGGACAACGGTGACGCGCACCTCAAGCGCCAGGTGATGGGCCGTGAAGTGGTCGTAGCCGTTACCAACGGCCGGCTGGACTTCGGCCCCTGGGAGCAGATCTTCTACTACGAATTCGACGGCCGCCGCCGCAAACGGGCGCTGATCAAGATCATTGGGGAATAGATCTCATTTCCTTAAACGCAAAGGCCCTCCGGTTGGAGAGCCTTTTATCTTCAATTTTCGCTTACCACTCGCGGTCCTGCTCGACGTTCACGTAACCGTTTTGCGGAGCCTGGTTTTGGCGATTCTTGTTCAACAGGGAATAACCCAGTGCGGCCAGGCCAACCATGCCGAGCAGTCGACCGGGTCGGCGGTAGATTCGCCGGTAGCCAGGCCGGAAACCACGATGGACGGGGTGGAAATGATGGGAATGTAAGTGTCTCATTTTATTCGCTCCATTTCGTAACTTGATTGGCCTTAGTATAGGCCAAACAGAAAGGGATAAACCTTAGATTTTCATAGGGATTTGAGGCAAATAATCCACCCCAGAAGTTCAATCTGCTTTAGCAGAGGGAAGGGGTGCAGTTCCCCCATACCCCAAACTCCGCCTTAACGGTACAATCACGGGAAATTCGAAATCATCAAAGGCATCCTATGTTCCTCCCCACCACCCGGGCCGAACTCGACGAACTCGGCTGGGACCAACTCGACGTCATCCTGCTCACCGGTGATTCTTATATCGACTCGCCCTTCATCGGCATCGCCGTGATCGGCAAGGTCCTGCTGGACGCGGGCTACAAGGTCGGCGTCATCGCCCAGCCCGACACCCAAACGCCGGATGACCTCACCCGGCTTGGCGAGCCGCGGCTCTTTTGGGGTGTGAGCGCGGGCAGCATCGACTCGATGGTCGCCAACTACACCGCCACCGGCCGCCCACGCCGCGCCGACGATTACACCCCCGGCGGGCGCAACACCAAACGCCCCAACCGGGCCACCCTGGTCTATGCCAACCAGATCCGCCGCTATTTTAAGAACACCGTGCCGATCGTGCTCGGCGGGATCGAAGCCAGCCTGCGCCGCGTGGCCCATTACGACTTCTGGACCGACAAAATCCGCCGCTCGGTGCTCTTCGACGCCAAGGCCGACTACCTGCTCTATGGCATGGCCGAGGGCGCTGTGGTGGAACTGGCCCAGGCGCTCGAAAAAGGCGCCGACCCGACCCCAATCCGCGGCCTCTGTTATAACGGCACCGAAATCCCCGAGGGTTACCTCGAGCTGCCGTCCTACGAAGCAGTCAGCACGGACAAAGACGCCTTCATCCAAATGTTCCACGGCTTCTACCGCAACAACGATCCCCGCAACGCTCAGGGCCTGGCCCAGGCGCACGGCAGCCGCTACCTGATCCAGAACCCGCCCTACCCTCACCTGAGCCAGGAGCAGCTCGACCACGTCTACGGGCTGGATTTCGAGCGCGACCAGCACCCCTACTACGCCAAGCAGGGCGAGGTCAAGGCGCTGGAGACGATCCGCTTCTCGATCCCCACCCACCGGGGCTGTTACGGTGAGTGCAACTTCTGCGCGATCGCCGTCCACGAAGGGCGCACGGTGCAGTGGCGCAGCGAGGAATCGATCCTCAGCGAGGCCAAAGCGCTCACCCACCTGCCCGGCTTCACCGGCTTTATCACAGACCTCAGCGCCCCGACCGCCAATATGTATGGCTTCGAGTGCCCGGTCAAGCTGCGCAAGGGACCCTGCCTGGATAAATCCTGCCTCTACCCCGAGACCTGCCCCACCCTGCCCGTGGACCACAGCAAGCAGACCGAGCTGATGCGGAAACTGCGCCAGATCAAGGGCGTCAAGAAGGTCTTCGTCGGATCAGGGCTGCGCTATGACCTGATCCTCTCGGACGAGGAACACGGTGAGGCCTATTTGCGCGAGCTGGTACGGCATCACGTCTCAGGGCAGCTGCGGGTGGCCCCCGAGCACACCAGCCCGGAAATCCTCAAGCGCATGCGCAAACCGGACACCGGCAAGCTGCTGGCCTTCAAGGAGCGCTTTGACGCGTTGGGCACGGACGTGAAGCGCAAGCAGTACCTCAGCTATTACCTGATCGCCGCCTACCCGGGCTGCACGATGGCGGATATGCAGGAACTGAAGCAGTTTGCCAGCAGCCAGCTCGGGATCCTGCCCGAACAGGTGCAGGTCTTCACCCCCACACCGTCCACCTATGCCAGCGTGATGTACTACACCGGCAAAGACCCCTTCACCGGGGAGAAATTGGTCGTGGAAAAGAACCCCGCCGCCAAACAGCTGCAGAAGGAAGTGATCACGGGCCGGGGAGAGTTGCCAGAGGAGCATCGAAGGAAGCCGAGGGGGAAGAAATAAGAGGTTGGTGGTGGGTCGGCGACCCACCCTACGAACTGGTTATAATTTGCATTAAATAAGCAGCAACTGATTACAATAAGGCTTTTTTACTGGAATACTAAGTAGGTCCGTGAATTTTTCAAGTTTATTATCGTAAGTATGGAATTCGAGTATCACATTATTGAGATATGTGTTCACAAACTTTGCCGTAGAAATATGAACAGCATCCTTTGGGGTAAGTTTAATACCCTGCGAAATATTATCTCTAATTATATTCCTAGCATTCCTAGCAATAATCGGATTTAGTTCAACCAATACTATTGATTTGCTATTCCAAAACATTTCAAGTTTTTGGACAACTTCTTGATCGAGCCTCTTATCTTCACGTTCATCTTTACTATGAGAAGCCTCAACTATTGCTATTGTTGAAGTATAAATTTTCTGATTACGTTCAGTGATTTCTACATAAGAACTCCAGACAACATTGTCGCGATCACTTTCCCCATTTAAAAACGCGAGGAAAACACAACTATCCCAATAAAACCCCGCTCCATTATTCGGCATCTCGAATCTCCCTTATTGTTTCCTCAGCTTTTTTATCTCCTGGCCTCCATTTATATACTCCACGTGCTTCTTTGAAATTGTTTAGATTGCCCCTGTCAATAATTTCAATATCATATATATTCACAATATCAATAGGCCGTCCAGTAAACCGATCCCTTTTTATTTTTCCAACAATAACCACATATTTATCCCAAAGATCTCTCATAATTTGATCCTGATCCTCGGAAAAATAACATTTTACTGCTTTGTCATAAATCGAATCAAATAAAGTGAAAGAATAACTTCTACGGGAAGAAACAGTTTGAATTGTTCCTGTGATCGCTCCAAGCACAACCTCATACAGATCTGTTTCTGTATTGATTCCTTCAATAAACTGCCCATAATGATCAACCGTAGCCATTTCGATAGAGTCTACGTTGTCAACTACATTTTTAGAAAGTTTTAGGGCTTTTTCTTGAATTTTTGTCGAATACGGAATACTCTTCCTATTTTGAAGATGTTCACCGATTATGCCGTATGCATTAATAACACTAAAAACAAGTTCTTTATTGGGCGATTCACCTCGAACAAAAACCTCAGCGCTACCTGTATCCAATTCTTCTATTAACCAGGTTATTGGCGTACTCTTGCCTCCAATATCCAAAGAGAGGGCATCAATTAAGTCAAAAAGGTCTTCCATGGCTTTAGAAAAGTTTTTTAATTGAATAACCCCGTTCATTTTGAAGGAAAAGGTATCAGCTCTCATAGAATATTCCCTTCTTCCTAATGTCTACAGTTTAATATAACACAAATTGATATCAAAAATAGATTTAAAGTAAGCATCGTCACCCTATTATTTTTTTACTCAACATCAAAATAAACTAATCTCTCAATATCCAACTAAACCTTATCAGCCCGTAGTGTGGGACGCTGAACCACCGTCCACCCCCGCCACCCCCATCACTCCCCAAAATCACCCTTCAAACCCTTCTCACAAACCCCGCTCCCTCAATCGGCGTCATACCACCCCATCCACACCTAAGGGTGAAACGATGACCATTCTTAATCACGCACATTTCTCTTTAGACGAAAATCGTAATGAAATAGGTTCCACCCTTGAGATGAACCCAGTGTTATTTAAGCGTAGCACATGTGTAAATTGATTTTTATTTTTGGTAGGTCGGCAACCCAGCCCACAGGACCTTATTCTTTCTTAAAATGCAGCAACAACGAACCAAACCGGTGGTGGCGGTAATCCGTCATATTATCTTTTCTGATTCGGTTCCAACCATAATCCATCGGCTCCACAACAATCTCCGGGTCCAGGCTCATCCGCCAGATATTGATAGCCTTCATCGGGACAGATGGCTTCATCCCTATCGCCTTCTCAGCAATCCGCGTGTAATTCGCCGGCGTCGCCAGGTGATGAGCAACCTTGAATTTTGTGGGGGCTAACCAGGGAAAACTGTCAAATAGCCAGGCCGAGACCATCTTCGGCAAACCGCCATTGGAAGGCATCAGCATGTCAATAGCGTGGATCAGTTCGCCGCCCGGTTTGACAAGGTCTTTCATGTGTTTCCAGACAGCAGGCGTCAATTCGGCGGGGACATGCTCCAGTGCAGAGGCCGAATAGACAACATCAAAGTATCCCAGAGGCAGGCTGGATTCATCAGGATTCCCCACCCGCTCCAAGACATATTTCGTTTCCGGATGCTTCTTGAAGTGCTCCTGAGGAGATTTCTCCCGAGTCCAGTACTCATCATCTGCTTTGGTGCCAAAATCATCCGCGACCCAGGTCTCACAACCAAAGGCCTTGCTGAGATAATTCGGGAAACTGGAATAAGCCCCACCCACGTCCAAAACTTTTTCCCCTGAATGCCAGGTTCTAGATTTTAATATCCAGGCGTAATCAAAGCCCTTAATATTAAGAGCAACGTCAATCGGAAGTTCTTTTTTATAAGTAAATAATCTGCGAGTATCTGCCAGAGAAATTTCTCTAACGAACATAATTTCCCTCTTTGTCATTGATTGCTATGGAAGAATTATAAGGTGGATAAATATTATCACGGAAAGAAAAAAATATTCCAAAGCAAGCTGTCCTGGAAGCTTAAAATATCTGGGTGCTTGCTATACCTTAACCCCCAGCCACCCGGCCGACTTTGCGTCAACCGGGTGGTCAGGTCATACGGACAATTCTCTCGTTCAAACCTAAAAAGAACGCTTATCCCTTCTCCTCAAAGGTGATCAGCGACTTATACTCAGCCAAACTCCCCCGATCCAGGCAGCACTGGATGATCTCGCGGCCCAGGGGCGTCAGCGCCTCCGTGTCATACTGGCGCAGGGTGCGGTGGAAGAAGTCATAGAGGATCTCTGCGCCCTGGTCATAGGCCTCAGGCCCGACCTCCGGCTGCGAATCCACGGCGAAGAACCAGCGGGAGAGCGGCCGCCCTTCGATCTGGATCTGATGCGGATATTCGCCCAGCAGCGGCAGGCGCGCCGGCCGCAGGTTCTCGGGCAAGAAGCGTGCATGTCCCCGCCGGGCCAGATATTCCCGCATCAGCCATTGGGGCATGAATCCCACCTTCCAGGCGCCGACATACTGGTTGGGCGTCAGCACATAGCTGGTGTCCGGGCTGTTGGTGAACTGCTCCAGCAGGTAGTTGGCGTGCACGGTGCGCTTGCCGGTGGCAAAA
>WOYI011191340.1_pt1 | contig 24292 bp, 21 predicted proteins | sample 6423411 | NCBI WGS metagenome assembly WOYI01 (sample SAMN13441803, study PRJNA592873) | oil field metagenome | biome: oil field; feature: oil-well bore; material: oil-contaminated soil; isolation source: oil-contaminated soil from oil-well borehole | place: Germany: Wietze | collected 2016-10-18 ... | reverse complement strand
CATAGTGCTTCCATCGCAGGAAAAGTCGGCGCTGGCGATACGCCGCGAAGCAAGTGCTCTTGGGGTGCGCCGCGAAGTTTTGAATCTACCTCTGGGAAGTCCCTTTGGGGTGCGGTGGCAGATGGCTTAATGGTCGGCGCTGCCTGTGCATTCGCCGTCGCGCTGCCAGGGTCCTCCCTATACACAATGTCCTGCGTCTCGACAACGCACACACCCGCCGCATCGCTGATCTCGTGCTGCAATTGTAAAAAAACCATCTCGCCGCTGCGCCCCTGTTTCTGGCTCACGCCAAGAATTGTAGAGCGCCGCTCAACCGCCTGCTCCACATGCAATGGACGCACAAAATCCACCTGCGCTCCGGCAAACATGCGGCGCGGCAAGGGCACGGGCGGTAAAAATCCGCCACGCGGCGGATGACCATCTGCGCCCAATTCGGATTGACGTGTCGCAGTTAAAAAATACAGGCCATGCCAGAACGGCGGAATCTCGTCGCCCGCTTTGGGCGGCGAATCCTGCCTGTCCAGCATGGCACTGAATAACACCAAGGGCTTGGCGTGCAGCACATCCTGAACGGTTTCGCTACGGCCTGTCCATTGCTTGAGATATTCGATATCAACAGCCATCGCTTATTTACCGCTCAGCTATCCATGCGCTCGATCACCATGGCCAATCCTTGGCCAATGCCAATGCACAAGCTCACCACAGCATAGCGTTTCTGGCGACGAATCAGCTCGCGGGTGGCGGTGAGCGTCAAGCGTGCGCCCGACGCGCCCAGCGGATGCCCCAAGGCAATCGCGCCACCATTCGGATTAATGCGCGGATCATCAAACGCGATGTTCATGATCTTGAGGCAAGACAACACTTGCGAAGCAAATGCCTCATTGATTTCGATAATATCCATGTCCGCCAGCGTGAGCCCAGCGCGCGCCAGGGCTTTGGGGATGGCATAGGCCGGCCCCACACCCATGATGCGTGGCTCAACGCCTGCGGCAGCGGACGCGATGATGCGCGCCAAAGGCTTGACTCCCGCTTTTTCGCCTGCCGCACGGCTACCGATCAACAAGGCCGCCGCGCCATCGTTAATGCCAGAAGCATTGCCAGCCGTGACCACGCCATCAACTGCCAGAGGCTTTAATTTTGCCAGCGATTCAAGGCTGGCTTCCGGACGCGGGTGCTCATCCTGATCCACCATTCGCGGCGGAGACTTACGCCCCGTCGGCACGCCCACTGGCGTAATTTCTGCGGCAAAAAAACCAGCCTCTCGTGCCGCTTCATATTTGGCTTGCGAGTTCGCGGCAAAAATATCGGCTTCTTCACGCGAAATGCCAAAATCCCTGGCCACGTTGTCGCCCGTTTCCGGCATGGAATCATTACCGTATTTGGTGATCATTTGCGGATTGGGAAAACGCGTGCCGATGGTGCTGTCATACATCTTGGTGTCGCGGCTGTAGGCGCTGTCCGCCTTGCCGATCACATACGGCGCGCGGCTCATGCTCTCCACGCCACCGGCCAGATACAGCTCGCCCTCGCCACAGGTAATCGCCCGCGCGGCATCAACGATAGCGCCCAAGCCACTGGCGCACAGACGGTTCACCGTCTGGCCGGAAACGGTGACAGGGAAATCCGCCAGCAACAGGGCATTGCGGGCGATGTTGCGCGCATCTTCCCCGGCTTGGGTGACACAGCCGAGCAGTACATCTTCAATCTGCCCGGGCTGCCAGGGCGAGCGCGCCACCAGAGTTTTCATCACCCCGGCAACCAGATCATCCGGGCGCACGGGCGCTAACGCACCGGCATGGCGGCCGAAAGCCGTACGCAGGCCATCGTAAATATAAGCATCAAGCATCTATGGCTCCTTGGGCTACTTTGGGTAGTCGGTAGTAATAAGTGGTCAGAAGGACAGACTGCAGATCGTTGGCTTAGACCGGGTCCCAACTAAAAATATCGGCGGAAACATCAAGTGGCACGAAATTGGAGCGCAACGCGGGCATGCCATGTTCGGCCACGGTTTTTGGCGTCCAGCCTTCACTGCGATGAATGCCGCGCACGGGGCGAGGCTGGCTCATCAGGAAAATCTCGTTGCTACGCACAGCAAAAATCTGCCCCGTGACATCCTTGGCCGCATCAGAGGCCAGATACACCACCACGGGCGCGATTTTCGCGGTTTCCATGGTCTGCAAACGTTTCACGCGGGCTTGTTGCGCGGGGGTTTCGGTGGGAATGGAGCCGATCATGCGGCTCCAGGCAAAGGGCGCAATGCAGTTAGAGCGAGAGTTGTAGCGACGCATATCCAGCGCGATGGATTTGGACAAGGCGGCAATCCCGAGCTTGGCAGCGGAATAATTGGACTGACCCAGGTTGCCGATCAAACCAGAGGTGGATGTCATGTGCACATACGAGCTGCTTTCCTGGTTGCGGAAATGCTCGGCTGCCGCGCGGCTCACATAAAAAGCGCCATTCAAATGCACATCAATCACGGCATGCCATTGCTCTTCGGTCATCTTGTGGAACATCACATCGCGCAAAATGCCGGCATTATTTACCACGCTATCAATGCGCCCGAAGTTATCCAGCGCGCATTCAATAATACGGTGTGCACTGGCCCATGAAGCAACGCTTTCATAATTGGCGACCGCCTGGCCGCCCTTGGCGATGATCTCTTGCACGACGCTCTCGGCTGGCGTCTGATCGCTCCCCGAACCATCGGTTGCGCCACCCAGATCATTGACCACCACGCGCGCGCCCTCCGTTGCCATCAACAAGGCAATATCACGGCCAATACCGCGACCCGCACCTGTGACAACCACCACCTTATCCTGCATCATGCCTTGCTCACTCATGTTTTATCTCCTCACTAATCCAATTTAAAAATCGTTGAAAATACTGATTCTTGCGGGCGTCAGCCCGAGTTTGCCAACCCCTGATCAAGTTTGCGGACGCAAGTGCGCACTGGCTTCTTCTTCCATGCGCTGCCAGATTTCTATCGCCATCGGGTTTTGGCTTTCTTCCAGAATATGCCCAACCAACCCCACCGCACGCGCCATCACACCCAAGCCACGCACGATCTTCCACGGAAAGCCAAACTCGCAGCAAATCGCCCCAATGGCACCGGTGGCATTGATGGGCAGGGATTTACCCGCCGCACGCTCGGCTTCGCGGCCAATCGCCTGCATCAGCGCGACATAACGGCCAGACAGCCCATTTTCAGTGGCCAGTTGAAATAGCCTGGGGGTGCGCGGGTCAATCGGCTTATGCAGCGGATGTCCCAGCCCCGGAATAATCGCCCCTGCGGCGCGCATTTTGCTCACCGTCTCTTTGGCCAGGGCTTCCAGATCAACCTCACCTGTGCCCGGGGGCAACGCCTCGTACAGCATTTTTGCAGCTGTTTCCATGCTACCGACGAACACCGTACCCAAACCACATAAACCTGCGGCCACCGCCGCTTGCAAGGACTCCGGCGCACCCGCATAAGTCAAGCGTGCGGCCAGCGCGCTGGGGGTGACACCATGTTCAACCAAAGTCACGACCAAGGCATTGAACATAATGGACTCTTGCGGCGTAGGCATGCGTGCGGTGAGCTCTAAAAACGCCATATCGCCCAAATTCAGCTTGCCCAGGATTTCGCTCGGCAAATCGCGGCCACGCACATTAATTTGATCCGGCGTGCTCCAGGCAATGTCCGAACGTACTGGCTTTTGTTTTCTGCTCATAGGAACATATCCCCTAATTTATTTTGCAAATCTTTTATGGGCTTGAAAAAATCCTTTGCGAGGATTTGTTGTGTCTTATCTTTAACCCAGCTTTTTCACGAAATTTTGGGGATAGAGCAACTGCACTCCATCCCCAAAAAACCATCCGTGTTAACTATGCCGAGCCACCATCAGCATCTACAAATGCACAAGGCAAATGCACCAACACAATCAAGCAGGTTTAATGCGCTGCTCTTCAGCATCCAGAAAAGCGCGCATCATCGGGGCGGAGGCAGCTTCTTTTGCCAGCAGGGCGAGGGCTTTACTGCCCAGGGTATCCATGCTGCCACCCGCTTGTACCAAGCGTTCGATGCGTGGCAGGCCTTCATCCAGGAAAATCCAGAAATCGTTCAAGGCATCGGTGCGCACGCGACCATAACCTTTAACGATACGCCCCGCATCCGCTGCCAGCGCGCCCAGTTGCGGGCTCTTTTTAAGGTTGGTCACAATCGCGGCTTCCCAGCGTGCCAGCAGGATTTGCTCGTGACCATAACGGCGCGAGCTGCGGCGCACGCCTCTGAGCATGGAAATGCCACGCATGGTGGCGTAACCCCAAAAGCCATTGGTATTCATCTGAATCGGGAACTTCATGGCATCAAAATCTGACTTGAACATCCGCCCGATTTTTTCAGCCAGATTCGCAATGGGTTTAGGCAAGCCACCGAGAATCTGCTCCATATCGGGCACCAAGTAATCAGTCACGACAAACCGTTGATCGCCTGTCACGCCAAATTCCTGTTTGATACGCTCAAACCGCTCTGGCCGCGTTTTAAGCTGGGCAACGCGCGCACCATCTTCATAGGTCATCCAGTTGGACAAATGTTGCGCATAGGCTTCCACCAGATTGGCATCGGCACCTGGCTGCTTGGCCATCTTGGCAACACGTTCCAAAAAGTCTTCGGCATATTGTGTGTCTTGATAATCCATCAGACGGTACAAAGCCTCAGCCAGAATCAAATGCATGCGCGGGCCGTATGTCACTGCGGCATGAGACAGCAAACGATCGTAATCCTTGCGCTGATTCTCGCTCAACCGCCCTTGCCGCTGGCGTGCCAGCTCAGCGCCATCCACAGGGGCTTGACCCTCGACCATCATGCGCGGCAAAGTGCCGTCCTTGACGCGGTTATAGCCAATATCAAAAGCCGCGATGCTGGCTTTCACATTCACTTCCGACTCACGGATCGCCTCATGAAATGGCTCACGGGGCAAGTCAAACGCGGGGGAGGCAATCGCCGCGCCCAGTAGCAAGGCGTTACTCGTCAAAGCGGGCAGACCGGCTTCCAATACCAAACGCTGCGCATCCACCACGTTGTGACGTCCAGGAGCGAGTTCGGCCACGGCACGGGCGATGATGGAAGAATCGTAAATGCCACCTTCAGCAGGCATTTTTTCCATCGTGGTCAAATAGCGCGTGCTGTTGCCAATAATGCTGCAAGTGCTCGAAGCAAAGCCGCCAAATACCAGGCGACCTAATTCCAGCAGCTCCTGACCGATGAGCAGATCCACGTCGCCCGGTGTGGCAAACACGGAAGTAATCGGCGTTTTGCCCTGGCCGGGAATGGCTTCGCAGTAGTAAGTCACCGTGCCCGCGCGTTGCGAGAGGCCCAGTAAGCCAATGCTGGTCGCGCGCCAGCCTGCGTTCAGCAGGCCATGCACGAGCCAATCGCTCAATACGCCTCCGCCTTGGCCACCAACCGTGCCAATGAGAATGCGCTTGGCGCGAGGACGGTCTGCTGAGATGGTTCCGGTTGATACAGTCGTCGTTGCGGTATTCATATTAGGCGGCTTCCTTGCTGGTTACGGGCGTACGGGCGGCGGGACGGCCGACCATGAGACGAGAAACGCTGGCCTTGATTTTTTCCAGCCAGTTGGCGTTTTCAATTTTGGTGACTTTAAAGAACGAAGGGCATAACTGTGCTGCGGTAGTGACTTCACCGCACACCCCACACCCCACGCAGGTCGTGTCAATGGCGGCAATCGGCGCAGTGCGCAAGCTGTTCGGGCCTTCTTTCAACGTCAAGGAGGGGCAACCATTAAAGCGGATACACGCATGGTCGCCCACGCAAACTTCTGCATCCACGCCCAAACGATCAATCTCCACCCGTTCGCCCGCTTTAATGGCTTTTTCACGTTCTGGCTTGACGCGGCGTTGCTTTTGCAGCTGACATTCGGCTTCAGAAATTAGCACACGCACCTTCGGGATCTTGGTGTCGCGCCGATAGCGCGTCATGATTTCATTGAACGCCTTGAAGTCATACGGATTGACCCGTTCGACGTCTTTCACCCCCATGCCGCGGAAGGTGTTCTCGATGCTCATATCAGAACCCACGGCTTCCCCCGTCATCAATTTGCCGACGTTGGGGTTTTCATGCGCACCGGTCATGGCGGTCCATTTGTTGTCCGCCACGATGTAAATCGCATCTTGCCTGTTGTAGATGGCGTTAGCAGCTGAAGTATTAAATGCGCTATGCCACAGCGTACCATCACCTACTACGGAAACGTTTTGCTGTTTAGACAAGGCCGAGATACCTGTCGCTGCCGCCAAGCCACCGCCCATGCCCATGTTGGAGTCGGCCATGCCAAACGGTGCGTAAGCGGCCATGCCATAACAGCCAACATCGCCACCGTGCCACTCTTTTTGCCCGGTTTTGTATTCCTCGATCTTCATGTTGGCAAAAATCGGCCGTTCAGGGCAACCCGTACAGAAGGTCGGAATCCGTGGCGGCACAGGCGCGGGAAAGAGGCTTACCGCCTGGCTCTTACGCGCCAGCACTTCGCCCAGGGTTGCGGTCGGGCTCAAGGCCAGTTCAGGCATGGCTTCGGCAATGAACCTGGCCAAGGGCTGAGCTACGCGATCGGGCAGCAATTCGCCATATTTCGGGATAATGTCATGGCCATAAAACTTGGTGGTGATGCCACGCTTTTGCATCAACGTGCGCATCTGCATTTCCAGCAACTCGGGCTGACCTTCTTCAACCAGCAGCACATGGCTTTTGTCTTTGATGAAGTTGGCAATTTGATCGTCGTTCAGCGGATGGATGACATTGAGCTGCAGGAGTTGCAAGCGTGAATCCATATCGCCATACTCGTCCGCCAAGCCCAGCAGGCTTAACAACCGCATGGTGGTGTTAAAGGTTGTGCCGTGGGTGATGATGCCCACCTTAGCGCCTTCGTGACCAAAGTATTCGTTGAGCTTTCGTTCAACCACGAGACGTGCAGCGGTCGGCAGGCGGCTCTCAAAGCGCGCGGACTCCTGGTTATACGAGTTGGGCGGAAACGGAAAAGTGGCCGGGTTGCGCTTGAAATCAACGGCCTTGTCGTTGGTATTGATCTTGGCCATGACGTTGTCGCCCACCGTCACCCGTGCGTTGCAGTGTGACAATTGCGGACGCACCAGCACGGCGACAACGGACTGGCTATCGCGCGAAATATCCATGCCCTCTTTGACCATGCGATGCAGCACTTGCGAGTCACCGCGCGAATCAATCACGATAATGCCGGATTTAACACCCCAAGCCAACGTACGCTGCAGCACCGAGGTACTCGATCCGCCATAATCTTCACCGACGACAATCATGGCGCCATCCTGAACGCCAATCTGCGAGACGTGATCGACCACGTCCTGACCCACGCCATTGCCCAGCACCTTCCAGGTCACCGCGCCCCGTACGGGGCCGTAAACTGAGGTGGTCAGCAAGGCGGCGGCGGCCATTTCATTGCTGGAGGTTTCAAAAAAGATGCCGTACTTTTTAAGCACCGTCTCGTAGGCGTCAGCCGCTGCATCCATGACGTTGGCCACCGGCGAGCCGGGATAACCGCCGATATAGCTGATGCCGGATTCAAGCAGCGCTTTTAACACCACCAGCGCGCCATCGCCATACAGTGTGTCGCCGTGTTTTCCTTCCAGCTCGGCAATTTGTTCGGACGCATAAGAATGTGCCATTTTGTTGCTCCTCCAATAATTAATTATCGTCGTACTTCGTTTTCTTGCTTTGCTTCTCTCTCATTGCAACTCACTCCACAAAAAGCATAATGCGCTTGCTTCAGGATTGACTGCTTTAACAATGATCGCCGTCTTGCCAGCGCCGACTTTCATGTGAATTTAACGTCCTTGGAAATTTGGTGGCCGTTTCTCGCCAAAAGCCTTAAGGCCTTCTTTTTGATCTTCGGTCGTAATCAGAAAAGCCATGGCTAGCGCCTCTACATCCATGAAGGCATCAAAAGGCATGCGCACTGCATCACGCAGCGCCTTTTTGGCCAGGCTGTGCGCCACGGTGGGTCCTGCCGCTAATTGATCAGCAATTTTCCGGCCTTCTTTTGTTAATTCACTGGCGGGAACTGTCCAGTTGTACAAACCAATGTCGGTTGCCTCTTTGGCGGTCAACGTTTTATTTAACAGCACAATTTCCTTTGCTCGCGTCATGCCCACGCGCTGCGCTAGAAAATATAGCGCGCCTGAATCCGGCATTGCGCCGATTTTGCCAAAGGCTGGAATGAACGAAGCCTCTTCACTGGCCAACACTAAATCAGTCGCCATGACCAAACTGATACCTGCACCTGCAGCTGGCCCATTGAGCACCGCCAACACGGGTTTATCAAGCATCACGATGGAACGAATAAGCGGACGCATTTCGATATCCAGAAAATGCAGCACTTCGCTGGGTGAGTGGTTTTTGAAAATAGACTTCAAATCACCCCCCGCGCAAAACACCGGACCTTCACCAGTGAGCGACACGGCCCGTATTGCCGGGTCGCGTGCGGCTTCAGCAAAGGCACTGGATAAGGCACGCACGCAGGCGGCATCCAAAGCGTTGCGCACTTGAGGGCGCGTGATGGAAATTTCCATCACCGCACCACGGCGAGAAACGGAAATGGTTTTCTCTTGGCTCATTGGCAACTTTCCAATCAGGCGTTTTTAAAGTTGGGCTTTTCTTTGGCCTTGAATGCGCGCACGGCTTCTGCATGGTTAGCCGTACGGAAAGTCAGCCCTTCCAAACCTAACGACGCATCAATCACCTGATTCAAAATCATGCGCAAATACAGATTGACCGACCGCTTAGTCATCTCTATCCCCAACCGTGGGCCATTGGCCATGCGCTCGGCAAAAGCGTAAGTTCTGGCTTCCAGTTCCGCAGCAGGTACTGCGTAATTCACCAGACCAATTTCCGCTGCTTGCTTGCCTGTGAGTGGATCACCCGTCATGAGATACTCTTTCGCGCGATTGGGACCGATCAGCAAAGGCCAGATGATCGCGCCACCGTCCCCTGCAGCAACGCCGACAGACACATGAGAGTCGGCAATTTTTGCGTTCTCATCCATGAAGCTCACATCGGCAAACAGGCCCAGCGTTGCACCCAGACCCATGGCAGCGCCATTGATCATGGAAATTACGGGCTGCCGCGCATCAATCAGCGCACGTAAAACCTCAACGCCTTCGCGCAAGACCTTGCTGTAATCGTCGCCATCTCCATCGCTTAGCGTCTTGATCCAATCAAGATCGCCCCCGGCACAAAACGCACGGCCAGCAGGATCGCCTGTTAAAACAATGGCGCCGATGGTTTTATCCATGGCTGCTTCGCGCAAGGCCTGGGGCAGCTCTTCATGCATGAAGGCGTCAACGGCATTGCGTTTTTCAGGCGAACTCAGCTTGATGGTAAGAATTGAGTTCTTGCGTTCAAGAATCAACCGTTGATATTTTTTGCTCATGTCTCTCTCCAGAGTGAATTAGAAATTTTTTAAAAAACCTTTTACTGCATTTAACTACCACGCCGTATCAAATACTTTGCTCTACCGTTGAGGCTTGTGCTGTACCATCCCATCGCTTCATGCCAGGCACATCAATATTGAATTGATCCAGCACCCGTCCTGCCATTTGGGTAACTGCATCATCCAGCGAACAAGGCCCAAGATAAAACGAGGGCACAGGCGGCATGATGATGGCGCCTGCTTCAGTAGCCAACGTCATGTTGCGCAGATGAATCAAGTTCAGCGGTGCTTCACGCGTTACCAATACCAGCTTGCGCCGCTCTTTGAGCGTGACGTCTGCCGCACGGGTGATCAAATTGCTGCTCGCGCCATTCGCAATGGCTGACAAGGTATTCATCGAACACGGGATCACCACCATGCCTGCGGTACGAAATGAGCCGCTGGCAATAGAGGCACCAATGTCTTTGTTGCTATGGACATGCGTGACCAATGACTCAAAGGTCTCGCGTGTTTCGTTCAGCTCCAGCTTTGCAGTGAGCACGGCGGCAGAAGACAGCACAAGGTGCGTCTCCCATCCCTCCACTTGATTCAACAATTGCAATAATCGCAGACCAAGCAACGAACCAGACGCACCGCTGACGGCAACGATTAACCGTTGCCGCACATCACTCATGCGACTTGCCTGGAAACATCGGTTGAGGTTGAGCCAATAGCGCTGGTCAACAGTGCTTGCAGTTTGTTAAAACCTGCGTCGCTATAAGTCGCCATAGCCGCCTTGCGGAATGCCGGATCAGCTCGCACAACCCCAATACCTTGCGTTGCCCACTCACGGATCAAGGCATTGCCGCAATCCAGCGCACGCTGCGCCTGACCTTCTTCATACGACAGCAATACCTCGCCCAGCAGTGCTCGCCATGAAGTGCCCTGCTCTACGACAACACCACATCCTGCTGCCTTGGCAACTTCTTGTGTCCGTTTTGCAAACTTGAGGGCTTGTGCCCCTTCGATCGGCATGGCAAACACTAAGCGCAAATAGCGAGAGCCAACAGATTTCTCGTACTGTGGCCATGCAGCAACCGGTCGGCCTTTCATCAGGGCAGCGCGCGCGGCACCTGAAGCCTCTTTTGCCGACGTCAAATCTTCAAGGCGAGCGTTGCCCAGCTTGCCAGCTACCCCATTGAGCATGCCCCACAGCAGTTCCACGTTTTTTGGTAGGCCATATAGCGCGCCATAAACGTTCCACGCTGCAGGCGCTCCACCCAGCAAAGTTTTCTCACTCTCACCATCAATAACCACCACGGTATTCGGCACCACCATGTTGATACGCAGATCGCGCATGATCTCGACCGCAGCCATCATGGTAGCTTCGTCATCGATGCGGAATGCAAAAGGACGATACGCTGGCGGCGCGTGGGAAATCCACAAACCCACTTTGGTAGGAATACCCAAGCCTGATTGCGTGAAACTGCCATCAACGTAGGGACCAAACCCGAGCTTGAACAACTGCCAGCAATCGCCTCTCGGAAAAGCGCCCATTCCGGTACGCACCTGAGTGCCATCAGCGGTGATCACTTCCAGGCCACACTGCATCATCAAGTTATCGCTATACGCGGTATAACCGAACGACCTGTCCCAAATGCTGCCCAGGACTGACTCCGCGTCGTTACGCCCGCTATCTACCCAAAAATCATGGCCTTTTGCTTTCAAGGCGGCGCTTAAATCTGCATGACTGACACCGGGCTCAACCAGTACCGTCGCAGAATTGGGATCAATTGCGATCACCGCGCGCATGGCCGATAAATCAACCAGCACGGGCTCGCTCGTTACCTCGGGCGCGAGCAAACCATTACCGCTGGAATTCGGCGCAACCCATAAAGCAACACCCTCGGCATGAGCCGCCTTTTGAATCGTCTGGACTTCCTTCACCGTCTTGGGGCGGATCACTTTTTTAGGCAGATTCGAGATGCCTGCAGTGCCGCGCAAAACTTTTGCGTCAGTCAGCGCTTCAACCGTTATCCCGCTTTTTTTGAGCTTTGCTTCCAATGTGCTTATTGTCATAATATTCCCCGCCACTCATCAAGTTGGTTTGCGGGCAGGTGGAATAACCTGCCGCAGACTATCAAAATCTACGCCCTTCATTTGCGCCCAAGCCGGTCGCAATTTGGGATCTATCGATTCAGCAGGCTCGCTATCCCGCCAGGTGTAGGCGCAATCCTTGCAATGCCAGACACGCCATAGAACTTCCCCATCTTCCATGCCGGCATGCATTTGCGTAACGCCCGGAGACTCGCATCGCGGACAAATCGTTTTCATCAGACGCCCCCTTTCTGAAGTTCATTCAAGCGCTGCATCAAGGCATCAATTTCCGGGCCCATCGGGCGATCCACGAGATGCGGATCAGCACCCAGATTATCCGGTGCCATAAAACTCGTGGCGTCGATAATCAAGCGATGCCCTTTGCCAGGTACTTCGGCTGCCGGATCAATCGGCACCATCGGCATGTTGGGAATAACGATAATGTCGTTCGCTCGTGTGCGCGTCGACAACGCCCACATCACCTGGTTAAGATCGAATGGATCCACATTGTCATCGACCAAAATCAGGTTTTTCAGATACATCGTGCCGTGAGGAGTGCCCAGTGCCCGCATCGCAACCGACTTGGCAAAGCCAGAGAAGCGATTCTTCACCGAAATGATGCCGGTCAAGCCATGCTGATACAGTGCATTGACGGCAGCAACTTCAGGAAAGTCTTTTTTCAGCTGCGCGTAAATCGGCGCAGACGTATTCAGGCCAATTAACGTATCGTGCTCTGTCCAACCTTTACCGATATAGATATTTTCAAAAATCGGGTTATTCCGATGGCTCACCCCCGTCACACGGAACAGGGGCACTTTACGCACACCGCTGTAACTGCCAGGAAATTCACCAAAGGGGCCTTCCACTTCGCGCTGATTGAGTTGCAACTCGCCCTCAATCACCATCTCGGTATCAGCGAGGATATCCGTGCCATTGACAGCCGTGGTCAAGCGCAAGGGCGCACCCATCATTTGCGAAGCGTAGGCAAATTCGGATTCATCGTAACCCACTGGCGTTGCCGCAAACATCGGCATGGCTGGGTGGTTACCAATCATGACGGAAACTTTCAACGGCTTGCCATGCTGTTCAGCCATCAGCATCTGGCGACCCATGTCGTGCGCCGGAATCGACAGCAGAGTGAAGGTATCCGGCCCCATGACTTGAATACGGTAGATGCCCACATTCTGCTTGCCAAAGTTATCGGGATCCAGCGGATCACGGCTAACGACACAGGCCTTGCCAATATAAAAGCCGCCGTCATTGGCATTGATGCGATATAGCGGCAGCAAATCGTAAAGATTGATATTTTTATCGATACGATTTTCATTCACCAGCGCCTTTTCCGGTGCTACGCGTTCAAGCAAAGGCTTATCAGAACCCCAGCGCCGAATGATCTCAAAAAACAACTCGCGCACAGGGGTTGTTTTAGGCAAGCCCAGCAGCAAGGCCAGATTGCCAAAACTGCCATGCACATTGACGGCAATACGCTTACCTGGATAACCACGAATCTTGTCAAATATGACCGCAGGCCCCGTCGACACATTATTTCCCGCAGCGACTGAAATGTTGCGAATATCCGGCTCCGGCATCACCGGATCAGGCCAGGACACGCACTGGTCGTGCTCCCCTAAATAGGCAAGAAAGTCACGCAACGAACCAACGCGCGCGGCAACCGCTTTGGCCTCGGCTGACAGGGATACGACTTTTTCAGTGGCCATGAGCGGCTCCAGGTGCCTGGATCGTTACCCACTTCCACTCGGTGCAGTGGTCAATATCCGTTTGTGCACCTTCACGTCCCATGCCGGAGTCGCCCACGCCGCCAAACGGCACATGCGGTTCGTCATGCAGCGTGGGTGCATTGATATGGACCATTCCGGCGTGAATTTGCTGCGACAGACGCATCGCTTCAGCAAGATTTTGCGTAAAGACAGCGGCTGATAAACCATACGCGGTATCATTAGCAATCGCTAATGCCGCATCAGCAGAGCCGACTTTATAGACCGCCGTCACAGGGCCAAAAGTCTCCTCCTGGTAGCACACCATGTTTTCATTCACATTGGTAAGTATCGTCGGCAGACAGCGATGGCCTTCCCAGTTGCCCCCCGTTTCCAGCGTTGCGCCATTGGCAACAGCATCCGCGATGTGGTGACGAATGCGGTCTCGCTGACGTTGAGAGATGATCGGCCCCAACATGGTTTTCGGGCTGCGCAAATCACCATACCCGACGCCTGCAGCGGCTGCCTTGTAACGCTTCAAGAATTCATCGTAAATCGGCGCTTCGACCAAAATACGGCTGGATGCCATACACGCCTGGCCCTGGAACAGGAACATTCCAAACACGGCAGCATGAACGGCAGCATCCAGATCAGCATCTTTCAAGATAATCAGCGGGTTTTTACCGCCGAGTTCTAGCAAGGCGCGCTTCATGTGCTCGCCACACAGCATGGACAAATGACGGCCCACGCGCGTTGAGCCGGTGAAGTTAACGCCTTTGATGCGCGGGTGTGTGACTAAGCTATCGCCAATCTCATGTCCAAAGCCGGTGATAACGTTAAACACCCCGGCAGGAAAACCCGCATCACGGAACAATTCGGCAACCAGGATAGCCAGCGCTGGCGCTTCTTCCGAAGCTAGCAGCACAACCGTATTGCCCGTTGCAAGCGGCCCGGTACATTGCTTCATCGCCTTGATCAGCGGCACATTGAATGGGGTGATGCAGGCAAACACACCCAACGGCTCACGTACGCTCATGCTAAAGCGCCCCGGGACATCAGAAGGCAAGGTTTGCCCGGTAATGCGGCGCGGAATACCTGACGCAGTCCGCAAATGCGCGATGGCGTATTTGATTTCAAAATGCGCCTTGAGTAGTGGCGAACCAATCTCATCGATCAGCACGTCGGCAAAAGCATCCTTGCGTTCTTCCAGCAAATCAGCCGCCTTGCTCAACCAGGTTTCGCGCTGAGCCGGCGTTGTGCTGCGATAGCTGGCAAAAGCAGCATGTGCCGCTTCAACTGCCAAATGCACATCGTCTGCCGAGGCTTTGGCGACTTCAGCATAAGGGCTGTCGTCAATCGGGTTGTGATCAATAAAAACCGCGCTATCTTTCGCGGAACGATACTCCCCGCCTATCCACAAATGAAGTTTTTTAACTGACATGAAATCTCCTCGTTATTATTTTGCTGGTGTCGCTGGGTGCGGACCTGCGGACAAATACTCGGCGAGCACTTTTAGCTCTTCGTCATTGAGCTCCCCGATACGAAAAGCTGGCATCAAGCCGCGGCCATTACGCACAAAATAGCGCACAAAGTCTGGCGTTAAATTGTCGCGATCCGCGAGCGCGCCCTTGCCCTTGCCATACAGATAGCTCAGTGCTGCCGTACCTGGATGCTCCATGCCACGCTCGTGACACATGATGCAATTCTTGACAAACAGGCTCGCGCCCTTTTCCAGCGCTTCAGGGCTTACTGCTGCTGCAGACGCCGCATGCGCCGTCCCACCAGCGCCGACTATTCCAAGCATCAGTGTTGCCGACATCAAGACGGATGCCAGCGCGCACCGTCCAACCCGCCGTCCAACCAAAACCTCGCTCATAAATCGTGCCTTCATCATGCTTTCCCCTTGCGCATGGATTTGGGCCAAATGCCCATTTTCCCCGGCGACAGAATGCCGGAAGGATCAACCACATCCTTGACTTTTTCATGCATTCTCAATAACGCGGAATCATTCCAGTTATAGGTGCCTGCAATCCGGTCCATGAAGTCCACGTGGGTTCGATACTCACCATAACCCGCAGCCGCAGCCGCATCAACCAGTTCGCCAAACAACTTGTTGGCACGTGCTTTTTGCTTGGCATCATTACGGTCAAACGTGAGGCAGAAAATATGATGCATATCGCGCCAACCCACGGCAAACTCACCGCAATAGTCAAACCCGGCTTTATTGCAGCGGTCACGAATCAACTCATACTGCTTGGTTGCATCCGCACCCGTCACAGGAGAGATAGGCGAGAAGTCCATATGTGCACCATTGGGAATCCAGTTCATCACGTTGTATTCGGTCATGTTCGGAATACCCGCGCCCAACTTTTTCCGGTACTGCCAAGCCACGTCATCTTTTGCGCGATCTTCATCAAAGTAAAACTTGGCGCCCGGAATACTGGCGAAGGCATCGTGAATCACTTCCCACGTGTTATCCATCATGGGTGGCGGGCCATACAAGGCGCCGTAGAAGTTCCATGCACCAATCTTTAGATCACTGCGCATTTTCTTGCGTACGCTCTCGGGAATGGGACCTTTGCCTGTGTAATAGTCGCGGCGCGTTACTTGCACGGCCGCCTCCCACAACATCTCAACCGTCATTGCCACAGCTGGAATCAACATATTCACTTTGAGCGGGCGCAACACTTCGGTGATGGCGTGCAGGTCACTTTCTTTCTCGAAGGTGACCATGTACGGACGATAACCGGGTGGCTCAGGCATTAACCACATACCTATCTTGGTCACCACGCCAAAGTTGGATTGAGTAAACAAACCATCCACCGATGGACCAAGGCCATATTTGTATAGATGATTGGTTTGACTGCCGGGCAAAGCACCCATACCCGTTTGTACCAACGTCCCATCAGCCAACATGACTTCCATGCCGCACTGCATTGTGACGTGGTCCCCATAAGGGGTATAGCCCACGCCATGCTCGGTCATGTTCGGCAGCACACCACCCCAACCGGGCGCCGCACAATCAACCCACAGCTTACTGCCAATTTTTTGCAGGTGGCGATACAAGTCCATGTAGCTCACGCCGGGTTCCACAACGGCATAACCATGCTTTTCATTCACCTCAAGAATGCGATTCATGCGCTTGAGATCGAGCACAATGTAGCCCGCTTTACGTGGTGCCGGGCCGCCATAGGCAAAGTTTTTACCAGTTGAAATGGTCCACAACGGCGCTTTGTAATGGCGTGCCACTTCCAGCACGCGCTGCAATTCTTCGACATTTGCAGGAGCAACCGCAGCCGACGGCTGATGCAACTCGGCCGGGGTGGTCAGATAGGCGTCGTTATAGGCTGGCAACTCCCACTGGGGATCGGTAAATACAAATTCGCGCCCAACGACTTTTTTCAGGTCAGCAAGCAATGCAGCAAAGTGTTCACGCTTTATTCCGGGGGGTAGAACGGATTCCATCAGACAACTCCTTTCGGCCAAGCCAGTAACGACACAAGATCGCTGCCTGGCCAGGCATGCGAATTCAAATCCAATGTTTTGCGCTCGGCATCTGCAGAAAACTCACCCCGCGTCATCGAGGCAAGCACCACGGCGTATTGCGCTGGGTCACGCACGCGATTCAACCAACCGGAAAGCTGATTCATCGGCGCATCCAGGCCAGACAACTCATGCCGCATCCCGCTATCTGCCTGACGGCTATGCCGCCCTTCGAGCACGACCCGCCAAGCTGGCTCCAACATGCTACGCACGGCAAATACCGTTGCCGACCTGCCCAGCACGGCCAGCGAACGGCCACGGGCAGAAGTCAGCGCATCCAGCATTGCACTCCAGCCGGCCGCATCATCCAGCGTCACCGTCTGATAAGCGAGACCGATCTGACGCACACCAGCGGCCATATCGGCACCCATCGCTGCATCTGCCTCAAACAAACAAAGGCTGCTTTCTGCCTCAACCAAGCTGCCTGCTACAGCATTGGTCGCCATGCCAAGCGACGTCAGTAGCGGTAACACAGCACCGCCACTCACCGTCGCCTGCAGAAATGTCCGCCGCGAAGATAGAGTTATGCTCATTGGTTTTTTCACTCCCACAAAATTATTCATGGCACACATGAAAATAAAAACGATATCTTCTGCGTGCCATGCCTTGATTGTTATTTATTTGGCAAATGTGTACTCATCAGAACCACCCCGGAAAGTACACCATCCACCGTCCTTGCGACACTAAAAAACTAGCGAGCCAACCGCACTCGTCTTGCTACTTTACAGATGATAAAAATGGAACATCTATCCACACTCATTCAATATCGATACTGAACAAACTTAAAGAGAGAGAAGAGGGAAAGGAGAAAGCTTAGGCAGCCTCAAGCAAGAAATCAGTAACCAGCTTGGTAAAGCGACTTGCATGCTCGATTTGCGTCCAGTGGCCGCACTGTCCAAACACGTGCAGCTGTGACTTGGAAATCAACTCGAACAGTTTGAGAGAAGCGGATAACGGAAGCACCTGATCTTCACGACCATGGATAATCAACGTGTCCTTTTGCAAGGCACGTAAATCTTCCTCGCGGCTGGCCAGTGCATCCACCCAACGCTGACGGGGTGCTGGGAACATACTGGAAAACGCCTCTTGATACCCCGGGCGGATACTGGCCTCATAACGCAACCTTGCCAGTTCATCATTCACCAGGCTTCGGTCATAAGCGAAGATATCCATGATCTTGCGCATATTTTCAAATGAGGGCGTATAACCCCACACGTCATCCAGCCCTTGGGTGAGCTTAAATGACGTACCCGCTGCACCCATCAGCACCAATCGATTCACTCGCTCCGGCGCGCGGATGGCCAGCGCCAGCGCCAAGCCGCCACCAAAAGAATTGCCAACGATGTGCGCACGCTCAATTTTCAATGCATCCAGCAAACCCAATGCATGGCTCACCCAGTTTTGCATGGAGTACTCAACCCCAACGGGGCGTTCGGTGTAACCAAAGCCCACCATATCAGGAGCAATGACGCGAAAGTTTTTGGACAGTACAGGCATGCTCAGGCGCCAATTGGCAAAGGCCGTAACGCCGGGACCCGATCCGTGGATCATTAATACGGGCTCCCCGCTGCCCTGATCGTGATAATTTGTTGCAATACCGTTAGCGACAATGGATAAACCAATTTCGGGATTACTGCTCACTGCATCTCCTTTGCCAAGTTAATGACTAAATATTTAGTAAATTATTTTTTCTTATTTTGTCACAGAAAAGTGTCAAATAAACTTCGCGCTTCTCTTTTTTTTAAAAACCTCACACAAATCAAACGACTGCGGAAACTCACTCCACCCGATGCGCATCAAAGGCAGCACAAACCACCATGCCCTTTATAATGCACCGAGCATGAGGCGCACTTTTTCTTTAGTATTTTTCATCTTATTTCTCACCTGAGCCTCCCCTTCTTTGCACGCATACCATGACACTTAGCGCCGACACGAATTACTCCGCCACACCGCTTACCAGCCGCGAGTTGTATATCCGCCTTCTGGGCTATGTGCGACCTTATTGGCGTACGTTTGCTCTGGCCATTGTCTTCATGGCAATTGCAGCTGCCACTGAGCCGGTATTCCCTGCGCTCATGAAGCCGCTGTTGGATAACGGCTTCGGCGGCAAAACAACCGGGGTATATAACCCATGGGTATTGCCGCTTATTATTGTGGGCGTTTTTTTGTTGCGCGGCGTGTTCGGTTTTTGTGCCGACTATGCGCTGGCCTGGGTTTCCAACAAGGTGGTGCTGGACTTGCGCAATGACATGTTCAAACGCCTGGTGCAACTACCCACCACGTTTTTTGACAACCAGTCATCGGGTGCGGTCATGTCACGCATCGCCTACGATGTCACCGGCGTAACCGGTGCAGCCACGGGTGTGCTGACCATTTTGGTTAAAGACACGCTCGCAGTCGTCGGGTTATTGAGCTGGATGTTTTATCTCAACTGGATGCTGAGCCTGATTGCGTTAGTCATGATCCCCGCCATTGCGTTCGCGGTGCTCGGTTTCAGCAAACGCTTGCGCGCTACCAGTCGCGGTGTACAGCGTGCCATGGGCGAGATCATGCATGTACTCGAAGAAAGCATTGAAGCGCATAAAGTGGTCAAGATTTTTGGTGGTCAATCCTATGAAGGGAAGCGCTTTGCTGCCGCCAGTGGAACGCAGCGCCGCCAGGCCATGCGCCAGACCATTGCCGCTGCGGCACTGGGACCGATTGTGCAATTGTTTGCCGCCCTGGCACTGGCGACGATTATTACGGTTGCCATCCAGCAATCCAACACCAGCGACCAAACCACCGTGGGGGGCTTTGTGTCGTTTATTACCGCCATGCTGATGCTGCTGGCCCCACTCAAACGGCTGACAGATATTAACGCGCCGCTGCAACGCGGGCTGGCGGCAGCCGAAAGTGTATTCGACCTCATGGGTGAAACGCCTGAGGATGATTCTGGTACCACGGTGCTCAGACGCTCCAGTGGCCATGTCGTTTTTCGTAATGTCCACCTGCGCTACCCTGATGCCTCCCGTGAAGCCTTGACTGGCATTAACCTGTCGCTACCTGCTGGAAAAACAGTAGCACTCGTGGGCACATCCGGCAGTGGGAAAACTTCGCTGGCGAATTTACTGCCTCGCTTTTATCACCCGACATCCGGCGAAATTTTGATCGATGATTACTCGATTGAAACACTAACTCTTGCCTCATTACGCGCAAACATTGCCTTGGTATCGCAGGATGTCGTGCTCTTCAATGACACGGTTGCCGCCAATATTGCGTATGGCCTCGAGGACGTCACTCAAGCATCGCTCGAGCAAGCAGCACGCGCCGCTCATGCGCTGGAATTCATCGAAAACATGCCACAAGGTTTTGCCACGCTGATAGGCGAAAATGGCGTCAAGCTCTCGGGCGGGCAACGCCAGCGATTAGCGATTGCACGCGCGATCCTGAAAAATGCGCCGATCTTGATCCTCGATGAAGCCACGTCCGCACTGGATACCGAATCCGAGCGTCACGTGCAGGCGGCGCTGGATGTGTTGATGAAAAATCGCACTACACTGGTTGTCGCCCATCGCCTATCCACCATCGAACATGCCGATCGCATTGTCGTGCTGGAAGCCGGGCGCATTGTTGAAGAAGGATGTCACGCCGAACTGCTGGCAAAAAATGCGGCGTATGCCAATTTTTATCGCATGCAACGAACCACTGAAACACAACAACTCTCGTGACCATAAAAATACTGCACACAGAATCATCGCTCGGCTGGGGTGGTCAAGAAAACCGCACGCTCAATGAGCTGACCGGTCTGCGCGCCTTGGGATATCAGCCGTTGCTGGCCTGTCCGCCCAACGCTCGCTTAGGTGCGCGAGCGCGCGAAGCGGGCTTCGAAGTGATTGATATTGCCATGCGCGGCGCACTCGACTTGCCCGCACTGTGGCAGCTACGCCGTTTAATGGCCTCGCGCCGCATCGACATCGTGAACACCCACAGCGGACGCGACACCCAGTTAGCAGGCATGGCCGCACGCACGCTGGGTCGGCAGCGGCCACGCATCGTGCGCACGCGGCATCTGGCGCTGCCGATTTCTTCCCTGTTCAGCTATGTCACACTGCCGGATCATGTTGTCACAGTCAGCCGCTTTGTCGCGAGTTATCTCGCCTCGGCCAAGGTGCCGATGGAACGCATTACCGCCGTACCCACAGGCATCGACCTGAGCCGTTATCAAACCACGACACCTGGCAGCTTACGCAAAGAGCTTGGCTTAGCCGATGGCACGCCGCTCATCGGCACCGTGGCAATTTTGCGCCGTAAAAAAGGGCACGCCGAATTGATTGAAGCCATCCCGACCGTGCTGGAAAAATTTCCTGACGCACACTTTGTCTTTGCCGGTGACGGCCCGCAGACAGATAACTTGAATCAGCGCATCACTGAACTTGGTTTAACCCGCAACGTGCACCTGCTTGGCTTGCGTCGTGATGTTGTCAATGTACTCGCCTCACTCGATCTTTTTGTTCTGCCCACGCATCAAGAAGCACTGGGCACGGCCTTTATTGAAGCTGCCGCCATGGGCGTGCCTGCCATCGCCAGCCGCGTGGACGGTGTGCCCGAGGTTGTTTGCGATGGTAAAACCGGGCTGCTCGTCCCCGTCGGTGACAGCGCAGCCATTGCCGCCAGCATCATCCACCTGCTGGCAGACACCCCTTTGCGAGAATCGATGCGCATGGCTGCACGGCCGTGGGTAGAAGCACATTACTCGCGCGAAGTGATGGTCGAGGGCATGCTGGCCGTGTATCAAAAACTGCTGGCTGCAAAAATCTGATCCATGAAAACGGCGCAGGGCATCCCGGTCTTGATGTACCACCATGTGAGCCCCAACCCAGGCCTTGTGACTATCTCGCCTGCAACATTTCACGCGCAAATCGCCTGGCTTGCCAAACACAACTACCGCAGCATAAGCACCGATGATCTGGCGGCCTTTCTAACTGGCAAGCCGCTGCCTGAAAAATCCGTCATGATCACCTTTGATGATGGCTATCTCGACAACTATCTTTACGCACATCCGATATTGCAGGCATTCGGATTTAAAGCGGTGTTATTTATCATCACCGGCTGGCTAGGTGAAGGCGAACCGCGTGAGCCGGTGCATCATCATTCAAGAAAAGTCGGCGCTGGTGATACGGCGTACAACACGGCGCTCACTCCATCCCATCGCACCTGCATGGAGAAAATTGCTGCCGGACACGCCGATGAGGTCATGCTGCGCTGGAGCGAAGTGGCCGAAATGAAGGCATCAGGTAGCTTTGAATTTCATTCCCACACCCACACCCATCAGCGCTGGGATCGCTTGATAGGCAATCCGCATGAGCGTCGCATAAAACTAGCTGAAGATTTGGCCGCTTCACGCGCGGCGCTAGAAGCGCATCTGGGCACTGTATCGCCGCACCTGTGCTGGCCGCAAGGCTACTTTGATGCCGATTACCAAGCGGTGGCACATGGCGCGGGATTCACTCATCTTTACACCGTGAATAAAGAAACCTGCACCGCAAAGACACTCATTGCCGCCATTCCCCGCGTGGTGGTGAAAGATCGTGCAGATGGATGGTTTGGACGGCGTCTATGGCTTTATCGCCATCCAATGCTCACGCGCGCTTACCTCGCTTCACGCGGCAGCTAATGCCATCCATGTCAAACGTCTTTACGTAGCGTGCGTCAGTCCACCTTCAACAAGGATATCCTGGCCCGTGATATAGCCGCCCCCCGATGAGAGCAGAAACGCAACGGTTTCGGCAATTTCATCCACCCGACCGGCACGGGCCATGGGAATCATCGCGCACGTCGCTTCATCCACCGGAAAGCTGTCAATAAAACCCGGCAAGACGTTGTTCATGCGTATGCCTGCGGCCGCATAGCGTGTCGCATACAGCTTGGTAAAGCTCGACAACGCGGCGCGAATGGCTGAAGAAATAGGATAACCCGGTGTAGGCTCCTTCGCGCCGTAGGTGGAAATATTCACCATCGCCCCGCCACTCTGGCTCTCGAAAATCGGCGTCACCAGCCGCGACATGCGCACCACATTCAACAGCAAAAGATCAAGCGCGGCATGCCAGTCATCATCGCTCAAAACCAGCAGCTCGCCGCTCGCCGCATGGCCTGTATTATTTACGACGGCATCAATGCGGCCATAGGTCGCCAGTACCAGATCAACCAGCCGCTTGAGATCATCCGGGTCAGTCACCGAGCCTTGCAAACCAACGCCGCCTAACTCCTTCGCCAAGTGAATGACGCGCTCAGAGCGCGCCATCAAAACCACTTTATAACCGCGTGCCGCCAAGGTGCGGGCACATGCTGCACCCATGCCCTGGGAAGCCGCCGTGATGATGGCCACTTTATTGTCTCTGGTCAGCTCGCTCATACAAAACTCCTGGTGCAATCAGGCAGGCAGCTGCAGCGACTTATACTGGAGAAACTCTTCCAGTCCATAGCGCCCCATTTCGCGGCCCAAACCTGACTGTTTATACCCCCCAAACGGCGCTTCGATATTAAAAGCGCCACCATTGATTTCCACCTGGCCGGTTTGCAAACGCCGCGCAACACGCAGCGCACGCGCCGAATCAGCAGACCACACTGCCCCCGAAAGTCCGTAGGCCGTGCCATTGGCAATGGCGATGGCTTCTTCTTCATCGCGGTAGGTGATGATGCTCAGCACCGGACCGAAAATTTCTTCCTGGGCAATCACGCTATCGGGTGCAACGCGACCAAAAATAGTAGGTTGAACATAACAGCCACGATCAAGCCCCGCAGGACGATCCGGGCCACCGCACAACAGCTCGGCGCCTTGTGCAATGCCTTGGCGAATCATGCTCACCACGCGATCACGCTGAGCGGTAGACACCAAGGGACCCAATTTTGCATTGTCTCCCATAGGATCGCCCACCGTGAAGCGAGCCGCCACTTCGGTGGCTATCTTTGCCGCTTCGACATATCGTGCCTCTGGCACAATCAGACGCGTCAGTGCCAGGCACGTTTGGCCAGAATTCAGAAAACAGGAATTCACCGTTGCGCGCACCGCCGCTTCAAGATCAGCATCATCCAATACCACCGCAGCAGATTTGCCGCCCAACTCCAGTGTCACGCGTTTCATGCGTTCAGCTGCCAGCGCACCAATCCTTGCACCTGCGCGGGTTGAGCCGGTCATGGAAATTAAATTGACATCGGGGTGCGTCACCAGCGCTTCGCCAGCGGTCGGGCCATAACCCGTGATCAAATTAAAAACACCCGGCGGCAAACCGGCCTCTTGAATAATGTCAGCGAGCACAAACGCCGCCAGCGGGGCGACTTCAGATGGTTTCCAAACGACGGTGCACCCCGTGGCAAGCGCAGGCCCAAGTTTCGTGGCAATCTGGAACAATGGATAGTTCCACGGCGTAATGCACGCCGCCACACCGACGGGTTCGCGCAGCACTAAAGAATTGCCAACGCGCTCTTCAAAAACGAATTCCCGCGCATGACGAGCGCACACTTCAA
>WOYI010161842.1_pt1 | contig 24294 bp, 25 predicted proteins | sample 6423411 | NCBI WGS metagenome assembly WOYI01 (sample SAMN13441803, study PRJNA592873) | oil field metagenome | biome: oil field; feature: oil-well bore; material: oil-contaminated soil; isolation source: oil-contaminated soil from oil-well borehole | place: Germany: Wietze | collected 2016-10-18 ... | reverse complement strand
CATACAGTACCTATATTTATAGGAGGATTCATGGTAATTGATACCAGCGTTAAATTATTGAGACTGTGGTACAAAGAAAATCACAGATAGAAATAACCAATTTTTCCTGAAGACCGGTGTTCTCCCGGCGCCTGCACCCCCCATTCCTACAAGTCCGGAGCTCTGAGTCCATGCCCAAAATCTCCATCCAGGCGACGCTTAAGCTGGTTAGATCAGTCCTCAGGTTCTTTTTATATAGTCAGTCAATGGGCAAGGTCAGGTCGATTCTACATCTTTTTTGATGCGAAAAGACCATTAAAGCCAGAGCATTAACTGAAACGCCAAGCAGAGATGATATAGAGACCACCATAACAATGAGAACGAGCCGCTTTCTCTGCTGTTCTACGCGCTCAATTAGATCATATACCGCATCTGTCGAGGTATTATCTTCCATTATTCTCACTCGCTCGCCCATTCATTTATATACTTCTCAGCCGAAGTCGTCTTCAGATTGGCGCACTGAATTATATGCAAAATCATAAAAAGAGGAAGCAGTCAAAAAAAAGGTTGCTATTTCATTAGCATAATTGCCATTAGAATCGCGAATACGTATATTCGTAGACAATTGAGATCCAAGCCATGATTGGATCCGCAGCTCCATTATGATAAATCCCAGCAGAAATCCTGGCATGAATGGTTCTGCCTGGTCTTCCCAGGATGATCAAGCCGCTGAATGGGATGGCCCCCCGTTTCATTCTTGCTGTGCACCAGACCTATATGATCTATATACCTGATATAGACCTATATAGTATAATGGGACAAGGAATATATTGGGTGGATTCAATCGCTGATTGGTGCCTAAGGATTTGACAGATAACTCAGGATGCAGTGTCTGCACCAATTCTCTTGCAGGCAAGATTGCCGAATCGCTGTTATGCATAAATTCCGATCGATTCTCATCTAATCCGATTTTCATCTTCTATGGGAGGTTAATGAATGATTAATGCAATTGGTTATGGAGACATACGTTATGTTGATAGCCTCTCTGGCCTTCTCAAGTATTACGAAGCACTAATGCAGCGGGGTGGTCTGGTAGCGAGAGCTGGTGAGGTGAGATCTCTCAAGCTCGGCCTGATTCTGGATTTATTGAAGGCGGTGGGAATTCCAGAGGGCCACAAGTCCGGCTTGATCTCTGCCGTTCTGAGGGGCTGGGATATGAACTGCAGGAACAGGAGCATCGTGCAAGTGGAAGAGGAGCTGCAGGCAATTTCGATCAGCATCAATGCCCTTCAGAATGAGCTGGCAGCAGCAAAGAGCCAGTGGGGGCCCAAGGCCAGGCTGAGGCTGGATACAGCAGTGCTGGTCGCCCTTCCTCTTATGCCAACCGACCTGAAAAGCGATGAGGTGGGGAAGATCCAGGACCTTCTTCGTCGAACAATGAACTGCCTTAAGGCAAAAATGGACGGATGATCGCTCTTTTTCAATAAACTATTATCTTGCAGATCAATCTGTTTTTTTTCTCATGAGCCATTTACCAGGAGATCTTCTTGCGGTAGTAATTTCTCACCACAATAGCCAGAAGGTTGGTGCTTAAAACCAACGATATCAGCACCAGAGCCGTACCCCAGGCCCGAGCCTCCACATCCCAGGCTCCCAGGAAATAGATCAGGTTCAGGAGATGGTAGTTCAAGTTGTTCACCGGCTGAAATAGATCGGGAATCACCCCATAGATCATCTGCACTGGAGTGGCAGTGAAGGTAACCGCCGTCCACATGATGGGCGCTGTCTCGCCCGATGCCTTGGCCACTCCCATGATCACCCCGGTGAGAATGCCGGGCATGGCAGAGGGCAAAACCACTTTTCTTATGGTCTGCCATTTCGTAGCTCCTAAAGCCATACTCCCTTCTCGCAGAGAGTTGGGAACGCTCTTTAATGCCTCCTGGCTGGTCAGAATTATGGTGGGGATGTTTATAAGGCCCAGGATGATCGATCCGGAGATCAATGATACTCCGAACAGGCTCACCAGAAATGCCAGTCCGAAAAGGCCATAGACCACAGAGGGAACGCCATTCAGGCAGCCCACCGCAATGGTGATCAGCCGGTTGAGCCTCTCGCTCTTGGAGTACTCATGCAGGTAGATGGCTGCCCCAATTCCCATGGGGGAAGAGATGAGCATGGCCCCCAGAACCATCCACAAGGATCCCAGTATGGCAGTGCTGATACCCCCCGCCTGCCCCAACCTCCTGTGGGGTGAAGTCAGAAACTCCCAATCTATGACCCATATGCCTTTGTAGATGATGATGAACAGGATTCCGCCCAGCAGGATAATGGAGAGCATCGCCGACATCCTGATTCCCAGAAACACCAGCGCCTCTCTTCCCCTGGCGGTATAGCCATAAACTATATTGAGGGCATCCTTGATGCATAGCAGGCTGGCGACCAGGACCAGCAGAGGAAGCAGGAATGAATACTCGAAGGAAGCCCCGACACCAAGCGGTCTTTTAATGATAAAATCCGGATTTAGAGCGCTTGAATAGGACAGGTAGAAAACCGACCCGCAAAAAAGAATATCCAGTATGAGCAAAAGCGCTGTTCTTGCGCTGGCGCCTTTTATTGTCAGATATGAGCCCAGAATTAAGAGAGGACAGAGGATGAGACTGACCTCCCAAATCGGTTTTATCCGATCGAGTTCCGGCTGGAGGATGAGACAGATTAGGGAAGAGACGAATAAGAATGCTGATATGACCACTGAGGCCGCTAGTGCAGGCTTCAGCTTCAACTCAATATCCTCCGAACTTCTTTCTGATCCGCGCCCTGGCAAAATCCGCAATCAAGCTCAGGATGGAGACCACAAGCAATAGAATGAGACCCACGGCAAAGAGGGCGTGATAGTGGGTCGATCCCCTGGCAACTTCACCCATCTCTCCGGCAATGACGGAGGTGAATGTCGCCCCCTGGTCGAAGATATCATAGTAGGGAGAAGCGATCCTGGCCACGTTGCCCACCACCAGCAGCACTGCCATGGTCTCGCCTATTATGCTTCCAATATTGAGGAGCACGGCAGCGGTGATTCCGGATGATGCCGCGGGTATGGTGACATTTCTTATTGTCTGCCACCGGTTCGCCCCCAGGGCCAAGGATCCCTCTTTGAACTCCCCCGGCACCGCCCTTAGAGCGTCCTCGCAGATGGTGGTAAGGTAAGGGATGAACATCACTCCCAGAAGTATTGATCCGGCCAGAATTGACCTTCCGGTGAGCATATCAAAGCTATCCTGCAGGTAGGATACGAGGATGATCACCCCTAAAAAACCATAGACAATGGATGGAACTCCTGCCAGGAGCTCTATAGCCGGCTTGAGGATCGCCTTGCTCCTGGGGCCAGCCAGCTCGGCGAGGTAGATGGCCAGTGGAAATCCGATGGCGATGTTGATGAAAAGGGCCAGAATGGTGATGGTGAGGGATGCGGTGATAAGGGGCAAAAAGCCGTAGATATCACCAGAAGGATGCCATTTCATGCCCGCTAAAAGAGAGATGATGCCAAGCTCCGAAAATGCGGGAATGCTCTCGTGAATGAGAAAATAGAATATTAAAAGCATGACCAGAATCGATGTGATGGCGGACACAAATAAAAGCGTCTCTACGAAAAGCTCGCTATACCTGCGGGGCATCATCATTCGCGACCGATCCATTGAGGGTCAATTGAATCCACCGGTTAAAGTCCTTATGCATTGTATCTATATAGATGCATTACTCAGGACGGATCATATGGGTACAACTTTTTTCAAAAATTCATTGATTTAATCGGCTGAGGATCTCCTCAGGCTCATAGCGCACCCTAATTATGCGGCTTCGTCCTCGCTCACCCTGTCCGGTAAAATCGGCATTGATTAGCCGGATCGCATCCAGCTTATTCAGGATCTCATGAAATCGGGTGTATCCCGCACCCGTCTTCTCATGGAAGAGGCGGAATAGCTCCCCTGCACGCCAGCTCTCCTGAAGGGTCGCCATGCGCAAGACCTCCTTCTCATCCGCCTTCAGAGATTTCAAGGCATAGGTGAGGTGGACCAGACGGGAACGCTCCAGCGAGCTGGCCACGTCCTCGGGGGAGATGCTCTTGGAGGCGCGTTTTTCCGCATTCAGGCCAGCCCTCTTCAGAAGGTCGATTCCCACCCTCAGATCCCCGGACTTCTCCGTATGGTCGACAACAGTCTCCAGGATATCATCGGCAATCACCCCCGGATAAAAGCCCATCTGCGACCGCCGGCTGAGAATATCCTTGATCTCATTGCGGCTGTAAAGAGGAAATATCACCTCTTCCGCCTGAAATACCGAGACCACCCTGGGATCGAGAACATAGTTCAAAGCCAGCTCGCTCATGATGCCTATCACTCCCATCCTGGCCCCAGGACAGGTCTCGTGCGCCCGGAGAAGGGAGTATAGGACATGGTCCACCTCCTTTTCTGGGAAGAGGTAGTTGATGTCGTCCAGGGCCACTATCAGCACCTTATCCTCATCTGCCGAATGCTGAGCCACCTTCTCGAAGACCCGCTTGAAGGAGATGCCGCTGGACGGAGGGGCGTGCTCGAAGATCTTCTTGTAAAGCTGGTAGAAGACCGCATATCTGGTGGAGTCCATCTGACAATTGACATGCACCGGGACGATCCGAGAGGAATGGGCCTCGATCTCCTCGAAGAGCTTGAAGATGGCCGTTGTCTTTCCCGTTCCCGGCGGGCCGAGACAGAGGGCATTTACCGGCCGCCCCCCCTGCAGAGCTGGCCGGATGCAAAATTTGAGGCTGTCCAGCTGCCTTTCTCTATGGAGAAACTGATCGGGCAGGTGATCTAGCTCGAAGATGTCCCTGTCCTTGAAGAGGGTCTCCTCCCAGAGGAGCATATCCGGTTTTTTAGGTCTTTCTGGGTTCACTCGCTCAGTATATTATTTATTTCCTTCTTCAATATGGCGCTCACCAGGGCACCATCGGCCTTGCCTCTCAGCTCCTTCATCACCAGGCCCATGAGCGGGGCGGCTGCCCTCTCCCCTTTTGAGCGCACTAGATCTATTTTATCCGCTACAATGGCCTGGACGATCTTGGCCACCTCCGCCTCGTCCACCCCTGCCAGCCCGGCAGCAGCGGCAGTATCAGCTGCCGATCTGTCCGGACGCTCGGCAAGGGCGCGAAATAGCTCGGCCAGCCCTTCCTTGGCGATCCGTCCCTCCGCCACCAGCCCCAGGGCGTCCTTGAAATGGTTATCTGAGAGCGCTGATATATCCACACCATCTCGGGCCAGCTCGATTGGAATCGTCTCCAGGGTCCGGACCGCAATGGATGGTGAGATCTGGATCTGGGATACGATCTCCTCAAAGAGCTGATAGTTGGGAGAAGCGGCCATCACCCTGGCCAGCTCGGAGTTCAAGCCATAATCGCGACCAAAGCGCTCTGATCGGGCCCTGAAGAGCTCGGGAAGCTCGAGGCCTTCCAGAATCTGCTCGGTGATCGCCACGGAGGGCACATCAGTCTCCGGATACATCCGGGCCGAGCCTGGCAGTGGCCGCATATACTCCGAGCAGCCATCGGGAAGAGCGCGGCGCGTCTCCTCTGGCACCAATTCCATGGCCTCCCTCGCCCGGACCAGGACCGCATCCATGGCCTTTCTGGCCCGATCCTGCGGTCCTGTGACCATGATCACTGCATATTCCTTCCCTGCTTGAAGCTGAACTCTTACCGACTCGACCTCCGCAGCGGTCACGCCATAAGCGGGCAGCTCATCGCTATGGAAGATCCCCCCTACCCCCGCTCTCTTGGCCCGATCGGACATCTCTGAGCCCAGCCTTCTGCCGGGCTGGATCTCCCTTCCCACCAATCCGGCAAATCCCGCCAGCCTGCAGGCCAAGACCACGCCGCCGTTCTTGATGGATCTGGCTAAAACCTTGGAATCGGTCAGGGAGAAGAGCGATGTGACATCAAATACGGTATCATCGACTGCTGCCCCCCGCCTTATAAGCTCCTCTTTGATCTGCAGCAGCCCATGCTGGCGGAGCGCCTCCAATTCCACAATCTTGTCCACCAGGTTCAGGGCCTGTACCCCTTTGATCTCCACCCGGGCCCCGCCTTTTATGGAGACGTTCACATCCTGACGAATAGTGCCCAGTCCCCTTTTCACCCGGCCAGTGGAGCGCAGAATCATGCCCAGGTACGAGGCCACCTCCCGGGCATGAGCGGGAGAGATGATATCAGGCGCCGTCCCAATCTCCACCAGAGGAATGCCCAATCGATCGAGGGAGTAGACCAGGCTGTCTCCCCGGTCCTCGATGATCCTCGCAGCCTCCTCCTCCAGGCAGAGTATGTCTATGCCCACCGGTCCCTGGCTGGTCTGGATCTTCCCTTTAGAGCCGATGTAGGCCGTGCGTTGGAATCCAGAGGTGTTGGAGCCGTCTATCACCATCTTCCTCATGGTACAGACCTCATCCACGATCAGCATGCTCAAGAGGCGGGCGATGACTAAAGATATCTCCAGGGCCTCGGGATTGATCTCGGACGGCGGCTCCTCGTCCGCTTCCACCAGGCATGTGGTGTCATAGCACTTGTAATGGAACTTGCGCGAGACCAGGACTTCCTCCAGGGCAGCGCGATCGATCTCCCCAAGCTCGCTTCTCGATGGGCGGAGATAGCGGAAGAACTCAAAATTGGAGTCCTCTACCTCTCGATGAGCGGTGGGGCAGCCGCAAAAGAGCTTGCAGGCGGTATCCAGCTGCTGATGAATCTCGATTCCACATATGAGGCCCAATTGGCGGTAGTCTAAACCGGGAGGGTTATCTGTTGCCATCGATCACCTTTCTAAAACCGCAGGAGGTTTAACTCTTTTGACTGCTTCTCTTATGTCCTCCGCTTTGACAGTCTTCCTCTTGGCGTGGTTCGCCCAGCCCGCTGCCTCCCGAGCCACCTCCAGGCCATAGCTCTCCAGAACCTCTGCCAGCGCATCTCTCGCGCCCTCGCTCACTCTTTTAGCCCCTGCTTCGCGAATCAGTCTGCTCACCGGGGCAACAGGAAGTATTGGCATATCTCGTTCACCTCATAAATCCGGATAATGAATCCAGAAGAGCCTTAATTGAAACCCAGCTGGACTTAGAAGCCAGAATACCGTCTTTAGTGGCCTTTAATTCCATATATAATTTTTGTTTTGCTAATAACGCCAGAATAATGCAATTGCCTTTAAAATTGGACGGGAAATGTTATTTAGCTTGCCGCGATACAAGATTGAGAGGAGAGGACGATGATTCAATGCATATGTAAAGCTATTATTTATGAAGATTTCGAGGATGTGTATGGCCCCTGCGGCTGCGGCATGACCCTGGCCACATTGCCAGTCCTTCTTCCCCGGGACTGGGTGGTGCTGGAACGGCCCCTCCAAGCAGAATGCGACGACTTCTGCAAGGGCCTGGATTACCGCAGGATTTCGGGAATGAGCTGCAGCAATATCTTTGAGCATGAGATGGAAGGTGTCGAGTACATGGCCAACTTCTCCTGCTGCCGGGAGTGTGCAGAGAAGGCAGTGGCCCAGGGGTATGCGGTCTGGTCCAAGAAATCCTATCCTATGGCACTGCGCTGAAGCCTTTAATCTCTTAAACCCCTCAGGTTGAAACCACAACTCTAATATTTTACAACATGCAAAACAATGGCCGAGGTATCCAATTGGTCTATAGAGTCTATTCCACCAAATCCTGTGCCAAATGCGAGCAGCTCAAAGCAGCCCTTGTCAAGGCGGGCATCGCTTTTGAGAACATCGATATGAGCACTCCCGAGGCTCTCACCGAGCTGCGCATAAATGGCGTGTTCACCCTATCCGCTCCGGTGCTCCAGGAGGAAGATAACTTCTATACCGTAGAGGATCTATTCTCTGGCGATAGTCTCCGCGATCTGGCGGGCATCCTCAAGGGCTAGAACTCCCTTCCCCTCACTCGTGCGATATCGAAGACGGCGGTGCTGGCCACATGCATAACGGCAAATGTACCTGCCTGGATGGGGTCTGTGACCACCATATCCGCCTGACCGGGAACTGAGCCCGCCATCTTCAGGGCGATAACCGGTATTCCCTCCTCCTGAAGCCGGGCCACCTCCTGGGTGATGCGCCCTCCCATGAGCGCCCCGGCCAAAACCAGAATGCTGGCCCTGGGCAGACGGCTCACTGCGCTTACGGCATCGGCTATGGCCACTTCACCCACCAGTGGAATGGTATCCACGCTGATCCTCTCCCCCCGCAGATTGTGCCGATCGGCCTCATTCACCGCCCCCACTGCCACCTGGGCTACCTGGGCCCCGCCCCCTATTATTATCACCCTGGAGCCGTAGATCTTCTCGAATGGATCATGAACTGAGACCTCGGTGATGGAATCAAACCCTTCCAGCTCCTCGATCATTCTATTGACATCCTCGGGGGAGCAATCGATCTCCATGTAGACCGATGCTTTGCCGCTGTTGATCCCTCTCTCCACCACAAACTGCTGGGTGTAGACTATATTGCCACCCATCTTGGCCACCACGCCGGCAATATCGCGCAGCATTCCCGGGCGGTCCATGCAGATCACGTTTATTGCTATGCTCATTTCTCGCCTCTGTGCTTCTTTGCTCTTCACGCCAATAGCGCACCTGACAAACTTTAATATGACGAGTGTCCACCCTAATCTCAATGGAATTTTGTCCCCAATGCAAGAGCATGATGATGCCCAAGGATGGAATGATGGTCTGTCGCAAATGCGGCCACAAACTGCCCAAAGCCAACAGCGAGTCCCTGGTCAGCAAGACTGAGCAGCTCTCCCGCGTAGTTCCAGTGCTGGAACAGGAATCTTCTGGCCTTCCCACGACAACCGCCCGCTGCCCGGAGTGCGGCAATAATGTCGCATACTGGTGGCTGCGCCAGTTGCGCAGTGCGGATGAGAGCGAGGTTAGGTTCTTCCGATGCACTAAATGCAGCAACACCTGGCGAGAGTACGACTAGGCATCAACTATATTAAATATTAAATTGTCCTTCCCCAGGAGGCTCAAGGAATGTTCAAGGCAGTAATCAATGCAGAAACTCTGCGCGATGCAATCGACTCAGTCTCTTCTCTCGTGGATGAGGTTAAGTTCTCCATATCTGAAAATGGTCTGGAGCTGAAGGCAGTAGATCCTGCGAACGTAGCCATGGTGTCTCTCAAGATAGGCAGCGACGCCTTCGAGTACTTCAAGGCCGATCAAGGCGAGATCGGCGTGGACCTGGTTCGCTTAAGCGATGTCTTGAGCATGGCCGATAAAGGTGAGAATGTGCAGCTAGAGCTGGACGAGGAGAGCCACAAGCTGAAGATCGGTGTGGGTTCACTTTCCTACACCCTAAGCCTTATCGATCCAACGGCCATAAGAAAAGAACCACGCATCCCTGATCTGGACCTGCCGGCTCATGTGACGCTTCCCGGCGGGGAGTTGAGAAGAGCAGTAAAAGCAGCGGAAAAGGTGAGCGACCACGTGATCCTGGGCGTCTCTGATGAGGGCTTTTATATGGAGGCCAAGGGGGATATCGACTCCCTCAAGCTCAAGATCCCCAGCACCGAACTCTTAGGCATGAAGCCGGGCGAGGCGAGAAGCCTCTTCTCTCTGGACTATCTGGCGGATATGTCAAAGTCCATCAGCAGAGCAGGAGAGGTCACTCTGGAGATGGGCATAGACTACCCCCTGCGGGTAACCTTCAAGCTCGGCCAGTCCGTGGACATCAACTATCTCCTCGCTCCCCGAATTGAGCAGGAATGAAGGTCTCGGACTATCCTTTTACTCAGGAGGCGGCAGAAGCAGTCCGCAGCCGAAATATCTCCCTGGATAGCCTTCTGGATAAGTCCCTCTTCCAGTCGGTGCGATCCAGAGCGGCAGAACGCCTGCGAGGGGCGGTCGGCAGCGAAGCCATTCCCGAGGGGCGGGCTAGCAGCGAGTCTGAGCAGCTCTTTGAACTTCTCAGCTATCCACTGGCCAGGGTCATGGTCTCCTGTCTGAATGATCCCATCCTCCTGCGCCGTTACGCTCTGGCAGAGGCGAAGCTGGCCTTCCGGAGGATGCAGCATGAAAAGGAAGGGCTGGTCGTCCTGGCCAACGACCTGGGGATCAATCCTCAGGGGCAGGGGCCCTGGAAAATCCATTTTTCTGAGTACATCCGGCCAGCACACCGCATGCATAGCCCCAAATGGAAGCTCACCAATCGCGATCTGTCTGAGGGATATCTTACGGTCACCGATGTCGAGCTCAGGCGGCTGTTGGAGGAGGCGATCAGAGAGAAGGTCCTCAAGGGTCTGCCAGTATCTGTGGACGAGAGGATCTGCCAGGGCCTGGAGGAGTATCTTGCCCCGGTCAAGAGAGACCTGGAGGCCCTGGCTGCCAAGCAGAAGATCGATTTGGGGGAGGTCAAAGAGGGCGCTTTTCCACCCTGCATAAAAAAGATGCTCTCCGAGGTCTCCAGAGGCTCCAACCTGGCTCATAGCGCCCGATTTGCTCTGGTCAGCTTCCTCTTGCAGATCAATATGACCCCGGATGAGGTGATCGCCCTTTTTGCCACCAGCCCGGACTTCGACCAGGATCGCACCCGCTACCAGGTTGAGCATATCGCCGGAGCGACAGGAACCCGGTACAAGCCGCCTGCCTGTGCTACCATGGCCACCTATGGCAACTGCCCTGGAGAGGACGACCTCTGCCGGAGGATTCGCCATCCTCTCAGCTATTATGAGAGAAGGTCAATCATGCTCAAACCAGGAGCTATATCGGCTGCAAAGGAAGGGCAGACATAAGCGATTTTATCCAGGGATTTCTCAGGCCCTTGGGCCCTGCCAAGAGCTGCAGCTCATCCTCTGCTACCGGCTTGAATCCCAGTCCGGCCTGGCTTGCTGCCTCCTTTTCCCCAAATCCCAGGTCCGCCCGGCCGGAAGCAACGGTGGCCGCCACTGCGGAGTGGGTCTTGGCCAGGCGGGCGTAAACGGGAGCGCCGATGCCCATCCCCTTCAGGGCCTGCTCAAATGCCTCTTTCATAGCGGAATCCCTCGGCCAGCCCACTATCTTCTGACTGGCCGGGTCGACCAGAGCTGAAGGGTCCAGGTAGATTAGCCCCAGCTCTCTTTTGCAGCTCCAGACGACCTTCGCCTCGCCCCCAGGAGCCTCTTCCAATGGGCTTGAAACCGCTGCCAGATCTGCAATGCCATCCTCCAAATAGATCCGTCCCCGGTACGAACCGGTGTTCAAGAGCATCAGCCTCCAGGGCAGATCCTCTGCCAAATGCTCGATGAATAGGGAGTTCTCTCCTGCCACCACCAGACAGGGGGCCTGGGCTGGCGAGAAGAGTCGGACCTGGACCGGTGATCCTCCCTCTAAGAACTCCACTCCTGAGGGAATCTCTATCACTCCGTCAGCCAGGGCCAGGGTGGTAATCGAGCCGCTGCCCTTGTCCACCGGATAGACCAGATCCCCCGATACGCCCACTGCCAGCATCTGCTGCCTTCCTTCCGTGCGCAGAGGGCCGGCCAGCCGTCCGGCGGTTTTGTTCTCAGAATGCCCACGGCCCAGGGCAGAGCGTATGGCCGGGGCGGCCAGTTCGGCAAAGACGGTCAGAGCGCTGGTGGGATAGCCTGGTAGTCCGATGCAGGGCTTGCCCCGGATCATCCCGAAGATGGTAGGCTTTCCCGGCTTGAAGTTTACCCCGTGAAATATCAGTTCTCCGACCTCCTCGATAACCTGATAGATCATATCCCCTGCCCCGGCTGAGGTGCTGCCGCTCACCAGGATCATATCGCACTCTTCTGCCATCCTCAGCAGGGTTCTCGTCATCTGTTCCTTATCGTCCGGCAGAATGCCATAGCTCCTGGGACGGGCGCCGCAGTCCTCCACCCCCGCAGCTATGGTGTAGCTATTGATATCATAGATCTGGCCGATCAAGAGCTCCCGGCCGGGGGGAATTAGCTCTGCTCCAGTGGAGGCAAGGCCCACATCCAGGCTTCGTACCCGGACGCTCTCCCTTCCCAGAGCGGCCAGAACGCCTATCTCACGGGCTGCAATCGGCGTTCCGGGAAAGAGTACCGCCTCCCCAAAGGATATGTCGCTTCCAGCCGCCTGAACGTTCTCCCCCCCAAACACCGGCCTGCGGATGTAAACGATGCCCTCCTGAGCCAGGGAGTACTCGATCATGACCACCGCATCTGCACCTTTGGGCATCATGGAGCCGGTGGAGACCTCCGCTGCCTCGCCCTGCGAGATCTCAATCTCGGGCCTTCTGCCCATGGGCACCGATCCCGCCAGGCGGAGAGATACAGGCCGGTCCTCTCTCGCTACGATAGTGTCCTGAGAGATGACCGCATAACCGTCCATAGAGGCGCGGCCAAAGCCGGGAACATCCTGGCTTGATATCACCTTCTCCGCCAGGATACAGCCAAGAGACGAGCCCAGGGCAACGGTCTTTTCCCGGGCTGGTGGCAGGTGGTCTGAGATGAGCAATTTGGCTTCCTGTAATGAGATGAGGCTGCGAAACTCCTTGGGCATGCTGCCCCAATAAGCCCCGAAAAGATATAAAATCAGAGCCTTGACATTCTCTGACGCAGAAGGTGGTCTGCCAGGACTATTGATACCATAGCCTCGGCCACCGGTACTATCCTGGGGGGTATGGCCGGATCGTGCCTCCCTTTGATCTCTATCTCCGCATCCATTCCGGTAGCTAAGTCCACGGTATGCTGCTTTTTGGCGATGGACGGGGTGGGCTTGACTGCAATCCGGCAGACTATATCCATTCCCGTGGATATTCCGCCCAAAATGCCACCGGCATTGTTGCCCTCAAAGCCTATCTTCCCTCCCTCCATTCGGAGAGGATCGTTCATCTCGCTTCCCCGCATACCGGCGCAGCCAATACCCGCCCCTATCTCCACCGCCTTTACCGCCCCCAGGCTCATGAGCCCTTTTGCCAGGTCTGCATCCAGCTTGTCGAAGACCGGATCTCCCAGGCCCGGCGGCACTCCCCGGGCGATGATCGTTACCATGCCCCCCAGGCTATCACCCTCCTGCCGGACAAGATCCAATTGCTCCATCATCCTCATTGCAGCATTAGGATCCGGGCAGCGTATGGGGTTTGCCTCCGCCCGGGCGCAAAGCTCAGCCAGATCTACCGAATCGATCCTGGACTTGATCCCTCCAAGCTCGGTCACAAAGGCTGCGACCTCCACCCCCGAATGCTGCAGCAGCTTCCTGGCCACCGCTCCCGCAGCCACCCGGCCAGCCGTCTCTCGAGCGGACGACCTGCCCCCGCCCCGATGGTCGCGCAGGCCATACTTCATCTGATAAGCATAATCGGCATGACCTGGCCTGGGCCTGTTGCGCAAGAGGTCGTAGCTGGCCGAGTCTGCATCCCTGTTCCAGATCAGCATGGATATGGGGGTGCCGGTGGTCTTTCCATCGAAGATGCCTGAGAGGATCTCCACCCGGTCCTCCTCCTTTCTCTGGGTGGATGCCCGGCTCTGGCCCGGACGCCTGCGGTCCAGCTCCTTTTGAATATCATATTCCGTTAATGCCAGTTCTGCTGGGCAGCCGTCTAAAACAACGCCCACCGCTCTGCCATGAGACTCGCCCCAGGTGGTGATGCGAAATAGGGTTCCAAAGGAGCTACCAGGCATATTTCATAACCTCGATCTCGTTTTCGGAGAGAACGGTGCGGGGCTTCTCAGATCGATCCAAAATATATCCGATGCGCAACGATGCTCTTTCCAGAAAATGCAGGCATTCAAGCTCCTCGCAGGCCAGGACCAGCACCCCCTTCTTCTGCGCGCCGGAGATTATAGGCACTGATACCCAGCATCCTCTCGATCCATATTTAACCTCGTGAACCAGAGGCTTGCCGAGAAGGTCGCAGCCTGCCTGGATATCATTGACGAACTCGATCAAGACCTCCACCGATCCATGCAGAGCCCTCAGCACCAGGCCACTGTTCTCCTGGAGGAATATGCCCCCGACATCCGCCCCGCCTACCCCAGAGACGATAAAGGCCAGGGAATCGGCTAGCACCTTGTCCAGATCCCCCTTTGAGGAAAAACAGATCTCAGATATCCGATCCATTGCTTCCAGTTCCCGGTTGGCCCTGAGGATCTCGATCTCCCTCTCCTTTCTATCCGTTATATCCAGGAGATTTCCCAGGACCGCCCTCTGTCCCTCGTGCTCTATGGGCATCGTCCGGAACTCTATCCAGCGACATGTTCCGTCCTTGCGCAGAACTCTTGATTCATAAATCGGCACGCCGGACTGCCGGTCTTTTTCCAGCCGGATCGCGCACTGAATGTCGTCAGGCGTGATCAGCTGCCAGAAGGGCATCCCCAGGAGGCTATCCGCCGAGCAACCGAAGATCTCTCCCAGCCTCGGATTGACCAGCTTGAAGACCCCCTCCTGGAGGATGTAAATGCCAGCCAGAGCATTCTCCACAACATTTCTGTGAATTCTCTCCGACCTCTCGATGCACTCCCTCATCTGCCTCACATTTGCCTTGAACCGTGCCTCTTGTATGTGGTTTTCAAAGACATAGGGGAGGCTCTTGAAGCTCTCCAGGCTCTTGACCACATATTTCGTCGCCCGATTCTCGAAGGCAACCACTGCCATCTCCGTTGTGCCGTGGCCGGAGACCATGACCACGGGGATATCTGGGTCCAGCCTTCTGATCCTCACTAAAACATCCAGCCCTCCAATCCCCGGCAGAACCAAGTCCACAGAGATCAGATCGTATCTATCCTGGGATATCATCTCCAGGCCGTTCTCTCCTGTGGCGGCAAAATTCAAGAAGAACTCATCATGCCTTCGGAAGCCCATTTTGATCAGCTCTGCATGCTCCGGATCGTCCTCAATGATGAGAATGCGATAAGGCCCTGCCATTAGAAACCATCCTTGTCAAGAAGAAGGATGCTTTATCAGTATTTTATATCTTTCTGCCACAGTCCCTGCTGATTCACTGCATTAGGTTTAATAGGCGGCAGGGGCATAAACAAGAACGATGAGACCAGTTGCCGCCTTCATTCTTATTTCGATTCTCCTGGCAAGCTCAGTCCAGGCCCGCGTCTTGACCGTCGATCCTGGCGACAGTAGCGATGCTAAGACCATTTCTGCTGCCGTATTTAAAGCCAGTCCCGGAGATACAATCCAAATTCAGCCCGGCAGATACCCTGGCGCAATCATCGATCGAAGCCTCAAGATCTATGGACAAGAGGGCGTCTCCATAGAGGGGCCGCTCAGCATCAATGCACCAGGATGCGAGATATACGACCTCAAGATCAACACCAGCAGAAGTGATGCCTCTTTAAGCCTGCTTTCAGGTGACTGTCGGGTCATCCGCTGCACCATATCAGGGGAAAAGGTGGCAGTAAGCTCAGAGGGCAGCAACAATACAATTGCTGAATGCAGCATCAGCTCTCCCGAGGGAATAGAGATCTTCGCCCCGGACAACCGGATCAAAGGCTGCCACATCCAGGGCAGTGGGATTGGGGTAAGGATAAACCAGAGCTCTGGCTGCTGGGTTGAAGATTGCACAATCGCCGCATTGCAGGGAGTGCTAATCGAGGACTCGGATAGGAATGGGGCGGTTAACAACACCATTCTCACAGACGGATTGGGCCTAGTCCTCACCCGGTCGGATGGAAATGTGGCATCGGGAAATAACCTCAGCGGGGCTTTTGTGAGCGGCATAGATATGCTCAATTCCCGGTTTAATGATATCGCGGCGAATAGGATCGAAGGGGGCAAGGTGGGCATCAGCTTGAGAGTGACGGAATACTGCAATGTGACCTCCAATTGGTGCCTGGGAAATGAGAGGGCAGGGATCTATGGCAACGAGGCAAGCGGATTGATGCTGGCAGAGAATGACCTTATTGAAAACGGCAACGGGATACTCCTCTCTGCCTCAGCCGACAACATTATCCGGTCCAATCTCGCCTCTCATAACGTCTACGGAATCTCATTGCGCGGATCGGCGAAAAACCTCCTCCAGGATAACCTTATGGAATTGAACCGCTACAGCCTGCGCATTGACGACGGCGATGGAGCAGACCTGTCTCTTCAAGACTATTATGATCAGGACATAGACCGGAGCAATACGGTCGATGGCAGACCGATCTATTATCTGGTGGGAAAATCGGGGATGAATGTGCCGGAAGACTGTGCCTTTTTGGGATTGGTATCATGCCGGGAGATATCTGCTAGGAATCTGACCATATCCAATAGCAGCGTAGGCATGCTGCTGGTGAACTCCTCTGGCTGCCGCATTCAAAACAGCAGCATCGATCTATCCGAGGAGGGCATTCTCCTCCGGGCCAGCGATGACTGCATCATCTCCGACTGTCGGGTCCGGGAGTGCAATGTCGGCTTCGACAGCCGGGACTCGAAAGGAATTCAGTTTGTGGCTGACCATGCCCGAGACTGCGCTGCCGAGGGCTTCAGGGTGGACGGCTCGCTTAACCTGCTTCTGCTCAAGTGCAACTCCACCTCATCTAATAGCGGCATATCCCTTCACAGCTCCCGACTATGCAGAGTGCAAGACTGCAGCGCAGTTCGAAATGCGAAGGAAGGGCTCCTTCTGAGCCTCTCCCATCGGTGCTCTCTGGTGGGCAACAAGGCCACCTCAAACGACCGGGGCATCGCCCTTACCGGCAGCAACGCCTGCACTCTTGAGTCTAATTTCGCCATCTCTAATCAGAAAGACGGCATATCAATAGAGCAGCTATCCGATGCAGAGGTTACTGGCAATAATGCCACCAATAATGGTCAAGGCATCTTTGTCCAGTCGTCCAAGAGGTCGAAGATCAGCGGAAACGTCCTCTGTAACAATAGCCGCTACGGCCTGCGCATGAGCACCAGCACTAGCTGCAACATCACCGGAAATGAGATCTGCTCAAATCAGATAGCTGGCATCAATCTGGTCGACTGCACAGACAATTTCCTCTATCATAACATAATCAGAGATAACCTCATCCAGAATGCCGCGGACAATGGCAATAACCACTGGGACGCTGGGGCTGAAGTGGGAGGCAACTACTGGAGCGATCATGCGGTAGTGGGCGATCCGGGAAGCGTGCCTCGCCCCATTCCCGGCCGGGGCCAGGATCTTTACCCATTCCAGCATCCAGGAGGCTGGAGTTGATGGACGAGTTGGACCTAGAGCTTCTCAAGGTCGCTCAGGATGGATTGGATCTGACGGAGAGGCCGTACCGGGTTTGGGGTGAGGTCTTGGGGATGGGAGAGGATGGGATCATATTCCGTCTCCGCGCTATGGAGGAGGAGGGCATCATCCGCCGTTTTGCTGCCACCATAGGGCACAGAGCCCTGGGAATTCTGGCCAACGCCCTTATCGCCTGGAAGGTGCCGCCAGAGAAGGTGGATGAGGCAGGAGCGATCTTTGCTGCAGCTGAGGAGGTCACTCACTGCTATGAAAGGGCAACCGCTCAGGACTGGCCATATAATATTTACACTATGGTCCATTCTCGCAGCAGAGAGGAATGCCTCCAGATTGCAGAATGGCTCTCTTCGCGGTCCGGCATAAGCGACTATATCGTCCTTTTCAGCGAGAAGGAGTACAAGAAGATAAGCGCAAGGATATGATGCCAATATGATGCGGGAGTCTTATGGTTGCACCGGATGACTGCTCTTATAGGCCCTTCCTCCCCCTTTTTCTGGATATGAGCCAGAGGCTGGTGGTGATCTTCGGTGGGGGAAAGGTGGCGGAGAGAAAGGCACTCCTCTTTTCCGATTACGGGCCGGTGCAAGTGGTCAGCCAGAGTTTCACCCCCAAGCTCCTGGCATCAAAGGATCGATGGGAGCTGGTGGAGTGCGATCTGAGGGATGATTTCAAGAGATACCTGCAGGGCGCATTTATCGCCATTCCTGCCACCAGCAACTCCCAGCTGAACCGGATGATAGAGGAGGAGGCGATCCGTATGGGCGTGCTGGTTAACCGGGTGGAGGGCAGAGGGGAGGTGGTGGTGCCTTCCATTATCAGAAAGGGCCAGATCTCCATCGCCATTTCTACTGAGTCCCCCGGCCTGACCCGGTACCTCCGCCTCCGGCTGGAGGAGGAGCTGACCGAGGACTACCAGGATATGGCAAAGCTTCTTGGCCGGCTGAGGCCTGAACTGAAGGAGCTCATACCCGAACAGGAGGATCGCGCCCGGGCAATCAGGAGCATCCTGGAGGACAAAGAGGTCTGGAGGCTTTTGGGCCATTCCTATGAAAAGGCCTATATGAGAGCCCGCTCACATGCATGCCAGGATGAGCGAGATAGCCTCGATGCTGGTTACTCACCGCACCGCCTCCATAGACGAGATTGAGAGAGCCTGGCACGGTGACGTAGAGACCATTCTTAAATGGGTGATGTCTCAGGACAGGGTAGAGGAATGCGCTGTTCTCAAGACCTGCAACCGGGTCGAGATTTATGTGGTGGCACCGCGAGGGGAGAAGGTGCTCTTCGACCTGGCCAAGAAAGCGCGCGTCTCATCTCGAATCATCGATTTTCATGATCACGACGAATCCCTGCTCCATCTTCTACGCCTGGCCTCGGGCCTGGAGTCCATGATCATCGGGGAGGATCAGATCCTGGGACAGATGAAGGAGTTGACCCAAATCGCGATGAAGGCGGGAACAACTGGCTGGATGCTGGAGACCGCTTTTAAGAAGGCCATTCAGGTGGGTAAGAGGGTGCGCAAAGAGACCCGCATCAATGAGCGCTCGGTGTCGGTAGGCTCTGCAGCTGTCGACCTGGCTGAGGAGATCCTGGGTGACCTGAAGGGCAAATCTGTACTGGTGATCGGCGCTGGCGAGACCGGGGAGCTAATATCCCGGGCACTGCTCAGCCGGGAGATCGGATCGCTGGCAGTCACCAATCGGACCCTTAGCTCAGCGGTCTGTCTGGCGGAGAGCCTGGGGGGAGAGGCAGTTCCATTTGATGATATGCCCTGCCGCCTTCATACCGCAGATGTGGTGATCAGCGCCACCTCTGCTCCCCATTACATCCTCCTCAAGAGCGACATAGAGATGGCCATGGCCGGCAGAAGCAACAAGCTTCTCATAATCGATATCGCCAACCCCAGGGACGTGGACCAGGCTGCGGCCGAGGTTCCGGGGGTCGAGCTGCATAACATCGACAGCCTAAAGAACATCAGCAGGGAGAACATGATGCAGAGGATGGCAGAGGCTGCACGGGTGGAGGAGATCATAACAGAAGAGCTGCAGCTTCTCCGGGCCAAGTACAAGAGAAAGGAGGCGGAAGAGCTGCTGGCTCGGCTTTACTCTCAGGCGGAGCTGATCAAGGACCAGGAGGTCAGAAAGGCCATGAACAAGCTCTCAGCCAGGCATACCCTGGGCGAGATCGAGCAGCAGGTCCTGTGCGACATGAGCCGCTCCATTGTGAATAAGATACTGTCCGAGCCGACCAAATCGCTGAAGAGCGCTGCGGAGAGGGGAGACCTGGAGATACTGAAGTCATTGTGCGAGCTGTTCCGGCTGGAGGAGAAGATATGAGGAGAATGAGGCGGCTGAGAGTGCCGGGGATCAGAGAGATGGTTTCCGAGACGGATCTGGGCATCCAGAACCTGGTCCAGCCCATATTTGTAGATGAGAGGATATCCGAGCCGAGGATGATCGAATCCATGCCCGGCCAGTATCATCAGAGCATAGAGAGCGTGGCAGCAGAGGCTGGAGCGCTGGAGGATCTGGGGGTGCCAGCGGTGCTGCTATTCGGCCTGCCCTCCACCAAGGATGAGATGGGCTCGGCTGCCTGCGATCCAGAGGGCGTGATCCAGAAGGCGGTGCGGGCAATCAAGGAGCGCACCGATCTCGTGGTCATAACCGACCTGTGCCTGTGCGAGTACACCAGCCACGGCCACTGCGGCCTGGTCCGGGGAGAGAGGGTGTTAAACGATGAGACCCTTCCCCTGCTGGGTGAGGTGGCAGTGAGCCAGGCCCAGGCGGGCGCAGATGTAGTCGCCCCCAGCGGAATGATGGACCATATGGTGCGGGCCATTCGCACCTCTTTGGACTGGGAGGGGTTCGCCGATACCCCCATTCTCTCTTATTCCGCCAAGTATGCCTCCACGTTCTACGGTCCCTTTCGGGAGGCGGCCGAGTCGGGCTTCGCATTCGGCGATCGCCGGGGATACCAGATGGACCCGGCCAACTTTGCCGAAGCCCTGTGGGAGGTGCAGCTGGACATTGAGGAAGGGGCGGATATGGTGATGGTCAAGCCGGCCATGCCCTATCTGGACGTGCTCCGGGCGGTAAAGGAGATGTTCGGCATGCCCACTGCGGCCTATCAAGTATCAGGAGAGTACTCCATGATCCAGGCCGCTGCCCAGAACGGCTGGCTGGATGAGAGGGCTGCCTTTCTGGAGTCGTTGATGTGCATAAAGAGGGCGGGCGCGGATATGATCATCACCTACTGGGCAAAGGAGTATGCTAAGCAACGCGAAGGATGATCCTGCAGATAATCGTTACTAATTGCATCTTTGTCCTGATATAATGATAAAGTTTATAGCCTAAAAGATTTTTATTTTAAAACAGATTGACACAGAAAGAAATGACAAAAAAAATCGTAATTGTCTCATCCTCGGGAGAGAGGAGAGTGCTGGACGAATTGGTTCCAGCAGAGGTGCTTGATGCAGCCCGCGGTAATATTCAGAGGGCAATCCCTGCCTTGGCTAAAGATCCATGCATGGTTCAGGCTATTGAAAGTGCAATCAAGCGTGTGCCAACACAACATCGTTTAATTCTAGGGGATAGCAGATGGATGGAAGAGATTGCCGATGAGAGCGTTCATCTGGCTGTTACATCACCACCCTACTGGACTCTAAAGGAATATCCTCGCTGCGATGGTCAATTGGGCTTGGTGGGTGATTATGAGGAATTTCTGGAGAATCTTGACAGGATCTGGAAGCATGTCCTCAGAGTCTTGGTCCCCGGTGGCAGACTGGTAGTAGTAGTGGGAGACGTATGTATGCCACGACGTCATTTTGGCAGACATGTCGTCTATCCCCTCCATGCCAGCATACAGGAGCATTGTCGAAAGGTAGGATTTGATAACCTTGCACCTATCATCTGGCATAAGATTGCTAATGCTCAGTTCGAATCCAAGAGATGCACAAATTTTCTGGGAAAGCCTTATGAGCCCAATGCTATAATAAAAAATGATATAGAATATATATTATTTCAGAGAAAGCCAGAGGGCTACCGACAACCAACTTCCTCCGCTCGACTCATGTCAGTGATTCCAGAAAATCATCATAGGTTATGGTTCCAGCAAATCTGGGAGCTTAATGGAGCCTCTACAAAGCATCATCCAGCACCATATCCATTGTCTTTGGCCGAACGACTGATACGTATGTTCTCTTTTGTTGGCGACACAGTCCTTGATCCATTCATGGGAACTGGTACAACAAATCTCGCTTCTGGCCTTTGGGGACGCAATAGCATAGGATACGAAATCGAACCGACATATTTTGATTTGGCCTGCAATCGGGTCAAAGCTCTCAAGGAGACTCAGCTTACCCTTGATTCCATCAGCTCGCTGGAAGTGAAACCATCGTGCCCTGTCTAGATCCTTCTATTGATCCGTTTATCTTTTCCGACTCAGTCCGGGCATTTTGGCAAACCAGAGAACAGCAAGCTGACGCCCAATTACAGCGTGGGCAGTCGGATCAAGGATCGCGCAGCGCAGCAACTGGTGGAAAACAGATGGATGGTTTCTCCAGAACGATATGTAAGCTCCTTATTGAGACTGGAATTGATGAAAAGGACATATTTCAGAGGGTATCAGTCGAACTGCCCGGTTTTTTCCGGCCCACGAAAGAGTGGGATATAGTGGTTGTTGTGGATTGCAGTCTCATAGCAGCTATCGAGCTCAAATCGCAGGTAGGGCCTTCTTTTGGCAATAATTTTAACAATCGCACAGAGGAAGCATTGGGATCGGCCATGGACATCTGGACCGCCTATCGAGAAGGGGCCTTCAGAACGTCGCCTGCCCCCTGGCTGGGTTATCTGCTGCTATTAGAGGACTGCCCGAAGTCAAGAAGCCCAGTTGGTGTAAGAGAGCCGCATTTCCCTGTGTTTCCGGAGTTTCTGCAGGCATCTTATGCCAAACGTTATGAATTGTTTTGCCGCAAGCTGGTTCGTGAGAGGCAATACAATTCAGCATGTTTTTTGACTGCAGATCGCTCAAGCGCAGATTCACGGGAGAACTACAAAGAACCAGCGGAAGACCTCTCCGCTCGCCAGTTCATCTCTCAGCTTCAAAACCACGCCCGTGGCATAATTTGCAGAGAAATTTCTGATTAACCAGATTGCTCTCTTTTCTTTCTCCGGCAGTAGCTCTCATATGCCACCCGGGATAGCCGGTCTGCTTCTTCGTTCTCCTCTCGCGGCACCCAGATAAAGCTCACCTCTTTTCCCTCGAGGAGCTTCTTGATCTGAGGGACATACCTCTTGGAGGTGGCCGAGCTTATCCGGTACTCCCCTTTCATCTGCTTGATCACCAGCTCCGAGTCCCCCCGGATCTCGATCTTCTCATCGATCCCCTCGTCATTCAGCCACCGGGCTGCGGCCAAGAGTCCCTCGTACTCCGCCACGTTATTGGTCATCCCCCGGCCCTCCCCTACAGCGCCAAAGCCCTTCCAGATCGGCTCCTTGTCGCGGCAGATCAGATAGCCATAGGCCGCCACTCCACCGGGATTTTTGGGATAGCAGAGGCCGTCGAAGTAAACAGTGATCATCTCAAGAGTCAGACTGCATGTGCCATTATAAAAATTGTATGCAACTGTTCCTGTCCCATTAAAAAAAACATTTTTATTCTTTTAAGACATCCCGGATGAGATTATCTATATCAGCCTTCTTTTGCGGGTTCAATGACACATGAAGGCCATAACCAGTTTGCTTGGGAAGCAAGAACCCCCCTATGATAAGCTCTTCTGCTGCGTCTTTCGCTTGGCCGCGAAGATGTTTCGGGATGCCCTTTGTGAGATCGTCGTATGCGGTATGACGACCGCCCCAATACCCATGCCTGCGGAGCTTCTTTAAGATCTGCGCTTTTAAGATCAAATTTATATCTTCGCTCAGCCATTCAACCCCTAAATATTCAGTTATATTTTATTTGTGTTCACTTTTTAAAACAATACTAGCAAAGTATTTAAACTTTATTGCATACTAGTACATACTAGTACATATTAGTATCTACTACTTATCCGTACACCCATGGGCATCGATATGCAGAAAACGGAAGAGGAGGATGAAGATGATGGATGAGTCCTTATTCATAAGAGTGCTTGGAATTAAAAGCCCAGTGCTGAAGGTGCTGGACTTTTTGATGGATAACGAGTCCTTTGATTATTCAAAAACCGATATAGCAGAAGGTGCAAATCTAAGCCGAGCCACATTATTCAAGGCGTGGCCCAAATTAGAGGCGCTGGACCTGATTACCGCCACCAGGTCAGTGGGCCAGGCGAAGATGTACAGGTTGAATAAAAAGAACCCCATCGTAAAGAAGCTCATGGAGTTGGATGACACGATCTCCGAGTATTTTGCTCTGAAGTATGAGAGCGATTCGCCCAGTGATGAAAGAGACCGGAATGAACCGCTGCTGTTAGCTAATGAATGAATATTGATCCAGCTTTCTATTTTCACCGGGGCCGTCAACTTCACAGTCTTGGTCTTCTCCTGGCCGCATTGGTATCCATCTTCCTGTCGCATCCCTGGTAGCACATTCCAAATCTTATCACCCTTGCCCAGGAGGCTATCTCGTAGGTGAAGATCTGAACTCCCTTTTTGAGTCAATTGGCCTCATAGTGGGCTGCAGGTAAGCGGGCCGCCTTCTGCAGGGACCTTACTAAAATGTCATAGAATTCGTTGGCAGGCTGCAAGTCGCACTCACTTCCGTAGGCCAGTTCGGGCTGAGAAGAAGACAGCCCTTAAAACACGTGGATTAATAATTAAACCTCGAAGCGGACCCATACCAGAAAAGTTATATATATGTATCTAATAGTCATATATAAGAAAATAGAAGCGAAATTCGCAGAAAATCCGCAAAAATCGGTTCCTAAGCAGGAAAATTGGACCGGTTAGGGGGAAATTGCAGATATGTTATTGGAGTTTAGTGTATCAAACTTTTTATCAATCAAAGATGAGATTACTCTGAGCATGGTTGCATCAACAGATAAATTTTTAAGTAAGAATACTATACAATTTAATAAAAATATATTATTAAAAAGTGTTGCTATTTATGGCCCAAACGCATCAGGGAAAACTAATATATTATATGC
>WOYI010544896.1_pt1 | contig 24300 bp, 28 predicted proteins | sample 6423411 | NCBI WGS metagenome assembly WOYI01 (sample SAMN13441803, study PRJNA592873) | oil field metagenome | biome: oil field; feature: oil-well bore; material: oil-contaminated soil; isolation source: oil-contaminated soil from oil-well borehole | place: Germany: Wietze | collected 2016-10-18 ... | reverse complement strand
CAGCGACGCGGAGTCCAGGAGCATGAGGCGGTCGGTCACGCGCTCATCCTGCCACGGCGGTGCGACGCGGGTGGGGGCGTGACGCTCCGCGCAGAGCGCGCTTGTGGGCGCTCAGCAGCCGGGACCACCCGGGTTCTCGAGGCACGTCTTGCCGACAAGTGCCGTGCGCGCTTCGAGGACCTGAACGTCGTACCCTCCGCTCGACGCCGTCACGTAGCCGGCCACCGGGCGCCACGAGCCCGAGCCGAAATCGACGGAAGCCGCGTATTGAACGGTCACGCCGATCGGGTAGGTTCCGCGCTCGCGGTAGGCGTGGCTCGTGGCAGTCGGCGTGAACTGCGCCTGGCCGAGGGCCGCCCAGCTCGTGCCGCCGGTCGTGGACCGCGCGGTTGATCCGTCGCCGTAATCGAAGACATAGCCCGCGGGCACGAAGCGGACGGTGACATCCCAGCCGAGCAGGGTTCCGGTCAGGTACTGCTCGGATGCCGCCGCCACGACGTTCGTGGGAGCCCCGACGATCCCGAACCCGGCAGGCTCGCCCGTGAGCGACGGGTGAGCGGGCCGGAACGAGACCAGGTCTGCGGCCGTGACATCGGGCGGGGTGATCACGAGGAAGCCGCCGCAGTACGCCCGAGTGCAGGTGATCGGCTGCGGGGCCACGGGCTCGCTCGGCGTGAGTTCGCCGAGCTCCGCCTGCTCGTCACCCGCCGGCGGAGCAGGGTTGCCGATGCTGGCACCGATGTCGACCTGCTCGCCCGAATTCGAGACCGAGCACACACTTTGCCAGCCACTGAAGTCGCAGTCATCGCCAGCTGCCTGTGCGGGTATTGAAGCAGCCGAGCTGAGGGCAGTGATCACCGCCGCAGTGAGGACTGCTAGTCCAATCAGTCGCATGTCGGCTCGCCGTCGCGGCCCTCAAAGTCCTCGATGATCCAGCCTGTCGCCGTGTCGAGGGAGGTGAACATGTTGACTAACATGCTCTGCACATCCGGCCGATCAGGACTAACGACAGACTCTCCGGCCTCGTTTAGCAACTCAACGCGTGAAACGTCGAGGCAGACAGAAACCTCCATCTGAGACTGCGTCGGCCCACCCCACACACGCGGATTCACGATCGTGGGCAGGCTTTCGCCGCGGACCACCCAGCTGTCAGCGTGCATTTGGCTGAATAGCTTGCGCGCTTCGGCATTCGCATCGCCCGTGGTCCAGGCGTACACGGCCTCGAAGGTCTCCGGATCGCTGAGATCCACCTGGTTCAGGGCATCGACGTACGCTCGGTAGGTCTGCTCCGCGGCGGCGAAGGCCTCGTCCTCGTTCGCGAAGATCGGACCCGAAGGCGACGGGGCGGGTTCGGGCTGGCACCCGGTCGTCATCCCGACCACCAGCACCAGCGCGACCGCCACGGCAGCGACACGGGAAATCATCCGACCACGGTAGTCGCGATCCCTCCCGATCGACCGGACTTATCCACACCCATGCAACCGCGACGGCTCTTCGCCGTGCCCGTGGCGCTGTCATACTGACGGCGTGAAGATTTCAAGACTGATCGGTGCCGCCGCCATTCTCATGCTCTCGGTGAGCATGAGCGCGTGCGCGCAGAGCAACTCTCCGGTGATCGCGCCGGTGACGATGGATGCCGGCGACCTGCAGGGCGAGACGGTCGAGCTCGTCGTCGGTCAGGTGCTCAACATCAACACAGGCGATCTCGCTGTCGACAGCTACAGCGGCGAGGTCGCCGACACCGCGGTCGCCGAGTTCGTGAAGGGCTACGAGGAGGGCGGCGCGACCTTCAACCCCGGCGTCAAGGCGCTCGCGGACGGCTCCACCGAGGTCGTTCTGTCGAACTCCGACGGCGGCATCGAAGATGTGACCTTCACCGTCCAGGTCGGCAGGTAGCACAGGCGCCTGTGCGACGCGCTCGGCGTCGCACAGCTCTCGTCAACGAGCCTCGTCAACGACCTCGAGGATCGCCGCCGTCACGAGGGCGGGCTGCTCGACCGGCAGCCCGTGTCCGCTGTCGGTCCGGGTGATGTGCGTCGCATTCAGCGACTGGGCGAGGTCGGCCTGAGCCGCCACCCATCCCGGCCAGGTCGACTCGCCCGGCGTCACCTGCAGATCCCACGGCTGATCCGATGACATCACGACCGTCGGCAGGGCAGGCGGCGCGGGGGTGGCGCGCAGTTCGGCGATGCTGGGCTCGTAGGACGGCACCTCAGAACCGGCCGCGTCGATGCTGCCGGCGACCACCGCCATCCATGCCGCCCACTGCCGGACGGTGAACGTCGCCTGCAGGTACTCGCCGGCGGAATCCAGCAGCACCAGGCCCGCCACCTCGTCGGCGTAGGTCCGCGCGAACTGCTGCGCGATCAGGCCTCCCCACGACAGGCCGACGACCACGTAGGGTCCGCTCTGGTCGGCGGCCGCCAGCAGCGCGTGCAGGTCGGCGGCACCCTGCACCGCCGTGGTCGGCTGCGGCACCGCGCTCGAGGTCGTCGGCTCGCCCGAGGCGACGGTGGTGCCGGGGCGGTCGTACGCGCACGCCCGCGTGGTCTGCGAGACCGCGTCGAAGGTCGACACGGTGCCGGGGTCGGCATCCGGCAGCAGCGTACTCCACTCGTCGGCCGCGCCGCGCGTGCCCGAGAGGAACACCACCGTCGGTGAACCCGTGCCACGGCACTCGAGCCAGAGACTTCTGCCTCCGCCGACGTCGACGAGCCCCGCGACGTCGTCGACGGCGCCCGGTGACGCAGCCGACGAGTCCGGGGGAGCGGCCGACCCGGTGCACGCGGCGAGCGAGAGCATGAGCACGAGCACCGCGGCACACGCGAGGGCCGCCGCAGAGGTGATGGGTCGTGCTGCCATGATCTTGCGCATCCTCGAGGTCGGCCGCCGATCTGCGTGCAATCTACCGCGCGGTCGCTGCTGCCGCACCGGCGGCGGGCGGGAATCCCGCCGCCGCCGACGGCGTTGGATCGCTGCGTGGAGTACGCACCCGTCGACGTCGTCGTCATCGGCGCGGGTCAGGCAGGGCTCTCGGCCGCATACCATCTGCGGCGACGCGGGTTCGCACCGGTCGCCCAGGCGCCGCCCGGCACCGGGACCTTCGTGGTGATCGACGCGAACGCCGAGGCCGGGGGAGCGTGGCAGCACCGCTGGGCGTCGCTGCGAATGGCCACCGTGAACGGCATCCACGAGCTGCCGGGGTATGCCGTGCCGCCCGCCGACCCGCAAAGGGCGAGCCGCGAGGTTCTGCCGCCCTACTTCCGCGCCTATGAGGAAGAATTCGACCTCGCGGTGCGGCGACCGGTGCGGGCGACCGCCGTCCGCCGCGAGGATGACAGCGCCACCGGCCGGCTCGTCGTCGACACCGACGCCGGCGGATGGGCGGCGCGCTACGTCATCAACGCGACCGGCACCTGGACTCGCCCGTTCTGGCCGCACTACCCCGGGCAGGACCGGTTCCGCGGTCGTCAGCTGCACGTCGCGGATTACGTCTCGGCGGACGAATTCGCCGGCAGGCGCGTCGTTGTCGTCGGCGCAGGCATCTCGGCCGTGCAGCTGCTCGACGAGATCTCGCGCGTCGCCGAGACCTTCTGGGTCACCCGACGTGAGCCCGACTGGTCGGAAGAGGCCTTCGACATTCCGGCACGGGTCGCGGCGATCGCGGGCGTCGAGGATCGGGTGCGGCGCGGGCTGCCGCCGGGCAGCGTGATCTCGGTCACGGGCATGCACTGGACGCCGTGGGCGCGCGCGGCCCAAGAGCGGGGCGTGCTGGTGCGTCATCCGATGTTCGCCTCGATCGAAGCGGACGGTGTGCGTATGCCCGACAGCTCCTTCTTCGCAGCCGACGTCATCCTGTGGGCGACCGGATTCCGGCCGGCGCTCGACCATCTGGCGCCGCTGCGGCTGCGCACGCCGGAAGGCGGCATCCGCGTCGCCGACGGGCGCGCGCTCGACGAGCCGCGGCTTTTCCTGATCGGCTACGGGCCGTCGCAGTCCACCATCGGCGCGAATCGCGCGGGGCGGGCGGCCGTGCGCGCGATCGTCGCAGATCGCGCGGAGGTCGCTGCATGAGCTTCGGCAGCGCCGCTGCGCGCCGCACAGCCGGCCTGACCGCCCTCGCCGCCGAAATCGTGCGTAGCGTGGAGGGATGCCGCATCCTGCCCCGTACCCCATCACCGCCGGTCAGGAATCCGTGTGGGATTATCCGCGCCCGCCGCGGATCGAGGCCGTCGATCGTCATGTGACCATCGACCTGGGCGGGCAGCGCATCCTCGACACGACGGATGTGGTGCGCGTACTGGAGACGAGCCACCCGCCGGTCTACTATCTGCCGATCACGGCGTTCGCCGACGGCGCGCTCGTTGCGGCGCGCGGTTCGTCGTTCTGCGAGTTCAAGGGCTACGCCCGCTATTTCGACGTTGTCGGCGGCGACATCACGGCACACGGCGCGGGCTGGAACTATCCGACACCTTCCCACGGGTATGAGCTCCTCGCCGACCGGGTCGCACTCTACGCGGGCAAAATGGACCGGTGTACGGTCGACGGTGAAGATGTCCTCCCGCAGCCGGGCGGCTTCTACGGCGGCTGGGTGACCTCCGACATCGTCGGCCCCTTCAAGGGTGACCCGGGCACGCGGGGCTGGTAGCTCTCAGTCCGCCGGCGGCCGGGCGTCGGGCGCAGCATCCGGGTCATCATCCTCGGTATCTGCGTCCTCTTCGAGCAGGTTCACCAGCGCCTGGTCGAATGCGGCGTCGTCGGCCGTCGTGGTGAGCACCGGCTCGGCCGCGAGTGTGAGGTCTATGGTTTCGCGCAGCAGCCCCCCGACCGTGGTGGACCGCAACAGGCGGAACTGGTCGAGCTGACCCAGCGGGGCGATCGCGGCGAGCTGCCAGCTCGATTCGAGCGGGTCGTCCGACAGCTCGATGTCCGGATCCCACCGCACCTCGGCGTACTCGGCGGCGCGCGAGAGCACGCGCCGGACGATGCGCTCGGCTTCGTTGCGCAGGGGCGTGAGCGCGTCGTCCCACACCAGCGCGGGCAGTTCGCGCACGGTCGCCGTCGGGTACGGGTCGTCGTCGCGCCACTGGCTCACCTCGACGCGGGACCCGCCGACGGCGATCAGGTGGATGTCGCGCTCTGCGGCCATGACGTTCGTGATCCGAGCCATGGTGCCGATCGCGAAGCGCTGGTCGCCCCCACCGGCCTCGCTGCCGCGCTCGATGAGCACCACCCCGAACTGAGGGTCGTCATCCTCGAGCAGCCGGCCGAGCATCATCAGGTAGCGCTCCTCGAAGATCCGCAGCGCCAGCGGCGTGTGGGGAAAGAGAACCGCACCGAGAGGGAACATCGCGACGTCCGCCATGTCTCCAGTCAACCAGCGTTCCGGACGGCCGGTGCGCGAAAGCGCGGCGAACCTTCGCAGTGGTCGCAGTCGGCGCATCGGCTCTGGTCGTAGGCTCTGTCCGAGGCGAGGTGGGGAGGTGGGCGTGTCCGAGAACAGCGGGGCGGAGCGCGGCATCCTGCTGTATGTCGAGGATGACCCGAGCATTGCGGCGATGACGGTCGAAGTGCTGTCGGAGGCGTACGACGTCGAGCATGCGCCCACGGGCGAGGAGGCTCTGCGTCTCGCCCTGAACGGACGGTATGACGTCATGATCGTCGATCGCCGGCTTCCCGGCATGGACGGTGTGGAGTTCGTCCGCGCCGTCCGCACGGCGCGCATCACGACACCGATCCTGATGCTGACGGCGCTCGGCTCGGTCGATGACCGCGTGTCGGGACTTGACGGCGGCGCGAACGACTACCTCGTCAAACCGTTCGACTACGACGAGCTGCTCGCCCGGTTGCGCTCGCTGCGCCGTGGCTTCCAGGCGGACGGCGGTCGCCGACGCCTCGGCGACTGGACCTTCACGCCCGCCTCGCAGGCCCTGTACGACCCGAGCGGCTACCGGGTCGCCCTGACCGCGACGGAGAGCGCGCTGCTCGAGCTGCTGAGCGGCAGCCCCGAGCACGTCTTCAGTCGTGACGAGATCCTCAAGACGGTGTTCCGCGAGGGCGACACGACCGGCTCGGTGGACACGTACGTGCACTATGTGCGGCGCAAGTCGACGCGCGACATCATCGAAACGGTCCGCGCACGCGGCTACCGCGCGGGAAACCCTTCGTGAGCGATCTGGACGATCGGCGCCGCGTGCAGCGGGCGGCGCTGTCGATCGGCCTCTACGTCGCCGTCGCGTCGGCGATCGTCATCGCGGCCGGAGCCGGGATCCTGCTCGCGGTGATCCTGGTCAGCCGGCGCCCCGAAAGTGCCGAGCACGGCGGCGGGTTCCCTCACGAGGGATCGGGCGACGACTTCGTCATCGACGCGGACAAGATCCTCCCGTGGGTGATCGTGCTCGGACTCCTCGGAGTGATGATGCTCGCCCTTGTCGCCTGGCTTGCCGCGCGCCGCTCGGTCCGGCCGCTCGGCGACGCGCTGCGACTGCAGCGCAACTTCGTCGCTGATGCCTCGCACGAACTGCGCACGCCGCTCACGACGCTGACGAGCCGCATCCAGGTGCTGCAGCGGCGGCACGAACGCGGCGAGCCGATCGAGGAGACGATCGTCGAATTGCGACGGGATGCCGGGATGATGACCGATGTGCTGGGCGACCTGCTGCTGGCGGCAGAGGGCGGCGCGGTCGCGGGGGATCCGGCATCCGTCGACGAAGCCGTCAGGACGGCGGTCGAGTCACTGCGTCCGCTCGCGGACGAAGCCGGGGTGACTCTGGCGGTGCACGTGCGTCAGTCTGCGGCGGTCGCTCTGCCGACCGTCACGCTCGTGCGCCTCGTGGTCGCGCTCGTCGACAACGCCGTGCAGTACTCACCCTCCGGCGCGGCGGTGACCGTCACCACCACGGTCGAGGACGGTGTTGCCGAGATCCGTGTTGCCGACCACGGATCAGGCATCCACGGCATCGCCCCCGACGCCGTCTTCGAGCGCTTCGCCCGTTCGACCGAGAGCGGTCGGCGCCGCAGCTTCGGGCTCGGCTTGTCGCTCGTCCGCGATGTCGCGGTCCGGGCGGGTGGCAGCGTGGCGGTCGAGGGCACGTCGAGTACCGGAACGACGTTCCTGCTTCGCCTGCCCGTCGCCGGCTGAGCTCAGCCGAGCGCCGAATCGACGGCGACCACATCGACCGATGTGCCGTCGAGCCAGCGGGTGAGGCGACCGTCGTCGGCGATCACGATACCGGTGCGGGTGCCCGAGCGGGCGACCCAGGAGCGATCCTCGAAGCCGGCGACGACCGCGGCGGTCGCCCACAGATCGGCGCGCGTGAGGCTGTCGTCGACGACCGAGGCGCTCACCACCCCGCGAGCGGGCTCGCCTGTGCGCGGGTCGATGATGTGCGATCCGCGCTCGGCGGAGCCCGAGGTCGCGACGGCGCCGTTGCGCACTTCGAGCGTCGCGATGACCTGTCCCGGCCGGCGCGGGTCGGCGATGCCGACGTTCCACCGCCAGTCCGAGTCGGGTGCGGTGAACAGCTGCATGTCGCCTCCGGCATTGATGCCGACCGCGACTTCGCTCTCGAGCAGCGGTGCGAGGTGCCGGCAGGCGGCATTTTCGACCGACCAGCCCTTCACGTAGCCGGTGGGGTCGAATGAGCCCTGCCACATCGCCGAGAACAGGCCACCGGTCTCGATCGCGGCGGCGCGGCAGGCGGCCTCGACCTCCGCGACCCGCGCGTCCGCGTCGGCGGAGTCCAGCTCTCCTTTCGCGATGCGGCGGATGTCGGAGTCGTCGCGGTAGGTCGAGAACACGCGTTCGATGTCACGGAGTTCGGCGAAACATGCCTCGACTGCCCGCTCGGCGGTCTGGCTGAGGCTGCCGCGTTCGTTCAGGACGTGGATGCTGATCGGCATCCCCATGATCTCCTCGACCCGCACGGAACGCGCCAGGGTCGCGCGCGCCGCCGTGTTCATCAGACGCTCGCCCATCACGCGTTCGCCTGGTCGATCGCGCTCTGCAGCGAGGCGATGTAGCCCCGGCTGGTGTAGGTCGCACCCGAGACCATGTGAATCTGCGAGCTCTGCATCTGGGTCGTTTCGGAGACGAGGACGGGGATGGCCCTCTGGTTGATCTGCTGGTCGCGCGAGTTGCTCTGCGGGTATTCGACGACCTGCGCATCGGCGATCACCCCGCCCGACACGGTGATCTGCACCTGGACGGGTCCGTAGCGCGTGTTCGCCGCGCCACCGGTGTAGGTGCCGTCGGTCATGCCGGACGCGGTCGTCGTCGTGCTGGCGGACGAGCCGCTGGAGCTGGACGACTCACCATCCGTCGTGGATGCCGAGCCGGACGACGTGCTGCCGGTGGATGCCGCGGGGTCGGTGACCGCGACCGGGGGGACCGCGTCCAGTGACGTGCGGTAGCTGAATACGAGCACGAGCCCGCTGATGGTGGCGAGTACGGCGTAGACGATCTTCTTGATGATGTGCTCCTCGAGGCGGATCGGGGCTCAGACGGTGAATGCTTCGGAGTGGATGCGGTCGGCGGCGACGCCGGCCTTCTTCAGGTCGCCGATGACCGAGTCCATCCACGGCACCGGACCGCACAGGTAGACGTCGTATGCGCCGATGTCGGGTGCGAGGTAGTGGATGAGTTCGGGCCCCTGCCATGCACCATGACTTGCAGACAGCCACGACGATGCTCCGGGGCTGCGGGGGCCGGACAGCTGGGCGTGAACGACACCGCGGCGGGCGACCAGGGTGCGGATCGCGTCCTGGCGCATCGCGTCGCCCTCGGAGTGGTCGCGGGTCAGGAGCGTCGCTTCGCCGGGTGCGTAGCGCTGCTCCTCGAGCAGGGAGATCAGCGGCGCGACACCCGCGCCCGCGCCGATCATGAGCAGCTTGGTGCCCTTGCGGACCGCTCCCGTCATGTGCCCGTAAGGTCCTTCGATCAGCACCCGGGTGCCCGGGCGCAGGCGGGTGAGCCGCTGCGTGCCGTCGCCCGTGACACGAGCCGAGATCGAGAGACCGCGGGGTCCCGGAACGCCGGAGAGCGAGAAGGGGTGGCCGCGCGTCCACCCGGCTCCGTCGACGAACCGCCAGACGAAGAACTGGCCCGCCCGGGCGCCCAGCCGGTTCAGGTTGCGCCCCGTCATCCGCACGGTCACTCCGCTGTCGCCATCGCGCTCGACGGCCGTCACCCGGATGCCGTGCCGCGCTGACCGCAGGAGCGGCATCCCGATGCGGAACACCAGGACGGATGCTGCCGCCACGGCCCAGAGGGTCCACCAGTACGCGGTGGCCAAGGGCGAGGACAGGAAGTCGGCGCCGGTCCACAGCTGGTGTGGCAGCGCGAGTCCGACGCCGAGGTAGGCGTACAGGTGCAGCAGGTGCCACGACTCGTAGCGCAGCTTCTTGCGGGCCTTGCGGATCGAGGTGGCCACGACGAGCAGGATGAACATCGTGCCGACCGTGGCCAGCAGCATGCCGGGGTAGTCCCAGATGAACTGCCACAGCTGCAGGAACGGGTTGATGGCGGCGGCGGCTGCATACCCCAGGACGAGGAGCACGATGTGGGCGCCCATGAGCCAGAACGACCAGAACCCGACGAACCGGTGCATCCGCGTCATCGAGTCGCGGCCGAAACCCCTCTCGAACAGGGGGATGCGCGCCATGAGCAGCACCTGGTAGAGCAGCAGGTTCGCAGACACCAGGCCGGCCAGACGGCCGATCGTCGTGAGCGTCTCGGCGTTCAAGCCGAGCGTTGCCGTGATTCCACCGCCGGCGATCCAGAGGGCCACCACGAACAGACTGGTGAGCCAGATGACCGCCGTCGCCGCGGCATGCCAGAGCGCGGTGCGCGGATTGCGGCGCACCGCGACGGCGGCGGGGGCGGTCGACACGGGGATCGTCCGGGTGCGCGGGGCGAGAGCGGTCATGACCTCATCGTGGAGGGCCGATTCTGAGGCGGAACTAAGAATCGGCTGATCACAGCCAGCTCATAGGCAATGCGAAGCGGACGCTGGGCGGCGGCAGCCGCACATGCTCACGCGCACGCCGCGCGGAGACCGGATCGTGTTCTACCTGGAACGCACGCCGGACGTGAAGGCGATGGACGTCCATGCGCACACCAGGATCGCCGCGGTCGTTCCGAAGACGAGCCACGTCATGAACGCCGAGATCGGGCCGGTCACGAACAAGCCCAGCACGAGACCGAGGATCCAGAGGACGATGACCGTCAGCAGCGAACCGACCGCCAGCAGCGATGCGTGCAACGGAGCCGCACGGAACATCCGCAACCCTGCGAGCGTGCTCTGATCGCGTGCTGCGACACCCGGGAGCAGCATGAGCACGAGCACGACGACGACCGGCACGAGCACCGGACTCGCGAGACCGGATGCCGTAGTCGCCAGTATCGCGAGGGCAGCGCCGGCCCATAGCCACCAGCCCGGCCACTGGAATCGTCGTGTCGCGGCTGCGGCAGAAGCCGCCGCAGAGATCACGGCCAGCGATGCGGTCAGGGCCGCGAACGACATGAGCACGAGCAGGACGAATCCGAATTCGAACGCGGGCGTGAGAGAGAAGGCGACCGTTGCGGCTTGGACGACAGCGTTGGCTGCGACGGCGGGGATGAGGACGCGCCACGCACGCGCGGCGATGCGCCAGGCGCTCACGAGGCAGGCCTCGACGATTTCTCGAGCACCTTCTGGATGCTTCCGGAGTAGAGCGTGTCTGATCCGACCGTGACCGTGAGCGATCGGGATTCGTCCGCGGGGGACTCGACCGTGATCCTCTCGCCTTGCAGTGTCTCACCCTCGCAGGCGATCGTGCCGTCCGGCTCTGTCGTACACGCGGGCGCCGTCAGCAGGTCGACGTCCGCCTGCAGGAGCAGGTCGTTGGCCGCGAACCGGACCTCGGCGAGATGGTCGCCGCCGACGGGTGCGATCGCGGCGATTTGAGAGCATCCAGCCAGGAGGAGCATCAGCGCCGCGGCCATGATGAGCGCGCCGGTGCGCTGCGCGTGGCTCACGAGTCCGTCCTGTTCTCGTAGGCGAAGATGCGCGCGCGTTCGCTCATGTGCTGCGCTTCGAGAGCGGCATCCGTGATCGCGGAGAGGTCGAACGGCGCCGGGAGCAGCAGTTCCGTGTTGCGGTCCAGGGGCGAGCCCCGGCGCATGACGGGACTCTCTGCCCAGTCGTTGGCGGCGAACTCTCGGCTGCGCGAGGCGAGGTCGAGGTAGGTGCCACTGGTGCCGGGAACCGCGGGAGAGGCATGGTCGAGCACGGTCGTGAACAGGGAGAGCGTGCCATCGCGATTGTCGATGATCTCCACGACTTGCTGCTGCTGCGGAAAATCGATGCAGGAGGCCGTCGTTATCTCCCAGAAGCCACCCGTCGCGGACGTGTGCGGCAGGATCTGATTGAGGTGGGTATGCCCGTTGAGCCAGCCGACGACGACGGGGTAGCGCAGCAGCAGGTCGACGAACTCCTCCGCGCCGTGAAGTGCCTCTGTGTCACCCGGTCGCTGCGCCCGGTTCTCGAGGGTGAGGCTGTTGTGGTGGCTGAAGATCAGCGCGAGCTTCTTCTGGGACTGAGCCTTCTCCAGTTCCCGCTCGAGCCAGCGGAACTGCACGTCGGGTACCGCGCCGTCCGGTCCTGCCACCTGGTTGCAGGTGTCGAGGCCGAACGCGCGGATGTGGGGGCTGAGGTCGTTCATCCACCAGGTCTCGCCGGTCTCGAGGTTGTGCCGGCTGAAGCCGTGGCCGACAGGACCCGGGGTCGGCTGAGTGGCGAAATGCTCGGCCATGAATTCCCGCTGCTCGAACAGACGGCGTGACGGGTTCGCTGAGACAGTCTTGAATCCGCTGCGCCCGAGTGCCATCCCGAGAGCGTTGCCCGCTTGCTGAAGAGCGCTCCCGGTCGCGGCGTACCCCGTCAGAGCGCTGCTCGCGGTCGCCTCGAGCGTGTACGACTTCTGGCCGCCGATCGCCATCGCCCGCAGCTGAGGACTGAGGTCGAACGTGCCGAGCAGGAGCGTGTCGTGGTTGCCGTACACGGCGTACCAGGGGGCAGGCAGCCCCACGGACGCGACCGGCTTCGCGATCGCCTCGTCAAGAAGGGTCGGCAGGGTCGGGAAGCCGTAATCGCCGAAATCCCCTCCCGCAGGGTCGACCGGGCGATACGCCCAGACCGCCTCGGCCCAGGCCTGGACTCCTTCGTAGGTCGAGCCTGCGCTCGCCGCGCTGACGGTGAGTCCGTCCATGAGGTCGATGTACCAGCGCAGCTCGAGATGCGAGTGCATGTCCGCGCTGTCGCCGGTCACGATCGCCGCGCTCATCGGGGCGCCGGTGAGCGGGCTGTAGCGCGCGTCGGAGAACGCCTTCACCATCGCGGCCGTGGTGTGCACGCTCATCGGGTCGTGCGGGTGGAAGGCCGATCCCCAGGCAGCGTGATCCTGGACGATCATGGGCTCGATGCGTCCCGGAGACTGAGCGTCGATCACGTGCAGGTCGGAGAGGTGGCCGAGGTAGAGGAGCGAGCGACGTGATGCGGTGCGGCTCGCGGCCGGCTTTGCCCGCAGCACGTCCAGTCGCGGAACATGGGCCTCGCCCGGGCCTGTCACCAGGGTGCGATATCGGCCTTCTCGGATGCCGCCCTGCAGGATCGTCTGCAAAAGCGTGGTGGGGATGTCGGCCAGCGGAGCCGCGTTCGCGGAACCAGCGCTGAGGTATGGCGCGAGGGTGTCGAACTCGATTCCGGCCGCGGCGGCGAGCACCGCTGCGCGCGCGAGGAACTGGCGTCTGGTGAGTCCTGCCATCGGTCGTCCATTCGGTGCGCGCGAGTTCGCATGGGCGTTGAGATTCGTACTGTAGCGCCTTGAACCGCCACGCGCCCGCGGGCAGACCAGTCGGATTCCGCCTGCCTTCAGAATCCCGCTGGTGGCCAGAATCCCGCTGGTGGCGAAGTGACCCTCGGGAAGGCAGGCCGGATCCCGCGTCACGTCATCGAGTCGCCGGCGGCGATCGCATCCGGGTATGCGTCGGCAAGACCACCGGCGCGCCCCAACGGGCCAGCAAATCTGGTGCTTACCATAGAGCCGCGTCGCAGCCAGGCCAATGGCTCCTGCCGAGCGCTGCCAATCCCCGTCTCCAGCCTCGAGAAAGGTGCTGACGTGACCGATGTGCCCACCATGCCGCGTTCACAGACGCGCATGATCGTTCTCGCGCTGCTCTTGGACATCGTGCTCGTCGTCGGCTTTGCCGCACTCGGCCGGGCCAGCCACGACTCAGACATCTTCGGCGGCCTCTGGCGGACCGCCTGGCCGTTCCTGATCAGCCTCGGCATCGGCTGGCTCGTCACAATGGCCTGGCGCGCACCCCTTGCTCCGGTGCGCACGGGGCTCGGCGTGTGGGCGGCTACGGTCATCGGTGGGATGCTGCTGCGTGCGGCATCCGGTCAGGGAACAGCGCTGCCTTTCATCATCGTCGCGACCACGACGATGCTCTTGCTGCTCGTCGGCTGGCGGCTCATTGCCGCGCTCATCGTGCGTCTGCGCGCGCGCAGGGACTGAATCAGGCCGGCCCGCGACGCAGGAGCACCACCGAATCGTGCAGGACCGCCTGTTCGCCGGCGGGGCCGACGGCATCCCGCGAGCGCACTTCGGCGATGATCGTGGTCCATTCGGATGTGTCGAGCGCGAGCGCGGCGACTTCTTGGTCGGGCGTCGGGAAGTCGGCGTGATGCCCGTCTGAATCAGTGTGCCGCAACCGCGACCAGGGCGGCGCCGCGGCGTGCGCGACGACGAGCAGGTGCCCGCCCGGCGCGACCACGTCCGCGACCGAGCGCAGGATCTCGGGGCGCGACAAGGCGACGGGCGACTGCAGGAACGACGCGGTCACCAGCTCGTACGGCCCGTCGGGGCGCCAGGTCGAGAGGTCTGCGACGTCGAAGCGCGCCTGAGGCAGGCCGAGATCGGATGCCGCCGCTCGAGCCCGCGCGATCGCCGTCTCCGAGATGTCGATGCCGGTCGACTGCCACCCGCGCTGCGCGAGCCAGATCACGTCGGCGCCTTCGCCGCAGCCCAGATCGAGCGCGCGCCCGGGCTCGAACGACGAGACCACGTCGACGAGCGTGCGATTCGGTGCTCCCGACCACACGCGTGACGACCCGGCGTAGCGTTCCTCCCAGAAGTCCACGGGCGCGGTCGAGGGATGCGGTTCGGTCGGCATACCACCAGCATCTCACCGCGCGGATGCAATATGCCGCCCTGGAGTGTTTCGGTCAGAGGTCTGACTGAGTGTCGTGGTCCGGTCGCTCCCTCGGAATCTCCCGGGAACCCGCCTGACCTGGCTTCTGAGCGATATATCGTTGAGTATCGCTGAGCCCAGACCGGGCGACGGCGCAGAGGAGGTCATCATGAGCGGTTCGAACATCGGAGATTGGTTCGGCGGCGGCGCCGGCGGGAGCACGCGGGGTTCCGGTCAGGGTCGGCCGATGACCGGTCTGTGGGAGGCGATGGAGCAGCTGCGCGGACAGTTCGAGCAGAAGGTCGGCAGCGGCACCCGGATGGGTCGCGGCGACGTGCGCACCGCTGTGCTCGGGCTGCTCGCAGAGAAGCCGATGCACGGGTACCAGATCATCCAGCAGATCGATGAGCGCAGCGGGGGAAGCTGGAAGCCGAGCCCCGGCTCGGTGTATCCCACGCTCCAGTTGCTCGCCGACGAAGGTCTGATCAAGGTTGAGGAGTCGGGCGGGCGCAAGACATACTCGTTGACCGAAGAGGGACGCGAGGTGGCGGACGCTGCAGCCGAGTCCGCTCCGTGGGAGGGATCGAGCGCCCGAGGCCGCGGACACAGCGGCCGCGCGAGTGCCCTGCCGAAGGCCGGCATCGACCTCGCACAGGCCGTTGCCCAGGTAGGACGCTCCGGCAGCCCGGCGCAGGTGAAGGAGGCCGTGGCCGTCCTCGACGACGCGCGCCGTAAGCTCTTCTCCATCCTCGCCCAAGACTGACCGTGCGCCTGCCGCACGTCGGCACTGAGCTTCAAGGATTCGTGGAGATTCGATGACCGACGTACGGAATATGCGTGCGCGCTACCGCAGGATCACCCGGTTCGCTGCGCGCTACCTCGTGCAGACGTGGTGGTTCGAGCTGTTCCTGCCGCGTATCGGTCTGGGTGGTCTCGCTGCGCGCGGTCGCGGGGCGCGAGCGCAGCGCATCGCGCAGCGGTTCCACGCGCTCGCGGTGGACCTCGGCGGCCTCATGATCAAGGTCGGGCAGTTCATGTCATCGCGCTTGGACGTGCTGCCACCCGAGATCACCAAAGAGCTCGAAGGGCTGCAGGACGAGGTCCCGCCCGTCCCCTTCGCCGAGATCCGGGCTCTCGCAGAGGCGGAGCTCGGCGTGCCGCTCGAGCGCGCATACGACCACGTCGATCCGGTGCCCCTGGCGGCGGCATCCCTCGGTCAGGCCCACCGGGCGAGGCTGTCGGATGCCGATGCCGAAGACACCGGACTTCGCGATGTCGTGATCAAGATCCAGCGCCCGGGGATCGACCAGATCGTCGACGTCGACCTGCGGGCGCTGCGCCGCGTCGGCGGCTGGCTGAGCCGCATCCGGCTCGTCTCCGACCGCGTCGATGCACCGACTCTGGTGGAGGAGTTCGCCGCCACGAGCCTCGAGGAGATCGACTACCTGAACGAGGCAGCGAACGCTGAGCGGTTCGCGCAGGACTTCGCCGGGGATGGCCGCGTGAGCGTTCCCGAGATCGTGTGGGAGCGCACCACCCGACGGGTGCTGACGCTGGAGGACGTCACAGCGATCAAGATCAACGACATCGACGGGCTGCGAGCAGCCGGCATCGACCCCGCCGAGGTCGCGATCGAGTTCGCGTCGGTGATGTTCGACCAGCTCTTCCAGGACGGCTTCTTCCACGCTGACCCGCATCCCGGCAACATCTTCGTCACGCCCCACGCCGACACCGATGGCGAGCAGGCACCCTCGGAACGCGCGTGGCATCTCACCTTCATCGACTTCGGCATGATGGGCGAGGTTCCGCCGGGCTTGCGCAAGGGTCTGCGACGGGTGCTCATCGCCGCAGCCTCCCGCGACGGCAAGGGCATGGTGGAAGGCATTCGGGAGGTGGGCGTGCTGCTGCCGTCGGCCGACACCGCAGAACTCGAGCGGGCGATGACCCAGCTCTTCGCCCGCTTCGGCGGGATGGGCTTCGCGGAGCTTCAGGAGGTCGATCCTCGCGAGTTCCGGGCATTCGCGATCGAGTTCGGCGACGTCGTACGCTCGCTGCCGGTGCAGTTCCCCGAGAACTTCCTGCTCATCATCCGCGCGCTCTCGCTCGTGTCGGGAAACTGCAGTTCGCTCAACCCCTCGTTCAACATCTGGGATGCCGTCGAGCCCTACGCCGGCCAGCTGATCCGCCAAGAGGGCGGAAACGTCGTACAGGCGTTCGCGAAGCAGGCCGTGTCGGCGGCGGGTACGGTGGCGCGGCTGCCGCAGCGGCTCGACGACCTGACGACCCGCATCGAACAGGGCCGGGTCTCGGTCGTGAATCCGCAGCTCGAGCGGCGCATCGGCAGCCTCGAGCGCACGGCGCGTCGGGTGATCTCAGCGGTGCTGTTCGCCGCGCTCTTCATCGGCGGCATCATCCTTCGCGCCGACGACGTGGTCTTCGGAGCAGTGGTCATGGCGACCTCGGTGCTCCCGCTGCTGCATGCACTGCTCGCGGGCTGGGTCGGCCGCCGCCTGCCGTAGTCGGGCGGCTATGGTGAGTTGTGGCCGAACAACGACTCATCGACCGTCGAACGGGCAAGCCGCAGCGCAATGGAGCTGCGATCGCCGCTCTGGTGGTGGGACTGTTCGCCCTCGCGGTCGGTGCGTGGAGCCCGATTCCTGTTCTCGGTCTGCTCGCGGCGATGCTCGCCGTCGTTCCGGCCGTGGTCGCGATCGCGCTCGGTCACGTGGGACTGAGCCGATCCCGGCGGATCGGCGGCATCGGCCGGGTGATGGCGATCGTAGGACTGTGCGCCGGATACGTCGCCCTGGGCATCCTCGTTGCGACGGCGATCGGCTGGATTGTCGGCACGATCGTCCAAGGCTTCTGACCAGACACCTCCGTCCTGCCCGCCAGGGCCGGATGCCGTCACCCAGAGCCGCAGGTCTTTCATTCGGTGCGGGTCATGTCACGTCGCGCAGTCCGACGCGGTCGGGGATCTCGAACGGCAAGTGGGGGAGCCACGAGGCGGGGTCGGGCCAGGGGCGCGACGACGGGAGGTTTCTCAGCAGGCGCCGGAGAGCGGCATCCCGAGGCGTCGTCGGCGCCGGCGAGGTGAGCACTCGCTGCGGGGCATGGTGTCCGAGTGCGCCGCACCACCAGTGCCGCCACGTGCCGGGGGCGCTGTCGGGCTCGAGCACGATGTAGTAGTCGGGCATCAGCGCCGGGCCGTCCTTGAACATCGCGAGTGCGGTTTCGACCTCGAGTTCCAGGGCGCCGAGCGTCGCGCGCTCCTCGAACAGCTCGACCCAGGCGGCCGCCACATGCTCGAGCGGGTCGGCGTCGTGGACGATCCAGGGTGTGCTCGCCGCCGCGATGCGCCGCGCGGCGAGAGCCGGTTCGCTGCCCTGCAGTGCCAGGACGTCGACTCCGCGGATACCGTCGAGACTGGCCAGGGCATCTTCGGACTGATCGCCGACGATTGCGACGATGGTTCCGGTCTTCATCGAGTGCGCCATGGTCGATCGTACGGCCGAACGCCAAGGGATCGGTGGATCGCAAGGCGTCTGTCATGGCGCTTCAGCTGGCGAGGATCTAAGGCCCCGGCATCCGGATCAGTACCAGCCGTTGGACTCGGAGTGGCTCCATGCGCCGCACGGGTTGCCGTAGCGGCCGGCGATGTAGCCGAGCCCCCAGGAGATCTGCGTAGCCGCGTTGGTCTGCCAGTCGGCTCCGGCAGTGGCCATCTTGCTGCCGGGGAGCGCCTGCGGAATGCCATACGCGCCGCTCGAAGCGTTGTAGGCCTGTGAGTTCCAGCCCGACTCGCGGTCCCATAGCGAGACGAGGCAGCCGAACTGGTCGTCGCCCCAGCCGTAGCCGGCGAGCATGCCGCGCGCGATCGCCTGGGCGTCACCGGCGCTTGTGCCGGGTCCGGCGAAGACGGGGGAGCTGCTGCGGTTGCTCGAAGAGGCCTGGGCTTCGGCGGCGGCTGCCTCAGCGGCGGCGGCGGCTGCTGCTGCCTCAGCGGCGGCCTGGGCCTGCGCGGCGTCCTGCGCCGCCTTGACGGCGATGGCGGCGTCAAGGCGGCCGCGAAGTCCGTTGATGTCCGCCTCGACCGAGGCGACCTCGGCGGTCACCCTCTCACTGAAGCCGGCGACCAGCGGTGCCGGCAGCTGTGTGGCGGCCTCGAGATGCTTCACCGCGGCCGCGAGGTCGTCGGTGTCGACGGTCGTCACCGGCACGCCGACATCGAGGCCGGAGGCCTGGATGTCGGAGGTGATGGTCGAGGCGGCAGCGATCGTCTGCTCGGCGGCGACGAGGGCCTTGCGTGCGTCGACAGAGGTCTTGTCAGGGGAGGCGTAGGCGGCCGTCGGCTCGAGGGGAATGGAGTACGACGCGAGGGCGAAGTTCATCGTCGTGTTCTCAGTCGCGCCTCCGGCCTGAGCCTGCGAAGTCGGCAGCACGACTCCGGCACCCGCGGTGGCGATGACGGCGAAGGCGAGTCCTGCCGCGATGATCGCGGGGCGGCGACGAGCGCGGCGCGCAGCCTTACGCAGAGTGCGGCGGGCAGAAGCGGGGCGGGCAGAAGTGGGGGGTGTGTTGGAGCGCATGAAACCGGTTCCGTATGGGTGATCCGCGCCCTCGGGCAGGGCGCCAGGCATCCCCAAGGGGGACACAAGCCCACGACTCTTCCTGGGATTTCTGGACAGGTCCGGTGCGTCACCTGAACGTCACATGTGAGCGGCCCTCGGACAAGCGCTGATCAGCAGGCTCTCGAACCGGCGGATTCACACACTCGGACGCGCGCTGTCACACCATGTCGGGGACCGTGTCGGGAACGATCAGTGGGGCGTCGGTGAGCGAGGCGACCTCCTGCGGGGTGAAGCCGGGTGCCACCTCTTCGAGCACGAGTCCGCCGGGCGTGACCCGGATCAGGGCGAGGTCGGTGACGATCACGTCGACGCATCCGACCCCGGTCAGCGGATAGCTGCACTGGCGCAGCACCTTGGGGTTGCCGCCGCGGTCGGCGTGCTCCATCAGCACGATCAGCTCCGCCCCGCCCGCGACCAGGTCCATCGCGCCGCCGACGCCGCCGCCGGCCATTTGAGGCGTCGACCAGTTCGCGAGGTTGCCGGCGGCATCGACCTGAAACCCGCCGAGTATCACCGTGTCGACGTGACCGCCCCGGGCCATCTCGAACGCGGCCACGCTGTCGAAGAAGGACGCGCCCGGCAGGGCGGTCACCAGTTGCCCGCCCGCGTTGTAGAGATCGGGATCGGCCTGCTCGAGGTCGACGCTCGCGCCGTAGCCGAGGATGCCGTTCTCGGCGTGCAGCGTGACGTCGGACTCGAACAGAAAATTCCCCACGAGGGTCGGCATGCCGATGCCGAGGTTGACGTAGCTTCCGGGACGCAGCAGTCGCGCGGTGCGCAACGCCATCAGCTCGCGGGACAGGCCCGGTCGGCCCAGATAGCTACGGGCCTGGTCGATGGGCGCCTGCTGCCGCTGCGCCGCCGCCATCATCTGTGGCGTGAGCGCGGATCCGACGGCCGATGCCACGACCCGATCGACGAAGATGCCCGGCAAGTCCACGCGCTCGGGCGGGATCGCCCCGATAGGGACGATCTCGTCGGCTTCGACGATCGTGAGCGACGCGCCGCGGGCGAAGCTCGGAGCGAAGTTCTGGCTCGCACCGGCGAACGCGACGTTGCCGGCGGCGTCGGCCTGGCGCGCTCGGATCAGGGCCACGTCCACGGGCAGCGCGGTCTCGAGCACGTACGGGACGCCGTCGATCTCGCGCGTCTCCTTGCCGTCAGCGACCGGGGTGCCCACGCCGGTGCGCGTGTAGAACGCTCCGATTCCGGCTCCCGCGGCCCGCAACCGCTCGACGAGTGTGCCCTGCGGCACGAGTTCGAACGCCATCTGCCCCGCCGCGATCTGCTCCTCCGCGACGGACGGCATCCCTGCCACGGTCGAGAACGCCGCGATCAGCCGCGAGACCTGGCGGTTCTCGGCGAGGATGTGGGGCGAGAGCGGACCCATCCCGAGCGCGTTGCACACCACGGTCAAGTCGCTCGTTCCCGCCTCACGCAGCGCGATCACCAGGGTGCTCGGCCATCGATGCGGCACGCCGAACCCGGCGATCGCGACGACTGCACCTGGGGCGATGTCGGCGATCGCATCCGCCGCGCTGCTGACGATCTTGTCCACGATGACCCCCTCGCCGGCGGGGCGTAATCGCCCAGCACCTGCTCGAGCTTATCCGGGGTACCCCGCACGGCGCACTCGGCGGCCGTCCGCAGCGTCACGCGATGGCCGAGACCCGGATTCACACGGTGGCCGCGGGTCTGCCGGGACGGACGAGTCCGTCCCGGCAGATGAGAAGATCAGAGCGGCCGGATGTTGGCGGCCTGCATGCCCTTCGGGCCACGCTCCGCCTCGAACTCGACCTTCTGGTTCTCGGTGAGCTCCTTGTATCCGCTCGCGGTGATCGCGGTGTAGTGCGCGAACAGGTCGGCTCCACCGTCGTCGGGGGCGATGAATCCAAAGCCCTTTTCGGAGTTGAACCATTTCACGGTGCCAGTGGCCATCGTGTCATTCCTTTTACTTTTCGGGCCGCGTGAGCGACCAGGGGTGCCGCGCCGCAGTGTGCGGAGCGGACGTGTGAGGTGCGGGGGACCCGCAGGGTGGGGAAAGGGTGCGTGACGGTGGTCAAGTGAACTTTCAGAGGCTGCGCGGCGATAGGGACGCTCGTGCGCGGGAGTCGAAGGAGATGTTGGGCGGATGTCGATGCGACGAATCCGGGCGTCAGGTTGTCTGTTGAGCCATGCTCCGCATCTGTGCAGAGGCAGTGGGTGACGACGCAAGACCCGAGTGGGCGAATTCAGCGTAGCAGGCCTGCCTGTGAGTTAGTCGGCCCAGCTCACGGGCCCCGCCTGGAATGACTCCTCCAGGATTAGGATCGCTGCATGAGCAGGATTTTCGCGACCAGCTTCGCGGCGGTGTATCCCCTCTATGTCGCGAAGGCTGAGCGCAAGGGGCGCGCCAAGGCGGAGGTCGACCAGGTGATCGAGTGGCTCACCGGCTTCGATGAGCCGGCGTTGCAGAAGCATCTCGCCGACGGCACCACCTTCGAGGAGTTCTTCGCGGATGCGCGACTGAACCCGAATGCGACGCTGATCACCGGAACGGTGTGCGGGGTCCGGGTGCAGGAGGTCGAAGACCCGCTGATGCAGAAGATCCGCTACCTCGACCTGCTCGTGGACGAGCTGGCTCGCGGCAAGGCCATGGCGAAGATCCTGCGCGTCGCCCAGCCCGCTTGACAGATGCCGAAACTCTCAGCGATGAGGATCAGACGGCCGGCCGTCGGTGAACCGGCGTAGCCTGAGCCAATGCCCGCCGAACAGACTCCGCGGAGCGCACGGGCGCAGCTCGTCGCGCTCGCCGACGCAGTGGCCGCCGGTCGCGGTGGGGGCGGATTCGAGGGATTCGCAAACATGCCCCGACCGACCGATCCCCGCACGTCGGCGGTGCTCCTGCTGTTCGGGGTGCTCGATGGCGTGCCGAGCGATCACGAGGCGCACGCGCGCGCAGTCTCGCGTGATCTCGACGTACTGCTGCTCGAGCGCGCCTCGACGCTGCGCTCGCATCCCGGCCAGATCGCGTTCCCGGGTGGGCGCCTCGACCCGGATGACGACGGTCCCGTCGCCGCCGTGCTTCGCGAGGCCGTGGAGGAGACCGGGCTCGACCCGTCGGGCGTCGAGGTGCTGGGCACGCTCGAGACCCTGCCGCTGGCGACCTCGCAGCATCTCGTGACTCCCGTGGTCGGGTGGTGGCGCCAGCCGTCCCCGGTCCGTGTCGTCGATGTGGCCGAGTCGGCGGACGTGTTCCGGGCTCCGGTCGCCGACCTGCTCGATCCAGCCAACAGGGGCGTGACCGTGATCAACCGCGACGGGCAGAAATGGCGTGGACCGGGCTTTCTCGTGCCGCGCTTCGACGAACGCGGAGAGCGTGACGGCGAACATGTGGTATGGGGATTCACCGCAATGCTGCTTGAAGGTCTCTTCGACCGCCTCGGCTGGACCGAGCCGTGGGATCGCCATCGCGAGATCCCGCTGGTGCTTCCCGAGGTCGAGCCGCGCTGAGCGAATGAAGGCCGCGCGGAGACGACCTCAGGGATCATGCCCCCGGCGGCGCGCGTGAGCCCTCTGACCGTGCGGCGGGCCGAAGACTACGATGCCTAGCGCGAGTACTCATGGCACAGCACGTCCGATCGCAGCAGGAGGAGGAGCGATGATCCTGGTTCGCGTTGCCGGTGTCGCCCTCGACCCCACCGGACAGCATGTCATCCTGCTGAAGCCGGTCGGCGGGTCGCCGGGTGAGGGCCGGCTGCTGCCGATCTGGATCGGCGCGCAGGAAGCCACATCGATCCTGGTCGCCATCGAGGGGGCCGATGTGCCGCGCCCGCTGGCGCACGACCTCATGCGTTCGCTGCTTGACTCGGTCGGTGCCACGGTGACCGCCGTGGCGGTCACCCGCATCGACGAAGGCACCTTCTACGCCGAGGTCACCCTCGCGACCACGTTCGGTGAGCGTGTCGTGGACGCGCGACCATCGGATGCGGTCGCGCTCGCCTCGCGCGTGGATGCACCCATCTGGGTTTCCGAAGAAGTCATGCAGGATGCGGGAGTGCTCGACACGGTGACGGTGGGGGACGACCGCGACGACGAGGTGGACATCGTGCCGGACGAGGTGGCGCGCGAACGGCTCGACGAGTTCAAGCGCTTTCTCGACGACGTGGACCCCGACGACTTCCGTGGCTGACTCCGGCCGCCGGGGTTACGGAAACGCGAGAACCCGGTCTCCCCAGCCCGCGCGCAGAGCGGCATCGAGGTCGGCGACGGTGCGGTCTTCGGTGTCGATCACGAGGGTCTCGCGCGCCTCGGGTTCGTAGGCGGGCCAGTGTGCGGCATCCGTGACATCGGGTGATGCGCCGGACGCGAAGGCGGTCCAGCGCACTCTCATGCGCTCCGAGATGCGCTCGGCCGGGCGCCGCCCACCCAGCCAGAAGGTCGGATCCTTGGGGGCCGTGTCGAGATTGCCCCACACGTATGCGAGTTCCGCGCCGTGCGTGGCTCCGATGCCGATGAGGTCCATAGCGCGGGTCGCGTGGTCGAACCGATACAGCCAGACGGGCGCAACGGCGGAGTGGCCTTCGGCGATCCAGATCGTGGGCAGACGGAAGGCGATGTCGCGCGCGATGCCGAGCCCTAGCACCCTCTGCCGCACGCCCTCGTAGCTGCCGAGCACTGCCTGCCGCGAGGGAAGCTCGACCTCGGGGTTCTCGGCCTTCATGTCGGCGAACATCCGCTCGATATCGGCCTCCGTGACAGGCATCAGCGGGCTCTTCATGAACCGGAAGAACGATGCCTCGTCGCGGTTCGTTCCGATCATGAGGGGGATGGGCAGTCCGCGTCCGGCCTTGAGCACGGATGCCGGTGCCTCGGGCACCAGATCTCCGTCGACGACCGGTGCGAAAGCGAGCGTGCCGGGAGCCTCGGCGGGCACCGCGGCGAAGACCGCCATCGTCGCGCGCACGACCTCGTCGACCGGCAGGTCGCGCACGGTGGCGAGGGCTGCGGCATCCACACCCGCCTCGTGCAGGAACTTCTGGGCCACCTCGCGCGCCCGGGCGGGGCCGTACATGCTCGTCGCGGGGGACGATTCGGCGATCGCGCGGTGGAACAGCCCTTCGGCGCTCGGGGTCGCCAGCAGCGTGGTGACCAGACCGCCGCCGGCAGACTCGCCGAACACGGTGACCCGATCGGGATCACCGCCGAACGCGTCGATGTTGCGCTGCACCCAGTGCAGGGCCAGCAGGATGTCCTTCAGCGCGAGGTTGCCGTCGAACGGCACGTCGGGCGTGCTGAACGACGAGAGGTCGAGGAACCCGAGCGCGCCGATGCGGTAGTTCACCGTCACCACGACGACGTCGCCGGTGCGAACGAGCGCCGCCCCGTCGTAGATCGGCTGACTCGACGAGCCGAACGTGTAGGCACCGCCGTGCAGCCACACCATGACCGGCAGCG